>Ga0126337_10000034_pt1 | contig 39939 bp, 43 predicted proteins | sample DipCmetagenome_FD_92527 | JGI IMG/M metagenome (GOLD analysis project Ga0126337, IMG submission 92527) | Coral microbial communities from La Bocana,Puerto Morelos, Mexico - Diploria C A metagenome | ecosystem: Host-associated > Invertebrates > Cnidaria > Coral | place: La Bocana,Puerto Morelos...
CATCATCATCATCATCATCATAATCACCATCCATCGTCTTACATCATCATCATCATCATCAACATCATCATCATCATCATCATCATAATCACCATCCATCGTCTTACATCATCATCATCATCATCATCATCAACATCATCATAATCACCATCCATCGTCTTACATCATCATCATCATCATCATCATCATCATCATCATTCTTCCTCTCAACCTTCCCCACCTCCATATCATTCACTCATCAAGCATTTGTCAAAAACTGTAAGTCATCGATCTACATCACCACAAAAGACATCCAAAGACATTTCCTTCCGCCATGAGGCCAATCTTATCAGGGATCCGATTGTAAACTTCTTCAGCCAATTCTTTCGCCTTCGCCGCATTACCTTCCAACACCGACCTTGGTTCCATTCGGCGACCGGAAACGCTTGATATGCTCTAAGATCCTCATTGAAGCCGGTTTGGGATGGTTGAAAAGGTATAAACACATGAGTGAATTCATGGCTAATGCTTGGAAATATGAAGCGGTCCTGGAAAGGTTTTGTTCATTCTCATCCATAGAACCCAAAATGGTATCTTCCAAAAAGAACTGTTTTGTTCCCTACTGTTGATGGAAGAAATCCTGCACCACCTGAGATGTATAAAACCATGTATATAAATAATGGTAGTTTGTCCGTATCAACTGGTGCATGCTTGCCCCTCACCCCATTCCCAAACGCCTCAGACGTTCTGCCCGACTGGGACGGCTAGGATCTAGCTCCTGGGAGCGACACATGTCCAGGTCTTTGGGTGCAACGACATCTGTTTCTGTTTTCAATTTGATGTGTGAATACATACTACAACAGTGTATTCATATCATGTAAATCTAAAAGAAAAAACATGTAGTTTTCTTGGTGATGGTGTAAATTCATGTCAAATCCTCAATGTTTTTTTTTTCTTTTTCTTCGAATTGTACCTGGCAAAGTACTTGCAAAGAGGAAGGGGGGAGAGCCAGGAGCACTTGATGTCTAACAAATCAGGAGTTTCCATCTATGACTATGGCTTCCATACAGTGACCATTAGGATAAATTCAAAATTTGAAGCTGGTATTCCTGGATTGCATTCCTGGGAAAAAAAACGTACATTGCATTTCAATACGACCTCCAACGAACAAATTATATTTTCAAAGAGTGTGAGCAATTTGCCAAGTTCTTTCTTCACTGATTGACGTACAAACGAAAAAAAAACACATGACTTACCTATTTCCCTATTTCATGTTTCAAGCTTTCACAGTCCTCCACCACTTTCGGCATGATCTTCAACTTTTCTGCGATACCAGCAGCCTTCTCCACCTGAAGAGAGCCAAACATCACTGGCAGTAGTGTTTTGACCGAATGCACGAGTATATAATATATGTTTATAGATATATATATACATATACGTACATATATACATCAGATATCTGATGTGCAACAGTCCCAACCATGCATCGGCCCCAACTTCTATTTCAAAAAAATCGAGGTGCTTCTGGTGCTCCGGGCCAAAATCCCAAGATGCTAGCGACCAATCCGCGAATCATGAAGATTTCCAAGGGAGCAAAGATCAAACTCCTCAAGGGCCACGGCAGGAACTATGGGTAACAAAAGTGGAAAGGTAGAAAACTGCGTACTGTTTTCTTTTAAAAAACAAGATCCAGGTTTTGAAGTTTTTTCATCTTATGTTTCCCAGTATGTCGTAGAATAAATGGTTGGTTTCAATATGCTACAATAGCGAAGAATGACTATTGAATAGCGGTCCTAGGTCTGGTACCCAAATTTTCGTTGCCATTTTACCCAAAGATACACCCACCAAAAAACAAGATAAACGTTGAAGATTCCCCATATTTCAACATGATGTTGAATGTGATGACTTCATTGGTGATATTCACCATATTCAACTGGTGCACAACAGTCGTTTTCCACCATTTCGGTAGGACATTTCATCCCAATCCTTCCGTTCCCTTCATTTTGGGAATAAAATCTCTTTCACCAACCTCAAACTTGCTGAAGTTACAACCCACCATCACAGTTTTTCTGTTTGTTGTCGTGTTTTCCATCACCGGTTTCAACTAATGTTCTTTTTGGTGGTTTGGGTGGATGGTTTGGGCCCCTAAACAAACAATCCCTTTCATAAGGGGATCCCAGGAATCCAAACCACCGGGCCCCAAACCACTAAGTGATGGTTTCAAAACCCCCCAAAAGTTATAAACAAACTCCCAAATTCATCCCTTCCAAGAGTCAATTGCATGAGATTCTGCGTTGGTTCAACTCGATTCTCCAAGCAAAGCGACAAACATTGTTGAATCTCGCTGGCCTGAAATGGTGCAAATGCCACCTCTTTGAACTATTTGTTGTGTGTTCACATGTTTTTTTGCAGGGGATACATCTCCAAATAGAGATGGATACATGTAATATATAGGGGCCCGGGTACATTTTTGGAGATCTGTGTGTACATAATGTGTACATACTTAGAGGGCTTGTCATCGGTATGTACATATCTTTGCATGGTACACTGGATCTCGGGTCAGGTACCTATCAACTGTTTCAGAAAAAAACGGATTCCAAATGTGATGCCAATCACTGTGACATCTACGTTGTTTTCATTCCCAATGTGATAGTTTCACCGAGGGAATTGAATTTGCTGAGCCACGAGGTACAGTTAGATGTCCGTCACTACACCCCAGAAGAGGAGTTGTTTTTTGGTCACCAAATAATGAAATTTCATTCATCCTGTCTGAGATGTCTATGATCAAACAAATAGTTTTCCACTTTGGGGACCACAAATCTTATCACTATGTGTAATATTGGAAAATTATCCATTAGAATGGGGAGTTGTCATGATTTTGAGCAGGCAAAAATCCACATCGACCCCCCGAACAGGTCCTCCTTTGGTCGAAGGAAAGGCTTGCCATGATGTGAAACGTCCACCTTAATGTCACTGAAGAGGTGTGTTTTCTTCGTTGAGACCGTGGTATCCATATGATTTATCTAAATGTACTTTTCTGGTTCGGATACGTGGTGATAACATGCACCCTAATTCAATTAGCAGTTATATACCATACTATATACCAGGTACAGGTAATGTCTGATATGCTACTATGCCCACCTTTTACCTGAAGCAAAAGGCTCTCCATCGATGCAAGTTGAGGTGACTTGTAAACCAATGACCAATGTTTATGGCTTACCAATGGCTGCCACCAGGGATGTTTGAAATTGTCCCATCCATTAACAGCGATCTGCAAAACCAAAAGGTTCATCATCAAGTAAACAATGCCTGAGTCATCAAAAGTCATTAAACCTAACATATTTGCTAGAACTTTTCACCAACTAGGAAACTCTGAAACCACCAAAGTAATTCGTATTTCTATTAAAAAAAAACAACCTCTTGGGATGGTTCATAATCATAACCTGTTGCTTGCAATTTTGACCGGATTTTATTGAAATATGTCCCTCAAACTGTTGAACATTTAAGATTTTACGGTCAAATGCTGCCATTTACCATTGTGTTTCTTTTTTTTGAAACCCAATAACAGGTTGGCAACCATGAAGGCCACTGCTAGCTGTTTCCATCCCGGTTTGAAGCAAACACATATCTACAATAGAAAGCTAACAACATGGCCAATGGAATTCTAAACTGATAAAATTATCATCATCTATGCCCTCCAAGTAATTTAAATCAAGCCTTTTTCCACCTGGAAAGTGGTGCAAGTGCAACTTACATGTATTCACTAACCTTTGTTGGTACCTAACATGGAGCTGCTGTCAGCTCTTTTTTGAAGCTGAGGGGATTTGGGGATGAAAAGTCGATGGAAATGGTTGAGTTTGATTGGGTAATTACTAATCCGCATGATGATTCCCCCAAAAACCAAACCACAACCCTGCAACATGGAGTTTTCGCAAATGATTTTCCTGACATGTTCGGGCCATGGGCAATATCTAACCATCCTTTTCAAAATCCCTCAGAACAATTCCTCGATTTTACTTGGAATCAGTACTGGGTTACTAGATTTTTCCTTTTCAACATTTGCTACCCCTTCCTTTAACCATTACCCCTACTTATAAGTGGCCAACCAGCGTTGGGTATTCCAACCATCTGTCAGTTGTCGAGATACTGAGCCCAAACCCAAATCCAGTCGAACATCAGCGGAGCTCTGACCACGATGGTCTGTGGCCGATTCCACCTGGGATGACCCAATGTGGTCTACAGGAAACTCCAAACGTTGCACCCACTTTGGTGTTGTCTTTAAATAGTTTTGAATGTTGTTTTCATAATTCTAGTTGTTTTGGTTGGTGAAACTTGTGTTTTGAAACATCTTGAAAACACGTTGATCTTTTTTTCTCATTTCGAAAACATTTTATCTCCTGAAGATCTACATCTGAAGGCTTCAGCTTCCCAGCCGATTCTCCATTGAACCAGCCAAGAGCTGTTGGAAGAGTTGACGTGAAAGAAGAAACACAAAGATATTGGAAAACTCGTGGTAGCTTTTTACAGTGTTCCACATGTGTGGTTAGAGACTTTAGATAAAACATTCCACCCCAATGGCCCAATGTCTTCGATTTCCCAACCTTAACCATCCGCAAAGTCCGGAACAACAACAACAACAACAACAACAACAACAACAGCAGTGCTTGAGTCATCCCACTTTCACAGCTACTGACGTGGTCTTCAGATCCATATTCAGCAGCTGCAAGGGTGGTCCAAATGTTCGTGTGTCATCCTCCACATCCAACAGCACCTGTCCCCATGGGATCAGTGTCACAAGTCTGAACATTGAGAGCACTGAAGCACACACGGATGAACAGTGAAGGTCAGTAGATTTTCCAAGAAATTGCTGAAAAAAGAAATCAAGGAAACTCACAACTCCGCATTGCGAATCTCAGCCCATGACTTGTCCACCACGTAGCAAAACCTTCAACTTCTGAGGCGTTTCGACCACCTGGACATATGGAGCAGCTGGCTCAGAAATCAAGGCTCAACAGGTGGTCGTGGTGGTCACTGGCATCCTTGTAAGGGAATCACCCCTAAAAAGTATACAATACATTTGCGAGACCTGAATAAAAGGCAAAGATCTCAACTACAAATTAATTCAAGTTTTCATCAATCTGGAAAAGGCATGAAACAGCACGGGAAGAGTGTTTGCGTACAGAAACTACTCCCAATCAATGGCTCTGAAATCAAACGGAGAATTGGCCATTCACACGTTGTTCCCCATCCAGCCTCAACGTCAGCGGTCCGATCATCCTGCAGTTCCTTCAACAACTCTTCTGTGCTGAGCTTGTCCAAGGGCGATTCCTCTGGTTCCTAAGTCAATTTTGCAGACTCGAAGAAGTTCTTGTTGTCATGACATGTTCCAACAAGCAGGTAGCAAAACATTCAAGAGGGTGCGTTTCTTTTTTTGTTTCGGTAACACATCTTGAATCTTGGGTATTGCAAGATGCCCACATGAATGCCTGGATACGAACCAAACTTGGCAACGTGATGGCCATGTGCCAAGTGTCTTTGCGCCAAAACGTACGACTGAACCAACCACTCTTGGCCTGGTCAGTTTCATCGACATCTCGAAACAAATCGAAGCATTTCCATCTTGGCACCCAAGTATACCAACAAACACCTTTGAGTTTTATGCCATTATTAATCATTAGATAAATCTTACCGACATTTGTGATATTTGGAGACGGGGACATCTGCTCGCTTCCCAGGGGCCTGTTGTGGTGTAGCCTTTTTCAAGAGCTCGGTGATGTAGTCTTCTGTCCGGTAGCGTGCCTTAAGGTCGGGTATGATGGCAGCGTTCCCTTCTACCGGTGGGTAAGATGAACACTGCCACTCTGTCGGGATCCAGGTTCCATCAGTTCCTATCCCCTTTCTTACATGGCCTTTGTTAGGATAAGCGGCTCACCCACATAAACGGCTACTGTAAGCATCAATTAACCTGTAACCACTGACATATGATTTTTGGAAACAAAACATCCTTTCAAAGCCCAAGGCGCTGAGGCCAACAACTGAAATGGCAAAACATCTTCCAAAGTCTCCATCTCCTTCGACCACAAACACCACAGAAACGAGACACGACTTGGGGATCACGGAATGGAGGTCCATAAGATCCACACAGATGCAGTAACCAAAATATTGTTTTCTCAAAAACAAACTTGATATCTAATTGCGCAAAAAACTTGTCATCATCATTCTTCTCCTTACAACTTCATCTAGAAAAACATAGAATCTTTATACGAACAACTTCATCAGCATATCCCAAGAAAGCGGGATGCATCAAAGGGAACATTCAATGTACCCTCCAGTAAACAAACATGGCTAGCTGGAAAATCACCATTTTAAACAGGAGGTTGATCTTCCAAATGATAAACTGTTGCTTTCCCATTGTCATGTAAGTTCGGCACATCCGTCCTTGCTTTCTTTGGTCTCCAGTGGTGTCAAGGGGAGCCCTGTTTGTTCTAAGGCAGCCAAAACCTTCACCTGCGAAAACGCCATCATGAGATCCTGGTTGGATCAAAGAAAATTTCCCATCTTTGAAAGATCAAGTTTTTCATCTCAACTCAGACGAGGTAGGATCTTTTGATATTATATCAGTTTATACATTCACGGTGAGTTCGCATATCAAGACAAATTAAATGTCACGACCATTATCAGAAGAACTACAGCAGCAAAAAAATGCTGCTTTCAATGCTGCACCTCCCCCTTGTCCACGTTGGAGAGGCACTTCTGCCGAAAAAGCGTGAAGTATCTCTCCTGACGCATGTCTTCAACAAGTGCAAAAAAAAGAAAAGAACCATGAGGAACCTTGAATTTTCACCATGGCCCAATCGAACAAAAGAAAAACATCCAAGAAATCCACTCAGCAAGTTTAAGAGATCCAACTCCAACTCCAACAACAACAACAACAACAACAACAACAACAACAACAACAACAACAACAACCAAACACCTCGGTCTTTCGTTCGCTAAGAGGAACATCATTACTTCCACCCAACAAGTTGGATCTGCTCCGTTAAAAGGAATCAAATCCCCTGAATGGAAGTTATGTATTTCCGTAAAAAAAAAACATCATTTGAATGATCTTCTCTGCTACTTTAGTTTGTAATATAAATTTCTTCTGTTCGACCAAATCAATAACACGTTGATGAAACAAACATTCAACATCCAACGTCACAAACTACGCCTTGGAGTTGTCCAAATCTGCCATCAATTTTGCTTCCACCTGAGAGAAACTATGGAACCCAATGATGTTTTGAAACACGTCCATTAGATCCCATTTGAAATCATGCAATTTTTGCCAAAACTGTTGTGATGTGATCGCAAAATACTTTTTACACCTTGGATTTGTCACAATGTGATTCTTGAGTTCTCTTTCATGGAATCAGAAACTGTCTTTAATCATATAGAGATAGTCCGAGCTGTTTATTGTGAATGCTCTGATCATATTTGGAACATTTTAAGTTTCTGAGGAATTGGACCCGAAAAATTGTGATTTGGCGGCCATAACCCTTGGTTGAAGTCATTCAGATTTGTGGCTCTCGGACCTGGGGGGCTTTCTCCCCTGAAAACTGAGCTTTGGCACCATTGGATCCACGAGCATCTCACGCAGCCGCTGCCATTTGTGGCTCAAGGCAGTTTTCAATGCTAACATACCTGGCTTTCGTAAGAGTTGCGACTGAAGCGCTAAAGTCTTTTGGGAACGTTTTTTCATTCAATCTCAAAGTCAATGAAACAAGAACACAACACATGATGCGATTTTTTTTAAGTGGCTGATTTTTCTCAACCAACCTAAAGCCCCGGGTGTCCCACCATGCAATCGCTCAAAGTTAGATCCATACTTTTAATGAACACATGTTATCATTTCATATCGTTTGAACATGTATCTTGGGACTTGGATGCACCCCTTGGGTCAAACTAGACTTCACCAACAGTTTTGTAGTGAATCACTTGGGTGATGACTAAAAACTGGTTCGCAGTGGATCATGAAGGTTAAAAACGAGTTCCCTTTATTTGAATAGAGTATTTGCCCACTTAGTGAACCCAGGGTTGAATGGCATGCCCCTTCCGTGCTGAGGAGCCTATGACTTGTGAGCGCTTCACTTCGATCTCAGTGGATTTGTCCGTTGCAAGATCCACCTGGGCGTCAATGTCGGCCAAGTGGTGGAGGGGACGTTAATATCCACTTGAAAATGCTAAAACATCTACTTGGCTATCGTGCCAGGTCATTATAGTAGGTATAGTAACTATAGAAAATAAGCATAGTAGCTATGGCAACCATAGCATATGATAACCAAGGAGAGTAGAGGTAAGTAAACGGCTTTTTGACATGTTTCAACACTTTTGAGGTACAGGAAAAACATTGAAATCAGGCAACTTTTTTGGATCTTTGGTGGCTTCACTGTGGTGTCAACCTCCCGGGTATACGTGCCTCCAATCGTAAGAGGCCATTGTCTGGTACATGTCCCACCTGGAACACACCAAACAGTGCTTCTCGGAAGCCTCATTCAATGGTATAGGTCCTGAAACCCTGTCCCCCCGGACCATCATGGACACTGGGGAATTTGACAGGCCTTCAACTCAGCTCGCACTGGACTTACCACTTTGGATAACTCCTGGAAAAGAGAGTGACACCCACCGCCCACCTCCTTGTGTCCAACATTTCAAATGTTTTTGCTTTGATTAGGTGATGGTTGCTGAAGCAAAACTACATTTTTCCCCTCAAGTGGGGTGTTTCTTCCATCAAAAATGCTTGAGGTTCAAAACAAAAATCCATCTCTGCAAATTCCCACGGCCATGCAGTCCTGGTTGGTCTGTCCGTAGCTCAAACTCAAACCATCAAAGCTCAACACTTTAAACCTGGCAGCGATTTTTCAGGAAGATCCCTTCGTTGAAGCGATTCAAAAGAGTGTCAGAAGAAGGCTTTTTTGGGGACAAAAATAAAAGCTGAGATATAAGTGACGGACAATTCATCAAGCCAATTAGTTACTGTAATGAGTTCAACATCTTTTTGTATATTAGTCTGGCTCACTGCGATAATCCATTGATATGATATGATATGATATGATATGATACGATACGATTAGATACGGCTAGATACGATACGATACGATACTATATCATAACTATCGAATGACTGACATGACATGACATGACATGACATGACATGATACGATTTGATATCATAAATTTGATATGATATATTATATAATATTTAATATGTCATGCCAAAAAAAATCAGTCTTCAATGGTATTCAAATCGTTCCAATTGGTTTGTTGGTGCCTGTCCATCAACCCCGTGAACAAATTCTGCTGAGGCACAACGATGATCCTTGATCTTCCAAGACTTCGTCTTTTGAGAACTTCCTGCTTCAGCTTGGAACTTCACATCTAAGAGGTGTGTGGTTTTCTTATTAGGCACCGCCAGGGTCACCTTCAACATCGAGATATCTAAGACTATTGAATCATCTGTGATGTAGAGAAATGTGCCCCAACCGCCCCCACCACCCACCAACAAAAAGTCACAGCACCCTGTCAGAGGGAAAGAGCGTTAGCAGTGTCGTGAAAGACGTAGTATGTTGTGCCACTGTGGTTGGATACCCGATCTTGGTCCCTCAGCTTCTCAACATAAAAAGGAAACTCTGCAAATACCACTAGCTCCATCAATCAAAGCAACCAGCCCAGTACAACTGAAGCTAACCAAATGTTTGCACCAAAACAAACTTCAAAACCATCCAATATATAACAACGGGAGGGTCCTGAAGGAGCTATCAGTTGACAACACTTCCAACAATTTCATGTCCGCAGCAAAGGAAGCCTTGGGATCCTGGTATCGCTGTTGTGGCCGAATATCATTGTTCAACGAAGCAAGGGATGAGGTACAAATGACTGCATGAAGTCGCCATTTAATACATTGAAATGAGAATGTAAGCAGCATGCAAAGTCAACCATCTGTTGATGCTTTGATTTGCGAGTTTGATTGAGAATTCAAGCAACATGACACGCACACAAAGATCCACTTCAAACATCAGTCTGACAGTCCAAACCTAAATCGGATCATAACCTCCAAAGAAAAAATGGAAAGACGGCCAGGTGCTTTTTTATTGGGATCCTGATTGTCAAAGGCCAACTTCACATCAGACAGTTCGAGACCTTGTTTCAACGGCACAGGCTTCGGTGCTTAGGCGTCTGTTGCAAATGGAGTTTTCCAAGAGGATGGTTTCTGTCAGAAAATGAATGCATTATTCGTGTAAGGGTGGGAGAGACCTTCAATTCTTTGATGATCTTCCATGTTTTGCGAGTTGTAACTGATCATGCAATCAGCACCTATGATTGCTTTGTGAGTTTGAATGGAAGCAAATACAACTAGCCAGCAGAATCAATTACACTCGGGTAATCAATATAGCCATGATCATCTACAGTTTGTAAAGGCATATTTTGACATATTTCATGTTGGAAGAGGGGGAATTTCCAGCCAGCCTATGATAGTCTGACACACCCAAACGGGGAGATCATGTGCTGCCGCAGATGCTGAGGTTGGTGATCATTCGCCGAGCAAACCTAGCGGGATTTCGACATATTGTCGAAGATTCCAGTGACAAATCAGAACTGCTTGCAACCAAACTTTTTACTTTCAGATCCAGTGAGATGTACACAGGTTTCTTCGTAGCTCAACAGGATTTACAGAGTTCCGCCAGTTCCGTGACGCGCAAGCTGTACATTCTGAGTACCGTTTGGCAAAAAGATTCACCTGGCTCCATTTTGCCCATCAGAAATTGAAAAAAAGATCATGCCATCGTCACCTTGAAGTCTCAGGGAGATAGTCATAACAATACCAAATTCCTGTGTTATGTACAAAGTCCTAGATCTAGTATTTTCATTCACATCTCTGTTTTTTTTTGGCCTCATCCCAAAACCAGGCTCCACTTGGTCATAGGCTTCCTCCCACAGAATTTCACTACCGTGTTTGTCTGAGTTTGTTGTGAGAGGGAATGGAATGGTTCAAAAAGAGGACACTCCCAAATCGCAAAAATAAGCATTCATCAAATCATATGTTGGAAACCCCACTAAATTTCAATGGTTCCAAATTGTGAGGAGTGCCGCATACAAAGGCTTTCGGCCGTCCTGCGCCTGTTGTTGCCGTTTGTGCATATCCTGAGATTGTTAAAAATGGAGCGACCAAGGAAACAAATTCCCCACAAATTCCAAAGCAGCCCGTATCTTGGTGCGTTCCAATTTTTCGTTTTCTGGGCGAGGAAGCCAAGAATGTATCAAAGTGGTCATTGGTCACTGCTTAAAATTGAAAGCTTTGAAGATTTACTGGTCCCTTGTTTCTGGTGGTACTGCAATTCTAGCATGGAATTTGGCGCATGCATCCCTCATTCTCAACAAAGAATCTCAATACTGACCTTTTGCCACGTCCACCCCATCAAACAAACTGCCAGCAGGGTCAGCTGCAAAACAGATCAACAACTGGGACTTTCCAGCTATGCCGAATTGCCAAATCATACAATCCCTCCTATTTTCTGGTTCAGTGGAACATGACACTGTAAAAGGAAGCCCAGAAAGTCTTGAAGACATCTCATGTTCCACTTATTCATGCAGCTATTGGAAGACTTGGTTGGATTCCTGTGTGATTGTCAATGCTTTGGTTCCACACATCTGGGCAAATTATATATCATCTGTCACCAAACTGGAAATGCCCGGAATGAAGCAGTACAGTTGATGGACAAATACAACAGCACCTAGGATTTTCTAAACAACCCTACAAATAAACAGGGAAGAAGCATACTACCTATCAAGTTCATCAGGATTTTGTGAATCAACATATATTTCCCTATCAAAAAAAACACCATTTGGGATGGTTTCTCGCTGGTTCTATCATACAAACTCAAGCAAACACATCCTCCAAGCCAAGCTTCTCGCAGTTGATTCATCCGCAGTTCAATGGCTTGAAGCTTCGTACTTCGGACGTTCCTGTGCGACCACTGGGTGTTTGGTTAGGATCAATGGTCGACAATAGTGATGGGATCGCCAGGTTAGAAGTTATGACCCTCAGATAATCCATATGTGGGTATGTAAATATGAATATGATGATTATATATGCATATCACTAAATATCATTATACATCCTTCGAATTTGGAAGTGGATTATAATCATACAATTACTAGCCATGGATCCTAAATTCCCACAGCTTTCCAGCCATTTCCTTCCTAACAACAGATTGCCATGTTGCCCGCCGCCTCAAAGCTGAGTCATCGGAACTTTCGCTGAGATGTACTCCATGAAGTTGAACTCCATCCACTTGGACACTGATCTTTCCTGGAAATTTCCCCCCCAAAAAAACGTTGGGGATTTTCTGGAAAAAACAACTCCCATGGCCAGGTTAGTTTCTCAGCATGTACTTTTCACCTATATATAAGCAAAATCACCAGGGTTCACACAGGTCAATGCTCACCTGACAGACTGGTGCAAGCTCTTCAGCATCCACCACTTGGATGATGGGGCACATATGTGGCAATGGTTGGGGTTTGTTCCGAGCTGTCTACACATGGAATAGCCCAACTTAAGGAAGATTTTCTTAAACCATGATGATTTGAATGATTGATGGAATGTGATTAAATGTGATGAACCACTTCTACACTCAATCCGATCATCCAGGCCATGCACCGGGCCCCCAAGTCCTGAGAGCAATCGGGTCTTGCTAGGCAAGGTGATGCAAATTCTCTTCACCAAACCCTTTGGCACCCGAACACCTCGCCATGAATCATGTCGGCACAACATGCAGATGTCCAGATGAGAGGCGGCAAACAAAAAACACCCCGTGTTTAGAGGTAGCCTTTTCGCAACATTACCTTGACGATGCAACTACCCTACAGAATCCGATCAAAATCCTTGCAGCCGCAGGCTGATATTTCATGAAAACCGTCCATCTAGAAACTCCACTCTAGGAATTGGGAAACTTGACGTCCTGCAGGTCATCGTATATTCGAAACATTCATCATTGGCAGGGCTTAACATGACGAATTCCAACATCCGGATGAAGAAGGGAGGAACGATTGAAACAATCTGATGGAATGAGGGGTGTCCCCCAAAAAACAATCTTTGAAATCCATCTTCAGTTTGTCTTTTTCAAACAAAAGTGTTTACATTTTGGAACTACCAAAAGTCCCTCAGAAAAACCAGTGTTTCAAGACAAAACACACATTGATCATCATTGAATCCATCGATTCGCCCCGGGTGAAAAAATCCCAACAAAACAACGAAGAAAAAAACCAACCAACGACCAACCAACCCGAAGAGCCCACCTTCAATGCCTAAGAGTCCCAGGACATCTTCTTTCACCTGCCAATGTGGATGATTGTGGTTGGATGACGGACAACTCTGTTGTTTTTTTTTCAGAAAATTCTCAATGATCGGATTGGTACAAAACACAAAAACAAACAAAGCTTTGTGAATTTCCAACGGACAGTCCATGTAGCTTTGTATGTTTTGTTTTTTGGTAAAACGTACTTCGTTGGACCTGTGATCAACAGAGTTCTGAATCATGACTTTCAGTCACAAACTCGCCACAATTTTCGAAGGAGCACAAGGCAATGAATTAAATAAAGTAATCAGCTGATTCCTTATGAAACTCATTTAACACTCACCCCGAAGATCCAGTGAATGATTGTTGAGCTGACTTGTTTCAATTGAAGCGGTCCGCGAACTGCCTGACACCCGCTGACTGCACCTTCACATCTTTCAATTCCAACTTACCACTCCACAATGAGAGATGTAAATCGTTGGCGTCAATGCCATCGACCTAAAAATCGATTTTCAAAGAACAAAACACGGAAGCCAACGGTGGAAAGACTTCGTTCTCCGCACGGACTCAAGCTTGAAAATGACGTTTGTTGGGATGGACAACACAAACTAGTAGATTCAAGGAGATCTATAAAACTCTAGATTTGTTGTATATGCTCCATCTACAGTACGTTTGGGTCAACTTCAAAACAACCCTCAAATCCAGGAAACTGGACTAACTTTCTGTTCCAACAAAAAAATGGTGACCATTTCGGGATTTTTTGTAGGTCGCTGAAAAAAACACCTCTGGTTGCTGAGGTCGAGGCATATGGCTGTAGAAACTTCACAAGGAAATGTTCCACAGCTGCGGTCACCATGGCACTCACCAGCACTCACAGGAGCTTGGAGGAGATGAGTCAAAGATCCGGGGGGTCTAGTTGTATCTCCTGCTTGCCTTTTTGTCTTTTGAGGCATCCTCACTCCGGAGTGGTTGTCCTTCCACATTGATTTCCAGCTCAATCTTACAATGAAAATCTCCACATTGATATACAGTCAATAAGGCAAACTTCAAAAACTACTTGGGTTCTTTAATTGCTAAGAAAGCTTGAGCAGCGAGGTTGAAAATCTTAATCATCATGACGAACTCACACATGAAAGATTCCGTCCAGAGTGAATTCGATTTGGAAGCTTCCCCAAATGATTGATCTAGTCAAGTGACATATCATGGCTCAACCTGGAATAGCCTGAAAAAAGAAGCTTTCACGATATTAAATCACTCCGTTGGTGTTTTTTTGCCAGTTCCTTCACTCGAATTTACATAGATTTACGGCCTGGGGTGGGAAAAGACCACCCATGCCGACCAGCGGGGGAAGCTTCCTTCTTCTAGAAAAGAACCTACCTTCAGAGGAGGGAGGAGTGAGTATCATATGGAGAGAGTATCATATGTAAATCTAAGTATCTACCTATCTATCTATCTTTCTAAATGAATATATCATATGGAGAGAGTGTCATATGTAGATCTAAGTATCTACCTATCTATCTATCTTTCTAAATAACAATATAACTACAAATATAATATCATACATGTATATGATACCTCTAAATTTTTAAATCAATGAAACCACAAAATACATAATATCTTTAACAACCAACACCTCCCAAAATCACAACATCCACGCTGTCGTCACTTCATTGTCTAGAAGGATACTATTTATCCAAGGTTGACGAACATCTTGCATAAAGCCCTGGTATGTATGGAAATAACTACCAAAAACCCAAAAATCATGGTAACACGACCAAACACCAACTGGTGTATAAAAAGCTGGATCTTCATTGTCATATCAATGCATCCTCGATGATGCTGCGTACCACCGCGAAGTCGTCCGAGCCCCTAAGTTGCCATTGACCCATGGCCAGTGAGTGAAATCGGTGCCAACCCCAAAAAACGCGAAAATTTTGCGCAAGGAAAAACTACTGTGAAGGTCTGTGGGAGAGTTTCAACTTTGCATGGACCTCGTTTTTTTTGAAGTTGGCAAAAGCATGCAAACATCCAGAACATTTTAGGATTACTTATACTTAGAATATCATATGGAACTGGACCATCCACAATCACAAAATGATCTCAAACATTGGACATTTTGGAGATGTTTCATGAATATTCCAGGAATTGTTACCCAGCTTGCTAGATGGAACCCACCAAAAAAATCACTGAAAGTTCTCACCATTCAAACCATTCATGGCTGTCCGAAAATTCAGCTTGGTTACGCCATCTCGAATCAGCTGAGCACCTGGCAAATCCACACAACCCTTGGGTATTTGGGAGCTGATTCATTGTGGTTTTGAAATATGCAACGGTTGGCTGGGATTTCATATTATGGTGGATTGCAAGTGATGTCCCGAAAATCATGGATTTTTTGCGAATCTCGAAAAAACAAACATATTCGCAGTGTGAAAATTCCCAGGTTACCATGGAGTTTAGATGAGTATCAAGTAAATAATTATGCCCAGCAAACCGGCTGCGAATATCATCCCTGGAATCATCCCAAGGGAAGCTGATGAAGGACCCAACAAATTTTGATTCCACTAAGATCACTTGATCTTTCTGCCATGAGATTCACCACCATGCAAGAAGGGTTTCGAAGATGAATTCATATTGAATTCATATTGCGTGTTGGTGCTAGGTTAGTTTCAGGAGAGTATGTTTTTTTTTCAAATCAAGAAGCGGACCTTAGAATTTGAGGTCAAATCTCATGATTTTTAGTGTGCTTTGTGTTTTTTCCCCTTTACAATCAGGGCTTTCTAGGATAGCATGCGCCACAAACAAACCACAAACACGCGACTTGTCCAAGCCTCAAAGGAGTCTTCCTATCTTGCCTTCTGCTACAGTGAAAGCTGGCAGCGGGAAAGGTAGGAAACGAAACCTGAACAGCTCTGACATGAAACCACGGCTTCTTTGATTGGTACAGCAAAGAAATCAGCAACATGAGACTACCATAAATCTTTGTATCCAATTGTTGACTTTAGACACCAAGTGTTGTGTTCTCATGCCAGCAATCTCCCTGGTCGTCATCTTCCCAACTGGCAAAGCCGCAGCGGCTTTGTTTTTTCTCGTCGATCCACCCTGCGCCATGCGCCAGGTGACCTTGGTAACTGATCGGGATATATGTACAAACAGCCCGACCAGCGCCGGTGTGACCGGCACGCGCCAGCCCATGGGAGTGGAAGCTCTAGCAGCTGTTGCTGTTGTCGTTGTGTAGAAAACATATTCCAAGAGGATTGTGCAAGACTCCCGGAGAATATCTGACGCGGACCTTGCACTTTGCTCTCAACGAGCACCCGTGCCCCGCCATCTGAACCTAATTGTGAGACGAGTGCTGTGTAAGCACCTTTTTCCACCTGCGATTGAAATAAACAACGAATAAACAAAAATCTGAAACAACCCAAACTGACGAAACTAAATCATCTGAACAAAAGAAACCTGTCTTTTTTGGGTCTGGGTGAGATTTTGCTGAACTTTTGTGGCTCCTTGGAGCTGAACAGATGATTTTATTGTCTACAGCATTGCCAACAACCAGAGGCCGCCGTTTCAGCTTTCCTTCTCGTGCTCCTGACACAACAATTGCAATCCTTGTGGTGTCTGTGCAAACACACTTTTTCCAAACTCGACTTGGCATCAACACATTGGAGTAGGATTGGAATGCAATTGTTTGGAATCATACAGAGCATCATAGACAACCCATTCCAGGAACCTCCTCCAGCATCTGGAAAGCATTCAAGTAAAACGTCACCTGAATCAGAAGCTCATTCATCCAGTACCCTTGCGGCAACTAATATAGCCCGTACCAGGAAGGTTTGGAAATGATTTTCCTATTCGATAGGTGGGATATGTTGGAAACCGCGGCAGTCTTGCTCACTGTTCAGGATCCAATCACTCTTCCTTTCGATTCACATCATCTAACATCATCAACCAGCACAAAAATCAACGGCACATCAACGTCGGATAAAAACTTTCCCACCCCTTCGATCTGGTCACAGCACGTCTGATGACTGAGACTATCACGACGAAGGTCATCACGATGACGAAGTAGACATACATATTGGTGATAATGGACTCTGTAGGAAATCGCGACTGGCGCGGCGGCGACGGTGGTCGATGCTGTATTGTCTATCAATTGTGGATGAACATGACGCAGTGCGAAAATCACATAAATGGAAAAAAACAGGATGTTGATGTATCAACTTAAAATTCCAATCCCAAAAAGAACTAGAAAGAGGGGTTGTTTCATTCGAGTCAACACAATTCTCCGCTAGCCTCCAAACTGGAAATCGTCCACTAGAACCAACTGTAGCATAGTTATCCAGGTAACAGCAATCATCGGAGTCAAAACTTTCAAATCTCCAAAATGTTGTGGCTTCTGATCTGTGATCAAACACACATTTTCTCGTTTTGCTGTACATCATAAATAAGTAGAAATAAGTAGTGGTTTCATAGATGTTTTAATATTTGATTGTTTGATCAATCAAACAGTTGTTCACCACTGTGGTTTTCTCAGATCGCAAGTAGGATATCTTTATACCACCACTTAGAATCTTAGAATCATCACTGACGGCCTTAATTCCCCCGTCAACGCGCCCCGAATCCAATCTCTCTGAGGAGTCGCACCAGGAAATTATGGACCACTGCTTTCAAGGCCTTACCCGCAGTCGGAAAGATGCTTACCCTGAAACGAATAAGGAAAGGATCGCCTCACAACCACCACTTTTTCAGGAGCTCTGTCAGGGAGTGTAATAATGTGAAATAAATATTAAAAAAAATCACGTGAAGGCCTATGGTGATTACATGAAACCTTTTCAAACAACGGAGTGATGTTCAAGTAGTAGTTGTTGTTTTGGCTTCAAAAATAGTGTTTGTCAAGCGCATATTTTGCAAGTCTGAAGAGAATGACCATAGCAACAACCAGTTCTGCACAAAAAACACCCGCAAAAAAAAACCAACACCTTTTTTGTGCAATCTAGTTCGACAAACATGGCTGGCAAATATAAGTTCCTTCTCTGCTTCTCTGAAACAACCATTGAGTATCCTCTTGAATTCACAGTTGAAGTCTGCTACGTCAAGTATACCATGTCATATATTGTTTTTTTGCATCCAGTGCAATGCAGTCAATATCAACAATCATGATACCGAAATCACCCCCTCTCAGTGTCGAACAGTACTATGCGTTGCTGTGGCAGATGGTCTACTCTCCTGGATGCAATTTTTGGGATCAAAAAAGCATCAATCCAATTGCAGGCCTTTCAGGGAGTTTAACATGCCACCTACCAGAACAATCTCTTGAGAGGACTCACGGCGTGCAAATTCTGTGTGAGGATCTGACAAGATTTGATCGATAAGTGGAAGTCTTGTGGTAGAGTCAAGTCTACGAGTTTAGTTTCACACTTTTTGATAGCACGCTATCTGGAATAGTGTATCTTGGCAACGTTGTTCCTTGCTGAACATCACTCAATATGAACGCTCTGCTTGGCTTGGCGTTCCACTGGCTTACCATCACTCATCCGTGTGGAAGCCGCTTGAAGCGGTGTGCCCCTTCTGTGTTAAGGTTGCGGAGTTCAGATTCCCAATTATCTCCATCAGTTTGAACCCACTATTAGAAGAGTCTCGCAGTAAAACTGTATAACTATCCATAGAAGCTCTTCATCCCAAAAGTTCAACATGGAATGAGCCAATGAATTTCACAACTGCCATGTTCTCCAAGGAGTCCGTTTTCAGGTTTCATCCCTTAGTTTTTGGGGTTCTAGCTTTCCAATATCTTACATCATTGCTTGGCAGGCACTACGTTTCCATGAGGCCCTCCAAATTCCCAAACAATCAAAACGGAAAACTCACCCCTTTAAAAAACATCAACTTTGCTATTTCTTAATGCCACCAAACTTCAAACAAACACTCTTTACTAAAAAAAACATGGAAGCTGAATTTGGGAATCTAAGGGTACCCCTGAATGCCACCCTCTCAGGAAATAAGGCCATGTTAAAGGGTTCATAACCATCATAGGTCGTATTTAGCCTTATTTCCAGGGAGCGTGTGGCATTGGGGTGGGTGGGCCATGAGAAGCTGAATGATGAATTGGCAAGGTATCAACTCTTTGAAAGGCTTCAGTTTCCAATTTGCAAAACCTACACCGTTGGAACTCCTCCGAGGTCAATTTCTGCTCCGGTCGATCTGGTGCTTCCTGGTTGGGAGGAAATGTTCCACGAGGTTCGGAACATGTTGTTTAAGGTATCCTTTGTATACCATTTTGTGGGCAAAAGTTAGAGATATGGAGACATCATATGCTGTATGTAAATGATTGACAAAATCATGTATATATATATATACACGTATATATACACATCATAAATGCATCATTTATATATAAAACATATACATATTCATTATGTATGTATGTAAATACATAACATATATACTATTATATACATATAATATATACACTATATACATCAACTTGGAATACTTGATCACATTTTTACAAGGTTTCGTCACACGTCAGGTTAGCAAAAGCTCAGCCATAGCAGTTTTTTTTCTTGCCGGTGATGTTATTTTTTGATGCCTCGTGGTTTGCTGGCTAAAACCAGCAGTAAGTTCGTTGAAGTTTCATCCTAAATGGGAGTGAAAGCACCCAAGCTTTTCCTCCCGTTTCCCCATTTTTACTATCTTGCTCCAAAGATTGACACGTGTGACATAGTGGGTGTTTGCAATAACTTGACAACTAGGCAGCACCTTGAACAAAGCAGTTCAAAAGTTGCTGTATGGGGAATGGTCATCCCACATGCCAAAGAAATCCGCTTAGAAAATCACATAACATGTGTCTAGAAATAGGAAATTTCATAATCTCATCTCTTATAGTTTTCACTGTTGAGCCGTCAAAAGATAGCTGTCCTGCTTTCTGGTGCTTGCCTGTGCTGGTGCTGGCGAGCCATCCTGAACATGCTCCACTTTTTTTTTTGGAAGTCATGGGGAACTCGTTCCAATTTCTGTGAAAAATTGGACCCAAATTCGAAAAAAAAAAGTATCAAAAAGACGGTGAAACTATGTGAAACTTCCAAAATATGGTGAACAAAGAATCACCATAGCACCTAGCTCGTATTAAAAGGTGAGTCTTTGCTTACTTTGCTAGCGGGATTTGATCTCGTTTTTGTCTGACCTTCCCAACCCCAAGCAGCGCCCAAGCGAGACTGGTGTTTCCTTTCACATTTTCCGGGATCGAACCACTGAAGTTCGAAACAAACGGATGATCCAGGATCAATCTAAAACGTCCCGAATGAGTCGTTTTTGGAACATGATGGGCAAGCCCTTGAAGTGTTTGCGTCACATAGCTCGTTAGGTAGGGGCAGTCTGTCCAACTGCCGTGCCTGTATATGTTCTGAAGTTCATAGTTTGATTTCATTGCCAAAAGGAGTAAATCTAAGCAAACCGTTTCAACCCGCAACAGTGTGTTTATAAAAAATACATTGAAACATATTGAAACCACCTAATAGATGATTCCTTTTTGTTGGGATCAAACTTTCTGACTTCTGATGAAATTTTCGAATATCGATCCTCTGCTCCATTCCCAAAAGGGCAACTCACAAGGTGCCAAAACTTCATCTCTTCAAGATGAAGCGCAAAAATCGCCCCCCCAGTTGCAAGTCGGAAAAAAATACCCAACTGCTACATACGGGCCTTTTACAAGGAATCCTTTTTTTCCATTCAAAAAACATGACTTTGTTTTCAATCATGATTCGGAGAAATCTTGTTTGAGTCTTTGAGATGCTGGGTTTGGAAATAGATCTCTTATCCGTAAAAATCATAGAGTTTGATTTTTCTTGAGTTGATCAATTGTCATGTCAAATGTCTCTTTATCAAACCGACCAAAACAAAGTCATGAACGACAAACAGATTGGACACCATCAACGGTTTTTTGGGGTCGCTTTTTGATCAACTGATGGTAAATTGATGGTTTGGATAGGTGGTTGGGGATTCAATTAGGGTACTTTTGAGTAACAATCCCTTTCACAAGGGAATTTACCATTAGCTGATTTGACGTCACACATGAAAAATTCAAGCAACTAAAATCGAAGCTTTTCTTGTGCTTCAAAGTTTTGATTCATCTCAAGTCCTTGGAAATGGCCCATACAGGTCCTGATTTCGTCAGTACCCATGCAATGCTTCCAGAACCATCTGGATACACTACAAGCAGCTTTACATTAAAAGGACAGCGACGCTGAGCGACAAATTCAGTTTCTGTTCATGTTTGATGTGATAAGGTTTGTGGATTCTATCAAACAAGTTGGATTCGATGGTCGCTTGGGGTCGCTGAGCAAAAACCAAGTTGTACATTATTTATTTATACAACCTCGACTCAGAGGAATCGAGATGTTTTTTCTCAAAAAATTCACAACCGCTGAGCATCACCTGCTCCAAGCGAGCCATTTGTAGCTCCATGTTCTCCGTCTGGAAAGTTCAACTGCAGAATCCTTGGAACAAAAAGACAAACGTGTTGTGATCCAAGTCCTGAAACATGCGGGGAAATGGAAAAAAACATTTGTTACATGGCATTTTCATGATGAGTTTGCCATCCCCCAGCTGGAATTGATCATGGCATGTAACACAAAAAATTAAGAGCGAATCATCTTGTAAGTCTCTTGACCCGCTTTCAAGGTCACCGAAGAAGTCTTCAGGGATACTCTTGCTGAGACTAACAGTTTGCACCTGAAAATAGGCCGAGGGCCCCAAAAGGAAAAGGTCGTCTCCCAACCACCATTTTGCAGGGGCAAACTGTTAGTTTCAGGGAGGGTTGACCCTTCTATTGGACTCAATGCGGATTTTCCACCAAGCAACACTGACTCGTTCTCCTCAGCTTCTGGCATAGGTGCCTGGAAGGCTTTTAACTGAGGGGAGCAGATTTTCGCAATACACCCTGAAGTCTGTGATTTTGCAATTGTTCAAGTTATAAATTCCCAAAGTTTGTAAGTTAAGCCACCATTTTCTAAACGAATTTGATCATATTTCTTCCCAAGCTCCGGAATAAATTCCCTACTGCTACCATGAAATGTTGTAAAAATTGTGGTTGGATCCCTTTAATCATACCTCTTCCTTGTAGGGTGACTGGGTACAATTAACGTCACTATCATCCATGCAAATATTGCGGCTATGCGCTCTCAAACCACTCATTCTTCACTTCCCTCCAACATCCAGCCATGGGAGAAAGAAAAAGGGGACTTTTCACTTGGCCCCTTCAGTCTCTGGTCAAGTCGTATTTTCCATGCAACACCACGCTGATCAAATCGTCTGGTCATATCTTTGGAGGTCAGGATTTCAATAAAACAATTACCCAAATCCTACAACACCATCAATTTGGAGTGTTATCTGTGCACTAAAAAAACTCCTCATCCTGCTCTACTTGCAACTTGACCATGCATTTTTTCAAGCCTGCAACGTGGCCTTGTAGACTGGCACTGCGCCTGTGTTCGTGGTTAGAGGTGTGCAGCCCCCTTTGGAGCAGAAGATGCATCAATAGGAATGCACGGAGGGTGAAACAAGGACATGGAATGATCAATCACCAATCAGCAATCAGCAATCATCAATCATCAATCATCATCACCAATCATCAATCAGCAATCAGCAAGCATCATTCATCATTCATCATTCATCCTCAATGATAATAAGAACAATAATAGATAATAAAATAAACATAACAACATTGAAAAATAGTAAAAGTAATAACAATAAGAAGAAAAATGATGATAATTGGTTCAATCATATTAATCATCATCATCATCATCATCATCATCATCATCATCATCATCATCATCATCATCCTCATCATCATCGTCATCATCATCATCATCATCAATTATCCACTGATACATCACATTCAGTCTTGTACACCGGGTGATCGCTTCACGGAACCGCACCTTCCAGGGCAGGATCGGGACACACCTCAGTGAATAGGTAGGAACCAAATCGAATACAATATTGAAAATATTGTTGTGAGTAAAGGTTGTTCATGTATATCTGTATGTCAGGTAGTCATGTATACTATACAATCATATATACGGATATATACGCATCATGTATCATAAGTATGTATCATTGCAACTGGTCCTATGACTCAAATGTAATGAAAAATAAGATACAATCAGGACAAGAGATGCACACAATATCAATGTGCAGCAATATTCAAATTTAAGCAGCATTTAAAAAAGAAACGAACGTGGTTTTGTTTAAAAGGAATGATTAAGGTGGGTTAAATGTCTTATTTCAAGTCTATTTCAACAACCTTCAAGTTCCTCACACGTCAGGAAACTTTGGGGTGGATCTCCTACTAAAGTACCTTGGAAGTGGTTTTCCATCACTTGACAGCAGTCTAATTCACCTATAGATGACATCTGGCCCCATATCCTTCTCAAAGCTTACGGATGCAAATTGGGATGGGACATCAGTGTGAATCATGAACAAGTACCCTCCAGGGAATTAACATATCCCACATTGGGAAAAGGAAAATCGGAAAATCATCTTCAAAATGCCATTTTTGGGGGATATGTTAGTTCCCTGGAGGGTATCTAATAAACCCTCCTACAAAAATCATGAAATATTTTTCAATGATGACATGAATCTCAAGTCACAAGTCCGCAGTTTTTTCCATTTTTTCCATCGGCTTCCGAGCCTCAATCTTGGCCAAGGCTGTTAGATCTACACAAGGCTTGGGTACTTTGGACCGATGTTTCCGCTTCACTTTCCGCTCCTGTTGAAGGTGCGAAACGACAGTGGAGCGGTAGTTTCTCCGGAGGAAGTTTGGGAGGTTTTTTTGGGTGCGAAAGTAATCACCTCCTTTGTTTTTGGAGGAATCCAACATATGGAGAATGTTGGAAATCCAGTATACATGGATGTAGATATTGAGGTATTTCCCAAATGGCAAAAGAGAAACGCTGAATTTCCAGATGACAATTCCATGACAAGCTGCTTAGAGGCTTAGAGCTTTCGAAAAGGGATTGGATGATATAATATCAATGCAAGTGTAAAAATGAAAAAAGCACCTGATTTGAAGGAATATTTCTTCAGTAACTGTTTTGCTTAGATATCGTGACACAGCTGGTGGTAGAAATCCACTTGAGCAGTGACCAAAACCGTGCTGATTTGCTGTATATAGGGGACCCAGTTATATAGGAAATTATAATAGGCCAATATAAGGATCCCTATGAACCAATAATTGCTCACTTGAAATGTCATAATCCTATTATAATAGGGATCCCTCGGATCCCTAACCAATAATTGCCAATATAAGGATTCCGTATTTCAATGTATTTCATGGAATGTCATTCCAGGGCTTTCAACTGACTCAACTTTCTCCTGTGGTGGTCTCAGGCTCCGTTCGTTCCACTCCTTGCCAGGTCTCGACGGATATGGGGGAAGCAAACAACAAACAACAAAGCCACAGGTACCGTGCGCAGGAACCAAGCCACCCGAAGCAATGGAGCATTTTGAGGATTTTCATCCGATTCCCGGATCTCATGTTCCAGCATGTTGCACTACGTGTGTAGAGGGTACCGGCATCATCAACACCAGCCTATCTGCCAGAACTAACCACAGCAGCAGAAAATATCTATTGGAACTGCAGGTATCTGCAGAAATGACTTGTTGAACAAAGATTATGGATTTGTCATCGTTTTCAGACACGTTCTCTCCATGACTTTCTGATATTGCACACCAAAGTAGACGCAAGTCACCAAACTAATTTTCTTGCACGACAAGACGGCCGCACAAATTCGATCTTTCAAAGGTTTGGCTTGTTGTTTTTCCATGAATGGAGACAGGCCCTGGCAAGAAACACACTTTGGTGATGAATAAAAGGTGCCAATAGCACCCTAGAATAAAAGGTGCCAGGACAGGAACTTAGTTGATAGGAATTCGCATCTTTTTGTGCTTAGTCTACCAGTCTACCATCCACAAACAAAATGGCCAGGATTTCATCCATTTCATCCCCCGTTTAACACGTCTAATCCAGCTCTCAAATCTCTCAAGTCCTCTGGGCCCAACAAAGATACTCTAGCCATGTCTTCTCGCCAACCTTCAACCAAGGAATCATGAGATTGAGCAGTGAGCAAGACCTAGTGACCTAATGGATGATTTTCTTGTGGATGTAGTTTGTTCAGGTACGGAGCTGGCTGTCATCATTGGTAAACAATTTTGATTTCGGAGTCAAAAAACTGTTCAAAGTGCTTGGCAAATGGAAAATGAAACCACACCTTGCAAAAAGAAAGAACTCATGAAATCCAATCCACAATATGTGCTAGCCGCTAGCCATGACATTTTAGGATTGAAAAATCTCAAGTATTTTCAGTCACAAATTTGACATCTTTCCCCCACCCCGTCCGTGACTTGGGGCAACTACCTCGCTGCATGGCTGCCAGTGCAGCATTCTCCTCCTCGCGGCGTTTCAGCGACTCGGAGATGCTTCGTTCTAAGGAACTCTGCCGTCGAAGCAATTCGTCCATCCGACTTTCGATGGCCTTGAAACGGACGGAGAAAACATCCCCCCAAACAACCAACAACGAAAGGGGGGAAGTTTTTTGGAACACAATAGACATTTTAGAAGGGTGAAATTTAGGGGAAAATTGATGGAGAGGTCGCAAGTCAAGCAAGATTCACTATCATTGATTGAGTTCAAGTTGCAAAAAAGGCGACTTGAGGTACAACTAGCAGTCAGAGGAAACGTGACATGTATATTGAATCATATCAGCATACCAACTTACATGTTACAAGGGTCCAAAGGTCAAGTTACAGTAAATGGTTCCAACCAAATCCAGACATCTTGCGGGAATTTAGATCACGCCCACTTGGGTTTTGACAATACAACCAACAATCAACAACAAACCACGAACCACGAACCACAAAGCACAACCCTTGGTTGGACATCCCCGAACTCGATTTGGGCCTGTAATCTTCGACCACTTTCAACCATCTCTCGACTGGACTCGCTCAAGTCTACGCTTTTGCTGGTACTAGCAGCGAAGCTTCGTGGCGATTCCTCGCATTTTGGCAGACGAAGGGGTTTTATTCACAACGAAGATTTTCTACCCTTCCTCCCAGAATCATGGTTTTTCGTGAAAATGGGTGTATCTCCAATATTCGTTTCCTTTCATTTAGGATGATTTCCCCTGAACCATGATTATGGAAGAAGGGTGTACGTGCCTTGTTTACTGTTGCTTTACAAGTTTTGATGGTTTGCCAAGACACACTGTCACTGGCATCAAATCGCACAGTCTTTCCACTCTGCAGAGACCCCTGACATACAAAATGTTCGAAAGCTTCAGATGCGACGATACTTGGTGCAGAGCAGATCGAAATTGATTTCTTTCCATACTCTGAAGTAGTCAATTCTCCAAGACTGGCCTTAGGGGAATAAAAACCTTGCTGATACTCTTGAGTACACGTCCTCCGCTCTCTTTGTTCGCTCATGGGTATGTCTCATCATTCTAACTTTTTGCCTTTTGTCTCTCATGAGACTCGAGATCATCCGCGTCTGTTAGAAAAGTGGGGGCTCCCATGTTGGGAAGGGGCTGATTGGAGGTAGGGTATCCTTCTCAAAATCCACTTCTCTGGGTCAATTCTGCCCAAAAAATCTGGAAATCCATATGAAATCATGACATCATACTGGTAGGATTTTGGATCTCTATGATTCGATATGATTCACTTTTTTCGACAGTGGTTCTAATGGCCCTTGGATCTCATCGAAACAGAAACTACGTTGCCTGCGTTTGCGACGACTCATTGACGGGCCTCAAAGCTCAAAATTGGAGCACCACTTTGGGTCATGTTTGTCTTCCATGCATCAACTTTTTAAATGGCATTTTGGAGTAAATATCTATGAACCATAGCCATGTCATCAAAAGTCCAAAACATCTGAGTGAATATGATGTTGGGAAGAATCCTAAACAAAAAATCGTCTTGTCGTGTTGAGGTCGTTTGTAGAAGGATCACTAACGATTCCAGAAAATTTGATGCAAAGAAGAAAACTGAATGGCATCAGGAATCCTTTTGTGAAAACTGAATGGATTTTACCAAAAGAAGTAGTCACTCAAGTAGCAGCGTATACCACCTATATTTCAGGTAACGTATATATTGCCATTGCCTTGTAGCAGTTACGTTTGATGTATTGTCATGAGTTTACATCTTACCTACCACCTGTCACTTGTCACCAGAAACAAATCCGGGTGAATGATGACTCCATGACATGAGGCCATGTCGCTACCAAGACATCAAAAACTGATCAGCTACGCAGCTCGCCCTTGGCTATGGCTCCACAATTTGACATACCACAAGAAACTTCAAAAGGCACCACAACATGTAGTAATGATTAGTTATGTCATTTCAAATCTTGAGCTTAAGATCATCATCCATTTAGATGTTTATATAATAATGGATTAATAGATTATTGTTTTAGATGTTGAGATTGTGCCATCCATAGCGCCATCTCCCAAAAAAAACTTAGCCCATCATTTGATCTTCCTGGTTTTCCCCAAACGGTAAACACCATCCAACTTTTGCCATGGAACGTTCCCCGAACCTTCCAAGGCGTGACAGTGGCACCACCCAAACCTTTCTCCCAACGTTGCTTCACACGTCGCTTTCGATCTCTTTCCTTGAAATCGATCGAAATCGTCGCCGGTCGGCGCCCCATCCCCAAGCCAAGCTGGTCAGGAGGAAGGTAAAGAAAAACAAGACCTCTTCAAATAAAATGCCCTTAAAAAACTTGTCTTTGGGGAAATTTACTTCCTAGGTCTATCTCACGTCAATGTGAGAATCTAAATTGAACAACTTCAGGCCAATACCCTCAGCATCAATATGTTCGACATTCCAAGACTTGAATATACTTGGATCACCTCGCCGTTCATGTTGTTTTGGGAGGGAAATCAACCCTACAAGTCGTGGAGATTTCAACCCTTGTGGTGGCCTATAAGGATCCCAAGCTGCCAAGCATCGGCATGTCTCTCCACCGTTCGTAAAAGCTCGGAACGTTCCTCCGGGTAGAAATCCCAGACATGCCTGACAACACACGGATTTTTCGCGTTTGACAAACATTTGACAATAGACATCAGCCAACGTTCAACAAAATTCTGGAATGACATTCCGTTGAATCCTGGTTGGTTAATTGCAGGATCCTTTGAATGGTTTATTATAATCCCTAAGATAACTGGGTCGTAAATCCTGTCTATATAACCGTAACGGTGATTTTGATCACTGCTCCCATGAACAGCGGCAACCTTTCGTTTGCGTTACACGCCCTGAATTTTTTTACGGCTGGTTCACCTGAAAATGGGCACCTGGAAGAGGAATTACCTTTTCGGACACCATCATTTTCGGGTTCCATTCGTCAAACCTTGGGGGTGTATGGGTTGTTCGTAATTTCTGAACTCTTTTAACATGTTTTGGCTGAAGATCAACAAGACCAAGATTGATAGATTCGAAAGTAAATTATTTCATGAAAACTGATATGTTTAAATCCGCGTAAATGAAGATTAGAACCCCAAACAAACTTTGTTGACTGCCGGACGTTCACTCATGACTCATGACTCAAAGCCTTCAGAAACTCGATGGCTCCATGTTATCTTTTTCTTTGGTTTCAAAGAATGATTCTGTCATCTGTGATGCCATTTTACTTTCGCTTTCCACAACCTGGTGGTTTCGTGGTTAGGACACGGGAACCAAAAAAACCACACGTTGCTGTTGCCATTGTGCCTAATGGAACTGGATGGCAAAGCAGAGACAATGACATAGGTATCAGCACCTATGGCGTAACTCTGGAAGATGCACTTTTCGGGACGTGTCCCAGACACCATGTTTTCGAATCACCTCTTGGGGCTGGAAGATGTCATGGTATTTTGAAACATTGAAGTGGAGGCACAAACATCAACCCACCGTTTTGGGTGTGATCTGCAGTTGCAAATTGGTCCAAAATGTGTAGACTCCAAGTTCTCTGAGACAAAGACGCACCCATGCAGTTCGAACGGTGTCTTTCACCAGTGCAATTTCACCTCAACACAGAGTGCAGCAACAAAAATAAAAAACCAAGGGAGGTCTCCAAAGTCATCATATTGGTCCAAAAATAACCGAAGAAAAAACTTAAGGGAGGCAATATGCTGTATCAAACAGCTCTGGAGTGTCTATCTTTGACAACTCAAAAATCAGTTCAGTTCGTTTTGCCCAAAGCATTGGTTTTTGAATCAAGGGGTTATGATGGAAAGTCATGAACAAAATATTCACATCAAAGGCACCAAATTGATCACCAACTCCAAGTCGTTGCGGAATGGGTTTCGCTTTTTCCACGTTATTTTCATCCTGGACGCGTTGAACAAACGTCTTTCTTGAGACCTCCAAAACTCAGTCAGGGTAGTTGGTGGTTCGGGTTGGTGGCTGCTTGTACCGGGAAACCCGATTACATCCAGGTTACCGGTTACTGTATCATGACCAAGATCTATCGGAAGAAATAGGCTCAACCATCAACTAAACAGTCTCCAGCAGTGACTCAATTGGTTGAAAAAGATGTTTTGGATGTTTTTGTCGTCAGGTCCTCATGATCCGGAACCAGGATGGTCAGCCACCCGCGACTTACAAAGTACATCCTTGGGGCAGCGAAGGGGCTCTCAGATACGGACTGAGGTACACAGCTGGCTGAAAAAAACGGAGATTTTTTAGCTATCGAAATGGTTTTGAACCCTCAAATTACAACAAGCAAATTTGTTTCAGTTCAATCTCAAAGTCATGTGGTCCTTGAAACTATTTTCCCATTGCCAGTTGGATGTGAAGATACAGTTGCTTTGAAGCCCACAAATGCTTTTGGTTGCACACGACTACACATTCGAGAGCCAATGCTCTTTGTTTTGATTTTTTATTCATAAACTTCCCAAAATGTTCAAGACACCAAAACATCTTCCATGGAAATTTTGAAGCATCCAAATACTTCAAACATGGTCATGGTAGTTGTCATGATTCATGATTCTCACGGGTATCCTGTATCCTCACCATGATATTGAAGTCTCTGACATTGGACCCATGACACCCATCCATCCAGTCTCATCACGAGCCAAGGAACGATGTTGCCACTTCTCCCTTTCGTGCCACGTAATCGCCGGGCAAAAACACCTGGTCCTATGAGGTCGGAATCAATTCATGGATGACACGGACTGGACAGCGACGCGCAACAAATTGGACCTTGAGATTATCTTCCCTCAAAAAAAACACAAAAAAGTGCACTTCAAACACCTGAACGTGATATTTTTGAATGTTAAAAACTTCGAACAGTTCCTAGTTGAGGCTCCCGAAAGGCAAATTTTTCTGTCCTCAAGCACGTTGACAACAGCAATGATGTAGTTTGGATCTTTGTTCCTGTCGCAACACAAATACAAAACTCACAATGAAGAACCGTCATTTCGGCAATTTCCACACCATTTTTCCAACTCATCCAAAGAGCAGTTCCAATGATAAAAGCAGCAGATGTCCTGAAATGTGGAGAGCAAACCACTGTTTCCCGGTAGAGATACACCAGGAGAGTGTTCTCCAGTGCTTTGCTCAAGTTCTTCTTTTCGAACAACGAGTTGAAGGCCTTCCCGTCGAGGTGTCAACGGGGTATTTGCCATATGGAAACCGAAGAACCAAAAAAAACTCACTTCAACATTGAATCATGAAGTGACATAAAAAGCTGGCATAAAAAGATTGGAAGGATTCTTTGAGATGGAACTCTCTTCAAACAATCTTTTGGATTGGAATTTGTATGTTGTCCTCTTCATCTCCTCCATCGCACCTCCACGTCATGTTCGAACTTCTGGAAGAGATGCATGCTGAGCCTCACCACCAGCCATCAACCAATGATTGAATTGGGTTATCCGGTTGGTTGTTGAGCATAGGCAAATTTCCAAAATTGATAGTCCTTTTTGGAGAGGGGGAACCGCTTAGGCGAAGCTGAAGCCCTCCCAAAAAAACATGAACGACCCAAAAAACGTCCAAATTGAAACCATACAAAATCACATTGGTGATGATTTGTAGATGTGAATCTTTCCGCCTCCATTTAAGTCTTTCTGACTCAGCTCAACATCCCAGACTGCAGGTTTTTCGGACTGCTGGATTGACATGCATCTGCATCGATATGTTCCTACATGACACCCATAGATTTATTGGAAAATACCCCTTTTTTTTTTTCAAGGCACACTCGTTGTTGCAACTCTGGTGGGATCTGCAAGATCTGCAAAGCACGTTCCATGAAGGCCTGCTAACACAACGAATCAAACACCGGGTGCCACTTCTCTGTGGGATGAACTTTGATGGATAAATTTTCATGTCGACAAATTTGAATTAATAATTGACATCCCAAAAAGTCTGGGTGAACTATAGATGCGAGTTTACCTTAGTAGGAAAAACCACACTAAACTGGTTTGAAAATCTGAGTTTGGAGATAGGATATATTGGATTCGTTGAATTTTGAAGCTACTGTTCATTGATGGCTGGGACGAAGAAGTTTTGGGTTCGATTCCAATGCGGCTGATTCCCTTTAAATATGGACTATTTGTCTACATTTAACATCAAACATGCCGAATGTGTAAGCAACCATAGAGATCCATACCGGGGAGGTCAAAGGGGTATGTGCAAAATCCAGTCAGCCTTGTTCTCCTCATGCTTGCTCTCTAGGGCAAAAGCCCGTTGCTGCTCACGCATGATGGCAGAAATAAACAAGGCCACAACGACACCTCAAATGGAAAAAACAAATGACAAAGTGAGATCAAAACGCATGGCTGTGATAATCTTCTTCATGCTCTGATTAAGGAGTGATATATGCATATATTAATATGGAATAATTCTGTGGATGCAACATCCAGGTGGTTTTTGGATTTCTGAACCATCAACAGTATGGCTACAAAAAGCTCAAAGCAGATCATGGTATCAAAAGGACTACAGATTCGGTCATACTTGGTATTTCAAGCATACATGTTTGGGGTTAATATTGTTTGAAGCCAACGAGGTTGACAAGTGTTCCGACGTAAACATTGCTCAACATATTAGGACATATCCATTCGAAAGGAAATCAGCACATGAACCATGTGTTTTACAACTGGAAGCAGCATCTCATCCATGATCATCCTGAATGGGTTGTTGCCGATTTTTGCACCCTACCAACACCTGGTTGTAAAAGAAATCCCCAAATTGAAGACAACCACTGATCAAACAAAAATCCAGGCTTTGATCCAAGAATGTCACAAAGAATCAAAATTCAGTACAATCAGAATTGGTTGAAATGGTAGTCCCACAGTCTTGCTATGCCTCAGAAATCCCCCCAAAATTCACTCAACCAGACTTACCATCCCATCTCAACCCATTTTTTTGAAACAATGCCATGGTACATCCCAAGGGCCCGAAGATCGATACCATAAGCAATGATCCAAAGTCCTAAAGGCAAAAAGATCCAAATTTAGTGTTTTTCTTTTCGCATCCAAAAAAGGGTCCCTTTGGCAAATGTCTTTTACTTAACCCATCTTAGAGATATTTTCAGCGCAAGTCGAAGTAGTAGCGGTTGTATACCTTTCTCAAAAAGGGATAACAATAGAAACATGGTTGAAACTGCAACTAGTGGAATTCCCAGGTTGGCGGGAATACCACACTGATTGTATCAACATTCCCACTTTGGGGTGGATAGACAAATGAAATTGACGGACTTGCGACGGATTTCCATGTTTCAATATCACAAAGTAAGTAAGTGAAGTTTTCGTTTGGCCAAGCCATGGTAGAAATGCAGTCAAGTCGTTAACTACTGCCCACAATCCTGTTGTTTTACTGTGTTTCTGAATTGAAGGAGCCTTTGAATGAATGCAGTATTGCTCGATGAAACAATAGTGGGATCTATTCCTCCATTCTAGTTGACAAAATATGGATATAGAAAGATAAATTAACATCATATACTAGTGACTAGTGGGTCGACAATTCTACTGATATAGTCTCTATCAAAAATCACCAGTCTCACCATCCCCACGGTTGTGGGTCCTTGTTTCGAGGACCTCCATCGCCCAAAGGATTGTCCAAGGAGCCAGTCAACATATACCTTTCGACACAGGGAATTCCAGATTTACCATGGAACTTGTGAGACGACGGAACAACAGTAGTTACACCTGGAGTATCATAGAACGGTCGTATATGTAGTATTTATAGCTTGGAAGATGACCTTTTTTTCGGGATGGCATTGTTTTTCTAGAAGCAATGTTGGTTTTTGGGTGTCACATCTCACGTGCTGTTGAGACACAAGGCTTCTACAAAGGCCATGAAGTACAGAGATACACCTCCTGATACTTTACCTGCACAGTGGAGTTCATGTCTCACATCAAAATAATGCTGTCACCCTCCAGTGCAAGTTTGTCCACCACAAATCCAACATGGCCATGATTGGAGAACTAGATTCCTGTGGCCGGCATCTTTTCAAAGGATAACTGCTTTTTTGTCCACCTGAAATACCATAGCCCATATCAAAATTCGTCTCAAACTCTTCCTCTCTGTTGATCAATTCCTGTCCTGAGATCATTTCGGCTTGGCGGTTCGTTTCCACGCAAAGAATCAACAAAATCGCAAAATCGCTTGGCTTGACTTCGAGAAATAACAAGAACTTTAAAGAAAAACAGCTTCTTGACTTTTACACTGATCTACATACTATTCACCAGCTATTTGGCACCGCACATTTCCGTCTTTGTTCAGCGCTTCATGGACTGGTTGCCTGATATCACAAACAAAATCCAGTTAAAGGTAAAGCTTCTGATGTCCAAAATGGCATTTCTTCCATTTCTTTTGATGATTTGTTTATTTCAGTCAACTGAAATGTCATTTTGGGTTGCAGCATCTCACCCGTTCTTTTTTCGGACATTTCAATCCAAGGATCTAAAGCCACCCACAGTGAAGAGAAGACATGCTGTCCAATGAGCTCCAAGAACTAGCAAAACTACAGGCCGTCCTAATCGCACAATGATGTTATCTTCCCACCTGGGCGATAGGCGTCAAAATGTCATGCAGTTTTGAGGGAAAGCTTAAACGCAACTACTGGACGTGTTGGGTACTAAATGGGATGTATTCCCAAATACCTGTTGCATTTCATAGTTGTAGAATGTTAGGATGATGTATGTTTTGAAAAAAATGGGAGTCCATGATTTTGAGCCATACCTCATACCCCTTGGGTTTGGTGTGGGAGAACGCAGGGCATTGCTCCATATTCTCGCAAAAAAGAAACAGTCTTTTCATTTGGCCATTCTCTTGACGTGTTTATTTAAGGCTATGTTTTCTGCCTTTTCGACCTGCCACATGATCACATTTCTTCTACTCCGTGTTTGTTTTTTTTTTCAAGGATTTTTTTGAGGAGGTCGAAAAAAAAACCGGTCAAAATCCTTGCATCAGCCAGTGAAATCACCTTCTCCGTCAGGTTGTGGCCTCCAAAGAGCATCAGGTGCTCGGAGGAGTGGGCCTCGAGCAATTGGCGACTTATGTCGCAGATCTAAAGAGGTTTCGCTTGACAACTCTCTAGGATACCCATGGCCCAAAGAACAAACCGCTGTTCAATCAGCAGATTCCCCATGGGAAGTTTTGCATGCATGTTTCCGGCACCTACTCGAATGATCTTGAGGTTGTTGAGCAACAGAGTTGCGCCAAGTCCTGCAGTGTTCATGGAATTGAAGGTACGTTGAGCTCATCAATTCGACAACTGCAATGAACATTTGCATGTAAACACCACTCAAGTGGTCGAGAAAACCTAACATAGTCCAAACCCTACCATCCCCACCGGAAAGTAACATGGCACCTTCAAATGTCCTCCTGGGAAAAGGAAACTCACCCTACTTAACATTGACTTTTGGGTTCCAAAAATTAGCTTGCAAAAAGTGTAAAAAAAGTTCTCCAGCTTCGCCCCAGTCCTAGCCAAAGATAAGAGAAAGAACTGACAACTTGCAGCCACCAAATGAGACTTTGAAAGAAATACCTTCGAATCATCTCGGCATCAAAGACTTCCTGCGCTTTTCGTTGCGAAACGTCCCGCAGTGAAAAGGAGTTTTTTTTGGACGCGACAGGATCCTGGTGAAACCCACACAACCGAAAATGAACGAAACGTCACTGAAAAGGGACCATTTAAAAAAGGAAAAGAGTCTTCCAACCAGCATTTTTCAGGTGATATGTTAGTTTCCGGGCCAGTAAGTGTCAAGAAACACTCAAAAGGGACAGGGTACATCCCAGAGGAACAGAATAACAGCGAAAGATCGTGAATATGACTTGAGTTGAAAAAACTGTAGCTTCCTTTCACCCAAAAACAACCAACCCTAAACCCTACCGCCAGGATTTCCGTTTTGTCGGAGATGTTGGGAGCTCTAAACTCTAGCAAACAAAAACCAACATAGAAATACTACATCATCCTCATATCACATATCCTTTCATCATTTCTGCTTCATATCCCTACTCTTCACATCATCTTCCAGCATTTTGCTTGCCAGCCTTCTTGGTGATAGGATGAAGGAAGGAGATCCTCAATCTCAAGACTAGACAAATCGCATAGACCACATCCATCGTACCTCAGAGATCCCCAAACAGCTTGATCCCCAAAATCCCCAACGGCACAGTTGCTTCACTGCCTTACGATAGGGGGGTTGAAACCCCGAGAAATGCTGTGAGAATGATGATGTTGCGATGTTGATCAAGGATGTTGGCTAAAAGTCGTAGATGTTGCCCATATTTTGTTGGGTAAACGGTATACATCATTCTAAGGCTTTTCGGTAGCAAAAGAACCTGCTACCTCCTGACGGTTTCCCGGTTTCTCTGGAGACTTCGATGGAGGTCGATTTCTTAAAAGTCCATCCCAAAAACTCGGTGAAAAATCTCCCTTTTCCATCAGCCGCGTTCATGCTCGGTCACCATTTTCACCAAGGCACAATCAAACGCCAACAGAGCTCTTCCGCCGGGAACCAGCTCAGGAGATGTCCAATCACCAGACAAAATGAAACTCAATGGTGCCACGATGCACGTACCTTAGGCACAGGCCCCCACGGTCACACATTCCATGAGAGATCCCGAAACGTTTGAAGAAAACGCCCTCAAGTGTGGAGATCTAAGTGGATAGCGTGTGAATCCTCTTTGAATGGGTATATTTAACCCTTTCCTTTGAAATCATCCACTTCCAGATTTGTGATACTGTTCGTTTACAGGATCTACAAATTCCATTTGAAGAGTTGTATCTCCCATGGGCTCAGCTGATGTGATGTCATGTTTTTGTCGGGGGTGAATTTCTGCGAATTCCATTCCAAACGTTCCATATGTCCTTGAAAAAAACCTCCAAACTCTGCTCCACCCAAATCACTGCACAGACACCCACCACAGTGAAGAGTCGAATAAGTTCCACCATCCTTCCGAAGAGATGAGTGGAACTGGAACTGGTGATGATTTTGGTTTTTTGGGGCACCAAAAACCCCTAGGGATACAAACAAAATACTGGAACTTGGCAGCAATAACATGGGAATCATCCAAGGTGGATTTTATTCTTGGACTCCAAAGATGGGAGAGTTTGAAACTTCCAAGGGGTACCCATAGTTGCAAATTTTGCCTGAACGAATGAACGAATCAGCTTGCCACAAGTTAGTAGGTCCGTGAGTATCGTATTTGTGTGGCTGCAAAAACATGCGAGCTGATGTCGTTGACACCTATCCAAACCTATCTATCCAAGAAACTCATCTTCCCAGCAATCAAACAACAACATTCGTTCAAGCACACTGTTACAAGGACCACGTACACATGTCCATCTACAAACTGATGAGCTCAAAAGGTGAAATGAAATTGATCCAAAATCCCACATGTTCCCCTCCTCGCTGCTGGAGACAAATGGAAACGCCATATGAAGGAGAAATAGGACTCTGACTCTGGGCCTTTTTCATCCATCTCACCTCCATGGAAGAGTTCCTGCAAGAGATGCCACGAAGCGCCATAAAAAGAGCATTTTTGTTGCTGTTGATTGGCCTCTGTAATACTCCAACCCTGTCATCTATGACGAAGTGTGAGGTGTGCAAGAAATGCTGAGAGAAGCTCACCAACAGTGGCAAAAGAATCCAAATTACATATTCATACATCATATATCATGAATAAGAAAAGGATAATCCACCTCCTAACTCCTCACGAAAAGCATCTTCTTTGGTCCCTTCTCCGGTCCTGGATATTCAAAATGTCGCTGGGATCTTGGTCATGATGCTGGCCTTCATATAATGAACGTTCCAAATCACCAGGCGACCACCTTAGCTGGAGAAATTGCGGTTTTAGAGTTGGAAAGGCAGCCATTTTTTAGCAGATTCTCAGCAGCAGGATTGAATTTTGAGGATTATTTCTCATTGTAGGTTAGCATTGGTCAGTGGGAAATCATCAATTAATCCTTGGGTGACCCATGTTGGTTTCTTTTTGAGCGCAGAACAAATTGAGATTTGAATGGTGCCTGCGACACTTTTCAAACATTTAGGTTCATGAAAGTGTAGTGGTTTATCAGCACCTGTCGTAGAAATGAATCCCTTCAACTCTTCCTTCTCTTTCCGAAAGGAACAGCTCTTGGTCCAAGATACGCTTTTTGCGAGTCGCGTGACAAAGTAAAGGATGCAAACACTGACCTCGAACTTGTGTAGCCAGAGTCTGTGGAAGTCTGCCAAGATAAAACTAATCTTTCAAGCTGTTCATCACAAACTCGTATGAAATTTGTAAGAATGGATCAGTACACGAGACAGTTTCCATGCAAAAGAAGCCATCTTTTGGAATGGTTGTCGTGTATCTTCTGCATGTTATCCCACTTCAAAACAGTTCAGCCAAATCCTCAAAGTCGAGGATTTAAGACAGACGTTTGGATCATAGCATCTCGACTAACTCAGTATGTCACATTCGCACTTTGACCATACCAGGGTTAAGATCAGGTGGCTCAACAACCTTGAAATTCCAACCCAAACACAACAGAGAGGGCTCAAAAACCCCACCTACCATTACCTCCAATTGTCCCCATTCTCCATCCCTTCCCATACAGTCAGGATTGTTTTTTTGCTTGTAAACTGCCTTTTTTTTTAAAGAAAAAACAAAAACAAAAACAACATCTCCTCACTCCACATCAACTCCATGGAACCATCCCTCCCCACCTTGCTAACGTCAATCTCTGGTTGAGACGCTGTAGCCCCAAGAGTCGGCCAAGGCCGCCCGAACGTCGGACAGCAGCTCCTCCAGATGCACCCGACTGCTGCGAGGTGCGCTTCTGGGATTGATTGGTGCTGGAATGGCCGACCTTGGCGTGGGTGGCGTCGGTTGGTGCCAGCGGTGTTTTTTTTTTGGGTGGTGAGGTTTTTGTTGTTGTCACTGCAATTTTTTTGGGCTGACACTTCAGGAGAAAGTTTTTGTTCTTGTATGTATACATTATATACTGTAGATGTTTTTGACATACTCCCACGGAGGGAAGCCAGTAGTTGGTGATATCCTCAGAAAACTAATTTTAAGAAAGGGATTCTCAAGAGCGAGATATTCAGCCACAGACCTGAACCACCAAATACTCAGTTGGAAGAAAAATGGAGAAAAGAAGAACTCAACAAATCCAAGCTTGACAGGATGAACCACAGGGAAAAATAGACGACATCCATGAAAAAAAATCCACATGAAAAGATCCAATGATCAATAAATAGACATTATATCATTATTACATTTTCAGGCTCTCCAATCTCAACCAAAACCCTTCATTTGCCACGAAAAAACAGGATCTACAAAGGGGCAACTCGCATCCCAAGATGTTTAATCAGCCCAAGTTGCTGCATCCTGTCGGGACATTGAGACCTTTCCGGAGTCCATGGTCTCTGCAGAAGCACCACGTTTGGTGCCTTGTTTCAACCCCGTTTTTTCACCCGGGGTAGCCGGGGGGTATATAACGGTGCCGTTGACAACCCCCTTGGATGTTTTGTCTTGTGATCTTTTCGACATATGTGAAATAATCCTAGTAAAATCATAAAAACGATAGTAAAACGATCATCCAAAGTTTTAGGAGTTACACCCTGAAAATTCGCACGAGTGGCGTCAAAAATGTTCGGTCCTTGGAAAAGATCATTGCATTGAACAAACAGATGTCTATCTTGGGATCTATGTGAAATTTCATTGGTGATACAGTGATACACCACTTGTTTTCATGGAACTTGAACATGATGGTTTGGAATGCCAGAACCTCCTTAGGGCTAGTTTCAGGTTCTACAAAAAAAACATAGCAAACACTTCCACCGTTCTCCAACACAGGGTGGATTTCTGAATCAAGGATCAACTCTTATATCTGGAAGCATTGCGACTCAAAATGAGACCCCAAAATGGCGGACCAATACTTGGGTTATCCTCCTTCCCAGCAATAGTCACCACCAAGATTTTTGGGCAACCAGGGATCCCAACCAAAAGCTTTATTCGCGACTATTCGGGGGATAGATCCAAAATATGAATATTGTTTCCGCCTTGACTTGAGGTCGACCATAGCATCTGTTCTTGAAGATTGGCTAGGAATGCGAAAGTGGTGTCAGACACGTTTTGACATCTTCTGTGCCTGTAGGGGCGCCCTTTGAGCTCG
>Ga0126337_10000035_pt1 | contig 39721 bp, 30 predicted proteins | sample DipCmetagenome_FD_92527 | JGI IMG/M metagenome (GOLD analysis project Ga0126337, IMG submission 92527) | Coral microbial communities from La Bocana,Puerto Morelos, Mexico - Diploria C A metagenome | ecosystem: Host-associated > Invertebrates > Cnidaria > Coral | place: La Bocana,Puerto Morelos...
AAGCCAAATTAGTAGCCCAAGGTCGGCATTTCTTCCGCGGACTGCCGTGGGATTTTGGGGCAGGAAAAGTGTGGTGTTTTGGGACCCAAATGGCTACAACGAGGGGATGACGTTTTTAGGGAATGATAGTAAGAGTTTCGTGTTTTTTTTGTTGGGGTGCATAAAGATCATTCATTGTTGGCACTTTAAAGTATTGTGAACACACTGCAACAATGCGTTGCTTCTGGCATATCTCTTTGACCCCAACGTTCTTTCGAATTCTTGGACTAGATATCTATACCCATCGAATTACTGAAAATTCAGTTGGGGGGTTCCATCTATTTCCACTTTCCAATGGAATCCCCCCTGAGATCCCTTGAGGGCAACTTTGCTACTTAAAAGGAACATGCATTCATGTTACATGGCAATTTCTGTACTGAATATCCTGAAACCACACAGGATCTAGATATATTTGAGTCATTTTCCTTTTTCAGCTTGCCAATATCATATGAGTCTGAGATACTGTTGATGGCTGAAATCCTGCACCACCTGGGTTGTATAAGACCCTGTAAATAATGGGATAAATTACCTATCAACTGGTGCAGGATTTCAGCCATCAACAGTATGATAGATTCATATGATGAGAAATATGCTAAACTATGACCAACTGCAGTGACCTCACAGCAAAAGTAGTGTCGTTCTAGGTTGGTGAAATGATTCAATTTACCCAGATACAGAACAGACATAGCTAAACTCCAAGAAATCTCCAACAGGACCCACTGAACGGACGCCTAAACCTGAGTATCTAATAGCTCTAGCAACTTACTTAGGGGTCCGTTGGTAAGGTCCCATTCAATTTTTGATGGATAAACAGGTGATTTCAAATCTGGTTTATGTTCACCCAAGTTGACTCGTTGACGAATATTTGTTCAGATGGGTGGCTCTCAGAAGGTTGGCTCAACCACCAACGTATTCATCTTTCAATGGGGGTTGATTCAGTTCCTTTAAGGATACCCCCCTGAAAATTAACGGCTGGAACTTAAAAATCACCCTTTTTTGAAAAGGAACATCATCTTCCATCCACCTCCTTTTTCAGATTCCGAACTACACCCCTGAAAACTGACATGAACAACTGAAGGAGAAAAAAAACAAGTTGAAGATGTATATCTATATTGGAAATGGTGGATTTTTCCCAGCCACCATCACTTGGCTTTCAAAAAAACCCTCACCATGCCTACCATGCGTCGCTGCGACCGTGGGCCGCAGGATGTGGGCATCAAGGTGAACTCGCGGAAGGTTTTGGGCGCCGTGCTCAAAAACGCCGGCGTGCCGGTGGCTCGGGCGTTGAGAGTTGAGGTGGTTGTTGTTTTCGGGGAGGAAATGGTGGTTTTCTAGGATGGTTCAGGGTGATGTGGTCAATAGGTTGTGTGTCTGAACTTGGAAAATATGTGTTGAGTATGATTTTCCATATGATTTGGAAATGGATCTATTTTTGTTTGCATATCTGAACCAGTCAATCTAGCATCACTGTCTGGAAAATCCAGCAACTAATTTTACACGATTGATGACTTGGAAAAACTGAGGATATCCAGATTTCCAAGCAGCTATATTGCAGTAGTTCACTATATAGATGTGTTTTTTGTCATGCCAACTCTGGAGGAAAACCGTCCAACTATGTCATGGGCCTGCAGACTCAACAAACACACCAACAGCAGAGTTTGTCGTTTTGGGGAGAGTCAGGAACTGATAGAATTGATTAATTATATACATTATACGGTACATATACCAGCACCTTCAAAGGGGTGCCAATTAAACCCTTTGGAAGGTCCAGGTATTTATATAGATTTATGATACATATCATATCTAGATTGGTTTGCTCTCCTTCCCAGTAAGATTGGCCAGCAAAAAGGTTTCCAAGTGTAGTAAGGTGGATCCCGGCATTTCTACGTTGTCCACAACTTTGATGCTTTTTGAGTTGCTTTTTGAAGTCGAGTTGAACATGTTGTTTCGAAGTGTTTTGTTGTTTTTTATGTTTGATAGTGAATGGTGCATTTAAGAAACATTAACTAAAGAGCAAGATGTTCCACAAACAATGTTGGAAATAGTGATATTTTCTGGGTGTTTGATGATACTTGAAATGGAGAGATCTTTCCCAAACATTCCCAACGATCCCAGAATACAGCAATGTGCAGCAAATCAAAGATGTAATTGGGAAATATTTGGGTGTTTTTACTCCCCTAAAAACAGACGAATATCCCCTGAAAGATGCTGGTTGGAAGACTGCTTTCTTGTTGAAATGGTTCCTTTTTAGGTGACATGTTAATTTTTGTGGTGTAGAAAAAAACAGCAACAACATGTTGTTCCCCAGCATGATGTCCTACTGGCTCCACGTTGACCTCCTCAGGATGATCGTTTTACTGAGACCTGCGTGGTCATTGACAAGCTGGACTGGTGATTTGGATGGTTGGATCCTTGCGACACACAAAAAAAAAGCTTAGCTACCTGAGAAGTCGTGACCTTCCATCATTTTTGAGGGGTGAGCGGCTAAACTTCAGGGGTGTATATGGGGGGTTGGGTTGTTGAGGATTGGTTGGCCAGTTTACCCATGGATGAGGATGCGGTTTGTGTATTTGTGACCTGCAAAGAGATACTTAAAGGGAATGGCTTAACCAGATTATATATATAATATATGATATATGCATGTATGTTATATAAGTACATATGATCATTGACATGCTAGTACTATTGAGGGTAAATACTGGACCTTATCATTATCATCATTGTTTGTAATTGATCATGTTTCATTTATCAGTTATCATCATCATTGATCATGTTCATCGTTTAATAGCATTTATCATTTTCATTTTGTTCATTTACCAGTTATCATTATCATTGATTATTTCCATTTTAAAGTAGCATTTATCATTGTCTTTTGTTCATAACAATCGTCATTAGTGTTGATCTTTTATCCTGTATCATAATCATTGATCATTATCATGTATCATTATATTTTTTCATTTTTCATGTATCATCAATATGTATCATTATCATGTACCATTATCAGTTTTTTAATGTTCACATATCATTTATCATTATCATGTTTTCGTTTATCATCATCATTTATCACTATCATTTGTCATTTTCATTTATCATGTATCATATTGTTTCTCTTTTTTCATATATCATTTATCATTACCATTTATCATTAACCATTTATCACTTCTACCTCTACTGCTTCCAGCACTAACACTACCACCACTACTGCCACTACCGCTACTCCTTCCATTGCTTTTACTACTGCCAGCAGGCAGAAGCAGATGGAATAAAAAGGGATATTGCACCATCCAGTGTCACCATGTAGCATCAGCAGCATCATCATCACTTTCCTTATTTGGACCCATCTCCATCATCTTCTTCATCCACTTTATCATCCACTTTACCATCATCACCATCATCATCACCATCAGCAGCAGCAGCATCAGCACTTTTTGGACCCATCACCTCCGTCGTATCAGGCTTATCATCAGCATCCTCCTTTTGCTTAGCCTTCAAGCGTCCCACTTTTTGCTGATCAGACAACTGTGATGGACATGTAACATGAACAGTCAAAAGGGTGATTAGATTTACCCTCTTTTCTTTATGAGCTCGGGCTTTGCCTGGAAGGTTAGCATCTCTCGTGGACTGAACCAGACACGGACCTTGGCGCAAGTTGCCATGGCGGAACTTGCTATGATGCATTGCGAGGGGCCTTGGTGATGGTTCCCACAACAAGGTCGACAACACTGCCGAGCAGACCAATTCCATCCTTTGCCACCACTCAATCCTCTGCCTCTGTGCAGCAGCAGCCACTGCCCCAGTATCGACCACTGCTCAAAATGCCATGGTTGGAGGCCCCCTCCATGTGCAAAGGAAATCGTTTATGGAAAACAATTCCTCATGATTATGTGCATATACATGCAGATATACATAATGAAACTTTAGATTCAGAGGCAAACGGCCCAATGTGTCAACACAGTTTCTGGATGAACATTTACCTTTTTCAATATATATTTTTCTGGTGTTCAAATATTAGGTGTGTGTATTTATTTTCATAGATACAGACATAGGTGTTCTACAAATCTAAGGTGACCTTGATACACAATTTTGGATGTTTACAAATTCATTTTGCTTTGAAGTGGAGTCTTAGGTACTTATTTTTATGTCTTATAGTCTATGTACTGTACGCAGTACCTTTTCATTCTTAATTGAATCCGTTTTTGACCAATCTAGCTCCAGTTCAACGTGTCCCGTCCAGCTCAACGATAGAAAGGTTAATTCAAATTATCTCAAAAAAATCAATGAGATTGTTAATCTAATGAATTTCCCTGCCAATGAATCAGTTTCAATCAATTTCCGATTCGAATTCAATAATCTATTTGGTGAAATTCTGAATTGATATGGGCCTGATCCAACACCGGGGGCCCCCAATTTGGCCAGTGGATGTTACGGGCTCAGACCTACGTTACGGGCTCAACGATGTTACGCACTCAATGTTTTTTTTTCCTGGGTGAAACCGCTACCCCCAAAAAAAAATCACGCAAAAAATTGAGCTGGTAACATGACATTGAGCCAGTAACATTAGCATTTATGTATTCGTCCCTTACATAATCGCTGATGTTACTGGCTCAATGTGACGTTACTGGCTCAATTTTTTTCTGATTTTTTTTTAGAAAAAAAGTTGAGCCAGTACGATGACATTGAGCCAGTACGATGCCCTGAGCTAGTACGTTGTCATTGAGCCAGTACGATGACACTGAGCCAGTACGATGACACTGACAGCAGGGTGCGGCCTACATTTTTAGTTGGGCCATCAGAAATGAAAGAACATGATTCATTTTTCCACCCCAAAAATTCCCCTTGACAACAATCTTTCTGATTCCTCTCAAGTGATTATATAAGGACTCTTGAAAATTGAGCCAGTAAGGAGATCTGAGATGGTACGCAAAACGAGGTAGATTGGGTGCAGAAGGATTCAACTTAATGCAGAACTTTTAGGCCCCTTCGAACTTCAACCAGCATGAGTTTGGGCTAGTTTGCTAGGACAAAGTTGGAGCAGAGGAAGTCGTCAAGGAGTTGACGGGGTCAGGAGCTTAGTTCCGACTGTGCTAGCAGTTCGTTGCTTCCAAAGTTTGCGGATCGTTTCGACAAAACGATGTTTTTTGCTGATATATGAATGATGAATCTTTTTTGCGGGGATGAGTAGGGATGTGCCTATACGGCTACACGTCACAGGGTGAAAGGGCTTAAAATGCTGGTCTTATCAACCCTTTTTTTGATCCCTTGTGAATATGTATTGAATATAGTGATTTTCAAGGGGGTCATCCATAGCATGTCCGCTGTTACGCCTCATGGGTCTTTCATCCTCTTTCATCCGTTGCACCATTTTTTTCTCCGGTGAACCAAAGATGTGTCAAGTATGAAGCAGTTCAACTGTGGGAAATCCAGCAATCAGTAGGTAGATGAATTTTGGCAAAACAGTTCATAGAATCCAAATAAACAAAGTCGCTTATTCCTTCAAATGTCATGTGGTGTTGCAATGGTCGCTTGGTGGTTTCAAAGTGCGTAGTTGTCGTAGGTCACCTTTTGTTTTTCATTTCATGGGTCAGGTAATGTTGCAACCCCAAGATGATATATGTTTCTTTTGATGTCCTCATGCCCTCTCAGGAATAAAGGGTGCAACAATTAGTTATACATTTATACCTCTTGAAATGGCATGTGTTTAAGTGTTTTGTAAGGTTCATTGGAATGTCACATTGTAGGGAGGACTTTCATTTGGTATGATTGAAGTTGCTAGGAAATCCATCGGTTTTAACTGGGGCATAGCCTTGAGGAAAATCGGCTTAGAGAAGGTGCAGAAGGGGCGTTTTCGGTGGGTAGAGGTGAAGAGTCAAGGGGATTGAATTACTAAGATGAAATTTCCTTACGGGATGGCCTATTTGCGGCGAGCTGATAGTTTTAGGGAGTGTATGTCCCATTTTTATCCATTTTGGTTCAATCCATAGACTAGGTTGTGGTTTCAAAGGTTTTTTTTTGAACCCTCATTTGGGAAATGATCCAATTTGACCAATATTCTTCAGATGGGTCGTTTGAAACCACCAACTAGATTGAAGTTTGCAGTCAAGCTGAAATATCCTGACGTATTTCCTTGTAGGATGTTGTTTCCCCAAGAGTTGGTAGTTTAAAACATCATCCGGGCCATGGCCCAACAGTTTGCAAAGAAGTTGCTGCAAAATCCATCCATTTGTTGGCGAAGATTTGATCAAAATCGAACACCTTGGAGGCGTTGTGACTTCCATGAGGTTCTTGATACAGTCACATTGTTTCAATGGAGTTTCCTGGTTCCCTTAATAGGTGGTGGGTAGCATATAATCAGCCAATTGGCAATATAGAAGTGGTATATACGTGGTAAATATATATATATATACTGCCAATTGGGTGATTATATATCGCCTACTGTACCACCTATTAAGGGTTCCAACCAGAAACAGCTATTGATTGTTTGTGTGTGTGCGTGTATCCGATACAAGTGGAACGTCTCCCCTTCTTTGATTGCTATTGATGCTATCGACCCAAATCACAACCAACATCATCCAAATCGTTTTTTTAAGTGGTTTGAGGTCTATTTGCGCATCCAAACATATTTTCAGATCGAGTCAAACAAAGCCAAATGCAGCAGTCAGTAGGTAAGAATAAGATGAATAAATATGATATCATCTAATCTTTCTAGTGGAGGCATCCTTTCCATACAAGTTTCCTAATTGGAGGATCACCCGAGTTAGTAAGTGGTTGATAACCATGGTTAGCAAGTCCCATGACTGGGGCTGTTCCCCTTCCAAATGGCCGAAATGGCTTATACATGGGTGTTACCAACTACTTACTAACTGGGATGATCCTCCAAGTAGGGCCCTTTCCTAGGATACTACAGTATATAAAATAAAAAAACTGGACCGGTTGCAGTTGCAGTAGTGGTTGATCAACCCTTTCCACACATGTTTTTCCTTGACATGAATACACCACTTGTATCCAAGTCTTGTTGTTGCTGGCATCAGGATTCAGCTACGATAAGTGGTATAATGAACAACTTTGGCCCTAAAAGTCTTCAATTAACATTTCTTTGAATAACAAATTCATCAAAATCCTTCACCAAACCATGGTTTCGTTCTGCTCTTCGTTGTTAAAAGTCGTCCGTTTCGTCGTTTTTCTTGCTGCCAACTTCCCAGAAAGTGGCGGAACTGATCGTGCGGGCGACCTCCGCTGGGAATCACAGTGGTTAGAGGGTCGAGGGTGGGAGAAGATACCCATGGGTTCATGAAAGCTCGTCAAATTATAGCGACCTCACACGACCTCACCCCAAATGGTGGTTTAGTAAGGGAAACCTTCTTATTTCAGGGAAAACTGGGTTGGTAAAATATTATAATTTGACCAGAAAGGGTTGTTCTAATACTATTGATGGAAGAGATCCGGCTAACCAGTTGAGGTTGGTAGGTTATCCCATTAACAAGACTTTTTACATCCCACATAGTGCCGAATGTCTTCCATCAACAGTATGTGACAGAGTGTTGTTTGTTTGGCTGGATTTGCTGAAAACATAAACTGTTTATATTATAAGGATTTAGAAGCTGGTTTCATGTTTTTGTTTTCAATTCTTAGCTTTGGGTTGGGGAGATGACCGAATTGGACTTGTATTTTTTCGGATGAGTTGAAAATTCCAAGTGGATTGCGGAAGTTACGGCAAATTACTACTAAACTACTAAATCACCATTTGGAGGAACAAAATTTTGTTTATTTGTGATAAAAGCTATGTTGACCAAGCACATCCAACGGTTCAAATTGCATTGTTGATTCGTTGGATGATTTAAATACGTTGTTTGTTTTAGATGTGGATCGATTGGATGCGCAACCTTTACCGGATTTCCAGTCACCACCAGGATGACAGTTTTTAGGCGAAGGGGGATGGGGATCCCGAACTAAACCCGACTCACTTGCCCACCGGTGGGAAGGATTTCACATCCCAAATATAGAGATGTGGTGAAGGGCGGCAGCACTGGGATCGATCGCGTGACCATGGGAAAGTGAAGCCAAAATCATCAACTGTAACTTGTTGAATATGCCATTGGTGTTACACTCCGGGATCAACTAACAGCTCGCTGGCTGGAAAATGGACCCGGAATGAAGGTGTATTTCCTATTGCAAATGGTGATTTTCCATCGCTATGTGAGTTTACCAGAGAGTTCAAAAAATCAGGCATTGGTTTCTCTTACAGCTTACTCTTCCTGAAACTAATGTGCTTGTAGACCCTTTCCCCAAACTGGAGTTTGCGAGATGAGTTAATCAGTTAATGTGCCTTTCTTGAGAAGGCTTCCTTGCATGTAGACATCATGAATACTTGACACACTTGATACATTGGTTTCTCCGTGTAAATATGTGTCATCTATTCTTAAAGAGCTAAAGAGCTACTATCCGATATTTATAGGTAAACAACTCCCTTACTCCGATATACCAACATGGCAATATGAATTCCCTTTCCAAACCAACTTTGCCGGTGATAGGGCAGCCTGTCTTCGACCAGAAATAGCCAGGGCCAAGAATAGAGGCTTATGCTCCAAAGTCAGTTGGTTCTGTTGGATTTGACGGGTTTTTACGAAAACGCCTGATCTTAGAAACGATGTAAGGAACCCTCCCGATCCCTACCATCCCTAGGAATCCAAACCCATTCCTAGAATAGGATTTTTTGGGTTCCAATCCCATCCCCAGAAGTAGGATTCGATCGGTGCATTCCCTTCCCTACAACATACCTGGATCCTTAGGGTATGGTTACCCTCCCTGCAACTAACATGGTACCTGATAATGGATGGTTGAAAGACGATGGTTTTCTTTTGGGATGTTAGTTTCAGGGAGTGTATATATTAGCCACAAACTGTCACTAACTACGAGGACCAGGATGCTCCAGGAATTTAGTAAATCGTTCGTAATGGGTTAGTTCACCTTATAAAACCCACTGATCCTAACCTTTTACCAGCACTGCCAACCAGACATCCAAGTAGTCCTTACAAGTCGTCTCGTAACTACTGACACCCAAAAATCAAGGGACAATTGGGTGTACCCCTAACAGTGTACCCATGGTATTTGGGTTCTCTTGGGAGTCTTGGGGATTATTATAACCCATAAATACCCACTCCAAAGGGCACTTCAACAGTGACCATCTTTGATGCGTTGAGTGGAAGTGGTGGGCTTGCTCATCCGTTCTTTGCACTTGGATCTGCAGTCCAGATTATTGTGTATGATTTCGGAATGTGTGCCCTGCGAGCATCCGCGTTCAACTCTGGTATGTTGGACCGCGCCACTTGTCAGCCTTTCATGGAATTTGGTTATGAGCGCCCTGGTGTTGTCTGCATCCTCTCATTGTTTGGATAGGTGTCATTGCTTATCTCAGCTATACTCGTGACGTCGCTGTTATGTGACTCCGTGACCTGCATGACATGGACTGAAATTGTCCGTGGTGGCGTTGCCGTTGGGGTACTCGGAGCTGTTGCTTTTTGGGGGGATTTCCCATTCGGGGGCCCACATTGGGATCCCGAGTACATCCCTGCCTATCCCCGGAAAAAAAGGCCAAAAGCTTGGATGAGTTCGCTAGCCTCGCAGGGGTCCGGACGTCCCGGACAAGCCGTTGGAAGGTTTGATGTTGAAACTTTTGGTTTTCCTACCAACGCAGTTTTCACAAAAAGATACCTCCCCCAAAGTTTAACGACGTGGCCCTTCAAAAGTTACCGAAACCCAGTAGGAAAGGAAGTAGTCTTCCAGCCACCATTTTTCAGGGGCGAACATGTTAAACTTCGGAAGGGTATGTTATGTTTGTTGTTTGGTGTTTAGTCAAAAATCAAGCATGTGTTCAAGGAATTTGTTTGACATTATATATTTAGGTTCCAGTTGTCCTCGTTTGACATCCTGTTGAAGCGATGAATCCTTGGGTGTTTTCAAGTGTATGTCAAGGCTGTTTGGACATTGTTTCTTTACTGCAGACTAAGGAACATCTAAGGAACTATATACTCATTGTATAAATCAGAAGGATATCACGGGAATGTTTTTCTCACGGATAGGTTTTTTGTGTCAATGACATGTGCGCAAAAATGAAAATTGTTACACAAACATGCTATGTTTACATGGCAACATTTTGATGTCCTCCCGTCCGAAAAGGAAAGTAGTCTTCCAACCACCATTTTTCAGGGGCGAGCTGTTAAACTTCGGGGGTGTAGGGGGTGAAGTCAACTTAAAAGGTTCTGATTGACACTTTATCTTTCAATTTTTCAGTCAGGGAGGACTTCAAGGACAGGCCTTCATGCTATAGACATGGATGTTTTACTAAGTCAGGACAACTACAAAACAAGGCAGACAGCAATGCTGTTTTACTAAATGATATCATATCCAAAAACTTGTGTTTCTGAAACCCATGGTTTTTCCCACGGTGTTTTGACAAGAGAATTGCGCCCGAAACACAACTGGCTGGAAATCCAAAAAGGTTGGCGAAAGTGAGGAGGCGTGGCGTTGGCCAATATTTGGGACAACTTTGAACAACAACTCATGACCCGTAAACACTGAAGATATTCTAGGTTTCATCCTCTAAGTTTGAGGTTTTGTTCTCCGCCAAGTTTGGATGTGTTTTTGTTGGTGATGTTTTATGGATTCTACCATCAAAAATCATCATGTTTAAACCAGCATTTGGGAGAATATGTCTTACCTTTTTGTTCCAAGCATCTTAAGCAAATTCAAGAAAAATAAAATAAAGATGGGATTGATGGGATGCCGTTTTGTGAAATTGGAATTGAAAGAGTAAATGCCAACTTATATAATGGATTGCGTTTCAAAATTTATTTGTGTGGCGATTTGTGAAAATGTGAGGAGACAATACATAGTCGAAGAGCTCGACTGTAAATATCCTGACCATTTGGATGCAGTATTGCGACCGCATGGAAGTAGTTTAGTAAGGGGGAAGTCTCTCCAATTGAGCGTACGCCCCTGGAACTTAACATGGAATTCTAAGCATCACCCACTTGAAAAAGAAAATCATTTCTAAACCTTCATTTTTGGGTTCCATGTTAATTTTATGTTAATTTTGCAGGGTGTACTGTATTTCCATGCAGTTTCTTCTCCATGAATTGGAGGTTGGTTAGAATATTAGTTGAGAAACGTCCGGTTGCTCCATGTTTTGGGGGCAATCATGACTATTGAGTACTGTTAGATATTTTTACATGCGTGGCTCAGCATCAACAAGATATGGGCATGTCTTAGAACGCTCCTCGGGAGTAAGAGCGGCAAACAAAGGTTTACAAGAAAACCCGAGTAAACATGTAATAATCCTGGTGGTCACTGGCGTCCTAGGAGGGTTTTCGCATCGCTATCGGCATGCCGATGTTTTTGTTCAAAAAAACACCTCCGGACCCCCCAAAAATGCACCTGAAAGTGGTTGATGCTAGTTTAACACATGGATCAAAATTTCTGGGCAAATTTGATCGAGACCAAACCACTGTAACTAGTCACCCCTTCAAATTGTGGTGAAAAGGACCACGGAATCCCTTCAATGCCGTTGATTCAGGTGAACAGTGGAAAAGGGCCCCTGGTTGTTTAGGGTATAAAGGGGATTATACTACCAAGCTATATGGGGATTATAATAAACAATTTTAAGGATCCCTATCAAAACAACTAGCATAACGGAAAGTAAGAGGTTTTTTTGTTGTGGCTCAGGTGTTCAAATTACAGAAAGTTGCCCAGGAATTCTTAGACCCCATGTTTTTTCCATCTAAAGCCTTGTTTGTCCATTCCCCACGGCAGGTGAAAGAATTAAGATTGCTATTTCAATTGGCGGAAGAAGAAGGCACGAGGGGTAAACCACTGTAATGGTTTGGAAAGACAGTGTTAGGGGTCAAGTCGATCCCCTTGAAAGCATCTGAAACCTTCTAGGAGACATCTGATACACCCTCCGGAAAACTTAACATATTGTCCTGAAAAGGGACCATTTCAAAAGGAAATCTCATCTTACATCCATCCATTTTTCAGCAAATATCTTTCCCTAGACATCCAAACACCTCCTAAGAAGGTATTTAGACCCCAAAAACATACCAATCAAACACCAAACCTCAGGAGCTATTTGGATGTGTAGGGTTTGTTTTCAGTGGGTTTGTTCAGTCTTTTTCGTTACATTGGATCCGTATAACCTTGGCTTTTTGTACTCCTCGTTGTCGCAGTTGCGGTTGTTTTCGGTGCGGATTCCCCGTTATCCCCTTCCGACCTTGGGGTGCACTCAGCGCCGGTGCAGGGAACCAACTTTGGGAGAATACATCAGGAAGATTCGCTCAAGTTTGATTCGATGGGTAAATAACTAACAGCTCGCTGGCTGGAATGGTTGGACCCGGAATGAGTCGATGTATTTCCTATTGGAAAATGAGGATATTCCAGCCAGCTATGTTAGTTTAACCAGAGGGGTAGTTGATGAAATCCCAATCCCCAAGACATCCAGGCGAGTTCACCCCTCCTGAGGTGAGTTTGGTGTTTGATTGGTATATGTTTTTTGGGGTCCAACTACCGAAGCTCAGGAGGTGTTTGGACGTCTAAGGCCTAGGAATCAACCAGTATAGTAGGATAGGGTTCATGACAGGATGTATTCTTTTTCTGGCTGAATTGTGGGATTCTGATTTTAGGAGCTAAAGCAAGAAGAAAAGAGATTCTCCATGCCACAGATAAATATACATTGGCTCGTTTTCCCACGAAGGGTTTGTTCAATTTAACTAATTCATTTATACTTACATTTGGACATTATTTCTATTAAGCTTTTATCACTTAGATACAGTATAATGTATCTGTTTGTTGATCCTTATTTCATGTATCACGATTCACGTAGTTTTCTTCTGAAGTTCTCTAACTTCAGCCTAAAAGTATCGTAAAGTAACTTCGAACCGGCCTAGAAAGTACTGAACGTAACGACTCCTTCGCCCTTCAAGGCTTTGGAGATTGGCTCATCTTTGACGCTTCGGTGGTTCGAGGCCGTCCATCCGAGTGAAGACAAATGCTGGACACGGATCGATCGGTGAAATGGATTGATATATGGGTGTTTCCGAGAATAGTGGTACCCCCAAATCATCCATTTTAACAGGGTTTTCCATCATAAACCATCCATTTTAGGGGTTTTCCCCCTATTTTTGGAAACACCCATATTATCCTATCCATGAATGCCTGATTCTTATGGTAATACTAGTAGGTGAAGATACCAGTCCCATGAATCCTATCGGAATCAATCGCATGGGGTTTCAATAAGTATGTTAATTTCTTTAACCCTGGGGAAATGATCCAATTTGACAAATAGTTTTCAGAGTTGAAACCACCAAGTAGGGATGTTTGATTTTTAAGAAACCGCTAGAATTTAAGACTGAGAGTTTTTCTTTTGACGTCACTTCTGACAGATGGTAGTTTAAAGTTTAGGATCAGAGAATTGTCTCGTTTTTTTGAGGGAAGTCAAGGTGAAATATTCTGATTTGACAATATAGACTATGATAGTTTTAAAATTCCCTGACTAAACTAGATACACTTCACCATGATTTAATGCTTTGCAGTCATCCAAGATTCGTGTATATCTTGTCGGCAAGAGATCCTTGTTCAATCCTTTCGGCCGTTTCTTGGATCATTCACAATGCATTGGAGTCTACTGTAGTAGGATTGTAGTGCATGTGGCCTACTAGTATTGTTGGGTTCCACAATCCGACTAACCACCTGGGATGGTCATCAAGCGCTGTAAAGTTTGTGAGATAGACGGATCGAACATTTACTATTCAGTACCCATAGGATTGATGGATTTACCTGCATGTATATACCAGTCCCATGGATCCTAGGGGGTATGATTTCTGAACCATCAACATTGCCAAGAACAAAACATAAAAAAACACAACTGTAATTTAGTCATGCGATGCGTTATGACTTCCCCGAGTGCAAGTGCGTTCCGTGCTTTCCGTACATGATGTACATAATATAAGTTAAACTAGGTAATCATTTGTGATATCAATGTGATATCAATATTCAGATACAGTAGGTTTCACCATCCATTGATTGCATCATCGGATTTTGCCACATCAGGACAGATATCCAAAACCAAGAATTTGCCATAAGACATCATTCAAGTAATAGTTTCACGCAAGAATTGCTGTTTAGATGTTGAGTAGGATTCTGTTCAAAATCCCATCATACTTTAATCATGATCCCATTTCCATGAAGTAGTATGTACTAGATTATACCTTTTAAAAGAGGAGGAACAACATCCTGATGTTTCATAACTTTCCCAATATCAGTCAGCTGAAACAAAAGATTTGTTTCCCGAGGATTCCAGAGGCTGATAGCTTTTCTAGAGTTCAAGCAACCTTAAAGTCTACTTGGAGGATCATCCCACTTAGTAAGTAGTCAGTCAAGGGGGGTAGACCAAGCCATTTATGACTAGATCAACCCGATCACCATGGTTATTTAACCACTTAACTTCATCATGGGATCTTCCTCCAAGTACAGGTGTCCATTGTGGATGACGGTGGTACTCGCAACAGCACTTTGTTCGCTACCGTTTTCTCCCCTACCTTTTAGGGCTTCAATCATCATTTTCAGTGGGGGTTGAAGGATGTTTGGCTTCATCTTCGCCTATTTTTGCGATGTTTAAGGAGGACTTGAACCTGGCAAACCCACAAAAACCAGCATGGAAAAAAACACGAAAGAGCTGGCTTGTACCACCGGCAACCATCCAGTAAAAGTATGTGCTTAAACATTGTTTTTGACGTTTCTGGTTGGTTGCCGAGAACTACAGTATGTGTTTGGATGTTGGGTCGAGTAACTGCTATTTCCTTACATGGCAGCAGTATATTCAACATATCAACAGGTTAGCTGCTGTTTCTCCATCAAAGGGATTCAACTAACGGTTCATGGTGTGATTTGGGATTCTAGGAATACCCTCACGTAACAATCCCTTTCGTAAGGGGATCCCAAAACAAACCAAACCACCGGGCCCCAAACCAACAATTAACCAATTCGTTGAGGATTATTTTCATTTGTCATTCCTCCCAAGCCCGCTGGCAGGGCTTGCCTACTACACGGGCGTGGTCTTTGAAGGCGCGTGAGCTGTTTTCAAAGATTGTTTATGTCAGCCCCTCCTTTTTTGCTCCATGGGACTGGAATATGTACCTTGATTTGCCCATAGGTTTTAGATTTTTAGCCAGGCTCCAAAATCAGATCGGTTCAGGTCCCACATATGCCACAAATCGCCATATAGATTGCTTTTTTGTACACATATCGCAATATAAGCATCGGTTCGGTGAGGGCTTTGAAGTGCAGGAAGCGACGTGGTGTGGTTGGTGGTGTGGTGTGGTGTGGTTGCTGCAAGTGTACTATTTACGTATTCCATACATTTGAGCATTTGGGCCCGAAAATTTGTAGAAATCATCCAATTTGACTACCTTCCGCTAGCCTAATCACCATCAGATATATCAGATGCCAATCCCAATACTTTACCTGGAAAATACCGAATCAAAAATTACCTGGCAATTCTGCGAGCGTGACCTTTTTGGGATGGCTTAGTGACCTTTTGGAAAGGCTAAGTCACCTCCAAATAAGGGATGAAATGGTCACTTTGAATCACCTGGTAGGTGGATGTTTAACCCTCTCGATGAGATCGTTTACCGTGCATGTTTTCTTCCAACCGGGGTGGCGATGGCTAAATTGCCAGCTGAAGGAACTTGTCCAAGTTTTGAAAAGACAGAAAAAGTGATGAGGATGTGACAAGTATAGTTCCCAAATGCTTTATGTATAGAATATTTACCTACATTTACCATATAGATTGAAGCCATGTTGTAGGTAAATATTCCAGTCCCATGGAGGGTTTGGGGGTTGCCAAAATCCTGGGTTCACAGTTGGGATCCATGATGTCTACGTTTTTGACCTTAAGAATTACCATGGGTTAGCTGTGCGCTTTTGGCAGGACACAAAGTTATAGTTCTGGTGATATTCATAATATTCATACCGTTGATGGCTGAAATCCCAAGGCCAACCACCGTTTGGATGTAAAAAACCTGGTACATAATGGGAGAAACTACCAACCTCAACTGGTGCAGGATCGGTTTTCAATCCGGGTTTTATGTCCAAATGCTCCATGGCTTCTTGTCTCACTACATTGTGACTGATCTTGGTCTATGGTTTGTGGACATCAATGCTACAGACATGGAGCATAAGGGATTTGGGCAAGATAGGGGTGTAGAATCAACGAAAGAAGTCGGATATGAGAGAATTAATGCATTGCGTGGGTTGGTACCATTTAATGACCCCTGCAAATCACCATGTTTCTCTTCAGCCCTTTGATTGGATGAATACATCGCAAGGTCTTGTAAATCCATCCGCTGCAGGCTTTGACCGTGCAGGAGTGTTGCGAGCCATTTGCGGTGGTGGCAGGTGGCAAAGGGGTAGGGTGTGTGTTTCTTTTTTGTCCAAGATGCTTATCAGCTGTACTAGCCAGCAAATGGTGAATAGATACAAAATAAATATTCCACAGATATTCCACCTTAACGTGCCCTAGCACCTGCTGAAGTTCGCTATCTGGACTCCCACCAATTATATGAGAACATCAAGCCTGAGGAAGTATTCGCCTAGGGGTAGGTAATTTGTTGTGAAACTACATGGTTACATGATGTAATGCCTGGAAAACAAGTTGCTGTTAATTTCCATCAACTTTACCCCTAAAACCAGCCACAGTTGCCTAAAAAAATGGTACACTAGGTTTTCCTGGTGGGTAGTTTTCCTTATTTTTTTCCCCCGTGTTTGTGAGATCCCAAATTTTCTCCGATCGCATCGGTGGGCCTTCTGAAGATCCCTATAACATCCTTCAGTCCTCTGATGGATCATCCCCTGGATGTAGATGGTCCTCATATTCGAAGCGGTCAGCCACCCAAAGTGAGCAAATATGATGGACACATATTGCACATGTTTCAAAGAACGGATCGCACTACAAGACTATTTATATATTTATATAAAGATTGAATATTTGAATGTAGATTGTTAGTGGGATGGGGACATTCTCCAAGGTACTGTATATTCTTGAATGATCCCGGAAGTTCTCTGACATTTTCGCAAAATGGTCGCCGTTTTTTTCTGCGTCGAATGACGGGTCACAACCGGGACAAATAGTTGTCCCGACGGAGGCTGTTTTGTTGCGAATTCAGAGGACATGTGGATGACAATCTCTTGAAAGACCTGCTAGGGTGATTGCATTGAATAATTCAATAATGAGTCTAAATCTACATATCATGATAAATCCATGTTATGTTACATTTTGTTACATGATACTTGATACATACATTATGATACACAAAACAGACATCCAAGCACCAAACCTGAGGTTTTCCACCTGAATGCCTAATATATTCGCCTGGATGTTTTCCACCTGAATGATGCATCAAATTTGGAGGTTGCAAACCTCACACCTGGGCCTTACTGACCCTTCCATGGCACTTCATGAATAACCGCCCCCTTGGTTTAAATAGGAGAAATTGTGCACAGAAGTTTTGCGGAATTTGAAATCAATTTGGAAATGCGGAAATCATTTTGGGATCATCCAATTTCTACATCATTTTGGAGAGTGAGCATTTTTTGGCTAAAGGAAATTTACAAAAAAAATCCTTGGACAATCATATATAGCAACTGGGTGGGCCTGCATGATTTTCTCATCATTTTCTCGGATTTGGTTCAGAGGCTCCAGGGATGGATTTAACTCGCCCAGATGTGGGTTGCTTTTCGACTGAGCAATGAAAAATACCATGCATACCCAGGTGGTTTAGTCTATATAGGGATTACACGGGACCCAGTCTTTAGAGGCATTATAACAAGCCATTAGAAGGATCTCTAATATGGAAAGTAGGATGGTTTTATTCGTGGCTCAACTGAAAATTAGGGACTCAATCTATGTTGAATCCTCTTCGAGAAATGCTGTGCTTTTCGAGAGGAGTTTAGTAGGATTGTTTGGGGTACCCAAACCATTTAAGGAGGCATGCCCATAATGTCCTTAAGAACAAATGATGGACAGGTTGTACTGTACATGAAAGCCTTGTAAAAAATACTATGAAAATAACGTTAAAACATCAATTATGTTTTCCACATCAACCGATGGCAGCAAGATTTCTGAAACATCAACAGTATGCCTCATGATTGAAAATGATGTACCCTGAAACCCAGAGGGCTCAAACCACATACCTAGAGGCCTAGGGGTAATAGGCCACTATTGCTATCCAACATCTCCTCTATGTTCATGAAACCAAGGTGATGTCCTATGCATGATGTTTTCCACAGCAACATGTATCGCGATGTTGTGTTTGTTGAAGAACTGCATATAATTCGTCGAAACCCCTTGAGAGGATCTTTAAACCTAGATAACCATGCATATATAACATTGCTCTAACCAAGTAGTAACATAACCAACATTTGTGTTTGATAATGGTCCTTTTATCAAATCAGTTGCTCAACCGGCAGGTATGATAGACTGCTGTCGCTCTATGGTTCACCAGTGCAGGCAAATGTCGCGGTGAAACGGGTATTCGGCTGTGCCCAGGGTGATGGTTGCCTGGCATACCATCCATGTATGGTATATTTACCTGCATTTGGTTGATGTTTACGGTAAATGTAGGTAAATATACCGCACATGGATGCTATGGGTGAGGAATTTTTGGCAATCATTTGGTTGACTGTCGCAGGAAGCCACTGTGGCAAAGTAAGTGATGGCACATGATTGTGCTTGGCAACTTTGATTTGCTCAATAGTGATCTTGTGACTTCTCTCCTCATAGCTTGCAAATATAAGGTGGTAGTTTGATCGTTTTTTTGTGGTTCCCTATTCTGGGCAAATGATCCGATTTGACAAATATTTTTTCAGATCGGTTGAAACCACCACCTAGTTAGATGTGAATATACATCCGGAATGGTTGAATTTAATTTTTGTCCTGCCTTTTTTGAGCAAGTCTTTGCTTGCTCCTTTCCTGCTGAAGAGGCTGAGAGTAGATTCACATTGCCCCCGGAGCATCGGGTTTTCTGTACTAAAACCAACTGAACCGTGATTTGGAAAGTCCCTTTTCTTAAAGCCAGCGGAAAAAAACAGCAACACCACGAGCAACGTCATTGTGCATGTGCTTCCAAATGCGGAGGTGCCATGTGCCGGCTTCGGCTTTGGCGACTGTGTGATCTACGAGCTCTTGAAAGAGAAGAAGGTGCGCAGTTTCCTGCAGCAGTGGACCTGATTGAATCTTTCCAAAATGAACGTGGTCTTACTATTCACATAATCATTGTATAATATACAACATAAACCAAATATGATACCAAGTATAATACTGTACATGATATATTATCTGATATACACCGTAGTGAGTGCGTAGATGGCGGGCGCAACCCCCAAAAAGTAGCGATTTGTTTTCGGGACCATGATAAACCAAGACATCCATGGGAGTGGCGATCGCCATCGATCCTTTCCAGGTGGATCCGGGGTGGATCCGGGTGGATCCGGGTGGTTCTTCAAAGATACATAGCCCAAAATTGGAGGACGTGGCTCGTGGCTCGATTTCCACTATCCAATGTATTATTTATACCACTATTTTGGAAACCCCATTTTCACCAAGTCAATATTCAAAAGTCTAGTGCTTCGAAAAAAACAGAATGGGTGAATGAAAGGAAAATTAGTAGATTAGTAGATTATTTGGTGATTTTAGAGATTTTTTTTACAGAGAAAAAGAGCCTTAGCCTAAACGACATCAGGATTTTTGGAGGTCTTTCAGTATTATTTGGGTGTGTTTGGAATTCAAGCAAACCTTCTCAGCTTCAGTGTTTGGAAAATAATCTACACATCACTCATTATCCCCTTTGCACTCAGTGATGAGGGAGAATTCAAGGCCAGTGGAAGCTTCTGCCATTTTTCACCCCCCATTTGCTCAGTGGGTTTGTTCAGGGGTGACTTTATTCCCTGGAGGGAATCAAGCAATATAAATGCATGGTAATTTTGAGGGATGTCCATGGATTTATCTATAATGCATTGTTTGGGTTGGTGTTGTATATGATGACCCCTGTTGTTGGTTTTGGCGACATTTTTGTCTACGAAGTCTAGCAAATCAAAGTGGCTCGTGTCGTACTACCGTACCAAACCTCCAAGTCTAGGTCGCTCCTGAATTACCACATGTGGTGGATTTCGTTGTGGTGGCTTACGAGAACATGATGGGAAAGGCCACGGTAATTTTGTTGGAGGACAGGGGGATTTTTTTCAGACAAAGTACAGTTTTCCGAAATTTTGATGATCGCCATTATGTTTGTTCATGTATATATTTGTATCTATTTATTTATGTATTTATTTGTTTAATCTATTTATTGGTTTATGTGTGTATTCAATTATAGAGTCAATATGCAACTAGACTTACGGTCATATGCTAATCCCTGCATCGCTGGGTTTGTTATCTTAGATGACCGGAGGGTCCACTGTATGGCTACTCACAAGTTGTACGCATGCTCGGGTGAGGTATAGCATTAGGTCTTTGGGGGCTTGGTAGTCCTTGTAGATTGGTAGATAGGTAGCTGTAGAGAGTTGAGACCATTTTACTATCAGTATGTTATGTTGATATGGTATTTTGACAATATGTTACTATGAAGCAGATCAAAGGATGGATGATTGGTCAATTCCAGGGTTGACTGATAGAACGCGATGTATGGACTGATTGGTGATTAGTGTTTATTTCCACATTGGTTGTTTTGATTCGATTCGATTTGATTTGATTTGATTTGTTCTATTTACCCTCTAGTAAACTAACATGGCAATAGAAAATCCCCATTTTTAATAGGGAATACATCTTCAACAGGTCCATTTTCCATTGCCATGTTAGTTTACCAGAGGGTACTTGCTGTGAGAAAGGTGTCTCTGACGGATGCGGCATTTTTGCCATTCTTGCTTTAGGAAACAAATGTCAGAAAACATTTAAAAAATGGCAAGAAGGATCACGAGAATCCATTCCTAGGGGTTGCTTTCAAACGATTTTTCAAAACTATGTTTACCCCTATCTAGGGAAGATGATGAACCGTTTTGACTCATATTTTTGCTCAGCTGGGTGATGCAAGCACCAACTTGGACTTGTTTTGCAGGGTGCCAGTTGTGTACCTGGAGTACACCTGCTATCTTTGTGCTCAGCACGAAAAATAGGATGACTACCATGACTCCCACTACAACGTTGCAGATCAATGCAGATCACCTAGATCGGCAGTTTCTCTCATACAACATGCTGCATGTGAACAACTCCAAGACTCGGTGCGTTTCCAAGAAAATCCTGTTGATTCACGAATGTTTTTGCCATGGTTTGTACCTTGCCAAATTGATACCTTGGGAATCTACCCCGGGGATCCCGGTTCTTAAACCGACTCAATTGCCTGGATTGCGTCGGTGGGAGGTAGATCCAAATGATGGCATCAACAGTATCCAACAGTTCATACTGTTGATGGAAGGAAGAAATCCCATTCCCAACCACCTGGGATATTTTGCTAAACCCCTGTAAATAATGGGAAATATTACCAACCTCAACAGTATGATATGCATTGATATGCCATCAACAGTATGATATGCCATTTCCCACCTCTAGCACCAAAACAGACACGAAAAAAACGCGTGTGAAAAAACGACCACGCAACACGAAGCAAATGGCGGCCTCGGTGGTGGCGGCTTCGGCCCCGGTACCAGCCGAGCCATGGCAAAGTGCCTTGCAAGTCTTGGAAGCTTATTCTCAGGCAGGACTCAACGTTGGATACTCCCGAGATCGGTGGTGTGCTAATATCAATAGGGTGATGAGCTCCAAATTACAAGGTATGCCGAGGTAATATATATTATTTGGTCGGTGGTTTCAAGTATTTTTTTTGTTCACCCCGATCCCTGGGGGAACTTGATTAATTTGACTGAATATGATATGTTTCAAGTGGTTGAAACCACCAACTAGCTAGGATGTCCTGTTGGGATTTTGGAATTATATAATATCAGGATCCGTGGAAGTTTAACAGTTCGCCCTTGAAAATAAACCATCCTAAAAGGAAGCCGGATCATCTTCCTTTCCCATCATTTTTCAGGGGCGAACTGTCAAACTTCGGGGGTGTGGTAGTAAATGCATGGGTTATAACCTACTTATAAGGGTTATAACCCACTGATCCTAACGTTTGATCCTAACTTCCAGACATCCAAGGAGGACGAATCATCGGAATCCAAGAGGCAAATTTGTCTCCCCGAAAAATAGCACCTTTCCTCAGGAAATAGGAAGGCCTTAATATCAGGCCTTATGGTGGTCAATAACCCCCCCTTAGTGAGGCCGGCTGTTTCCTTGGGGGTGAACAAAGCTTGCAAGGTTTTTTGAATGGGCAGAAATTTGAATATCCAGAAATTTGTGAGGTTTTTGTTGGAGGGTTTTATACCCATGATGCATGAATGGTGAATGGTATAATGGATCCTACATCAATGCTTCATTTTTTTGTCGAAAGGACGTGGTGTCCTAATTGACTTGACTCTCCCATAGGATGCATGGGACGAACGGTGTATTTACCTACATGGATCCTATGGATCTGGCTTCTTTTTCTTCAGGTGGATGCTTGCCACCCTTCCGTAGACTCTTCAGCTGGTGGTTTTTTCGGGATCCGTTTTGTGCTCGGTTCAAAAGAAATACATCATATGGGGAGATCCGTTGATTTGTTTTAAAAGAAAACGGATCAAATGCATCATGGGGAGATGATCCAATTTGACTTCAATATTTGTTCATTTCTTTCAATCCGTTTGGTCCAACCACCAACTCCCTAGACATCAACCGTCAAAAAACTCAGATGATGAGCGGTTGGGGTGTCCGGACACCACCGAAACGAAACGCATAGGAATTTAGGTTCCATGGTTCACCATTCTCAGGTTCGGGTCTCGCCAGGATCCCTATAGGGACTACTTAGTAACTGTTTCATGACGAAAAAATTCATGGTTTTCCCAGCTTTTTATATAGGCAATGCGTTATACCTCCTTCAGCGAATGCGAAGAGGTGCCGTACTGCTTGGGTAGGTAGTAGGGAAGTGGAGGCTCCCAACCTCACACTTTTCGGTTGCGCAGTTGATCCTAAAACCTGACATTGTTCATGGGGAATTTGTTGGGAGATTTGAAATCCTACATAGTTGTAATATGGGGATCACTCCCCCGAAAACTAAGATGCCCCCTGAAATTGATGGTTGGAAGATTAAATTTGGACATGTTCTTTTTTGGGAGTGCTTTTCATAAACCATGAAATAAGGATCCCGGAATCAAACAACCAGTATTTCATGGAAAGTATCCGGCCGGGTCTTGTTCGTGGATCAGTTGAAAAAGACGTGTATTTTTTGTTTAAACCCGGTGGAAATTTCACAGGCTGAAAATTGTATACAAGTGGGGAAGTGGGGGAAGTGGAGAAGAATTTGGTATTCAAATGTGTTTTTTTTGGCGGGGGAAATGATGTTGGAAGAACATGTTATGTTAAAAGAAACTGATCCTGTTGATGGCTGAAATCGCGCACCATTTGATAGGTAGTTTATCCCATTATTTACAAGGTTTTAGCACCATCCGACGTGGTTGTTTGGAATTTCTTCCATCAACAGTAGCTGGGTGGGTTCCAAAAGAAAGAAGCTGTGTTTGCCTTGTTGATTAAGGCGTTCCTCTCCCAAAAAGTGTTGGGCCCGTTGGGCTTTGTTCAGGTTTGAGTTGAGAAACAACAATTGGTTTTGTGTGTTTTCTTTAACTGGGTTGTGCTTAGTAAAGAGCAACTGAGCAACGAAGATCTCCATTTTACCTACTAAATGACGAGCAAATGAGCAATAAATTGGGGGTTGAGCACCGAGCAGAAAATGATTGGATATGATTCCATGATTGGACAATTGGATGAATATGAGACCAGATGTTTTCTTTTGGTCGGAAGGATAAATGGATCCAGGGGAGAAGGATTTATTTCGTTTTGCATGAACAGATTTTTCACAGCCAGGTGTTCGAATCGAAGTATATAGACGTCCTTTGTGTGGGGGGTTGAAGCGTCGGATATTGACTTGGTGGTTATGTGGTTGTTGAGTCTTGTACACTTATAATCACTTATGAATACTTATGACATGAGGTTCTAAAAGGCGCTGGTTATAGGGTGTATTTACCCCTGCTGTATTTTTTACCCTGGCTACCAATATACCCTGTCTTTTTTGTGTGTTATGGCATCCATGTTGTTTGTTTCCCTTAGTACTCGTACTGCAGGAATTGTGAACAAACAAACCGGCTTCAAGCATCTCCATGTGCTGGGGGTGCTACAAATGTTTGGAGGAGGATATCCACCAAGAAACTACAAGTTGACTGGGGAAGTGAGTCCACAACTTTGCACACGTTTAAAAAAAGGATGTCTACCAAAGAAAGAACATTGGATAAAACAAAGGGAACTGTAAAGAATGCATTTAATTTCTAAGCAGGATTTCTTTGAAGCCATCAACCGTATGAAAATATATGTAATGTTTAAATATCACTCCAAGTCTTCAAGATGTCAACAACACTCAAATGATGTTCAGAGATGCCCTTTGCACATGCCCAAAAGCCACCGCTTTGTATCCATACTACGGATGTTTCATGGGGATGGGATCATGGAAGGTTTCAGCAAAGTTCCGTGGCATAAAGTGTGACATCGATGTGGCGATGTCGTCAGGTTTGCTTCTTACACGCTTCGCGTCTGGCGCAAGCGGTACAAAGGTGCGGTTTGAACGCCTGCAAATTGGTGAAGACGGTGGGAAGGGGGAATGGTTTTGTACGTGTTTTCCTATGTTTGAAGATGCAGATCTGAACAATGACACTTGGGGGACTTGCAAAATTGGGCTTGGAAGTAGTGATGGAATGTATATATATATATATTGTATACATTGGTTTATTGGAATGTCATGATTTATTGGTGATGGGGATGCATCCGGCGTTCCAGTGATGCTTAGAAACATCCTTGTTTGACTTTGAACGTTCTTTTTAAGCGGAGATTCAAAAGCAACCCCTGATGATGCAAGATGACCTTGTATTAGTACGGCCTTATACATTTGTTGAGGGATGAACTTCTAGTTTCAAGAAGGTAATGGACAAAGCCAAGTCCCACAAAAAGCATTTGTCTTTGTTTTCAAAAACATGCTACTCTAAGTTAAACAAACGTAGATACTGTGGTCCAAGGAGGGAGGTACTAACATAGATCTCTATTTTTAATGCCATGTTTCGGATATGCTCCTGTCACATCCACCGAAAGGTTTTGCAAAACCCGGACGACTGAAACCTGTGGATTTGATCAAATCTGTGGAAAAGACAGGACCTTAACTGCGCAAAACACCCCAACAAAAGGTAGCAGTTTCAAGTTAGAGGTTTTTGGAGAACTGAATAACTCTCCAGATGGTGAAACTTCAAACATTTTTTATTTTCACCCCGATTTTTGGGGAAATGATCCAATTTGAATAGTTTTCAACTGGGTTGGTTCAACCACTAACCAGCTCTGTTTTTTCAAAGGACAATGCATGTTTTTGTTGGGGTGAAAATAGAGCAAAAAGCTGGCCAGATTAGATGTATAGATCCCTCGGGTCACACGGCAAAGGTTGCCTCACAACGCGCCGGGCAGGCTGCGTTGCGTTGTTGATTTGTGTTGGAAAGTCGGAAAAACAAAAGTCCATTCATTTCCATGGCAACTCATGGCACCCAGACCCTACAATAACTAGGTCTAGGTGGTAAAACTCCAAGTATGTTGGGGGGAATTGTCACCCTTGTTTTTGTGGTGGAAATGATCCAATTTGACTTGCGCATATTTTTTTCAAATAGGTTTTGGTTCAACCACCAACTAGATAAGTAAGAAAGTAGAAAAATTGCACAGTTCCTAAAGTATTGGTTATATATGGGCCCTTTGCCAACTTACCTTTTAACCGCTGTGCCATCTATTTTGACTCTAAGAGATTTCAGACTTATTGATTTGGTCCGGAGTGTCCAAGGGGAAACTTGGGGATGGTGTAGATGGAAACCCCGGTTGGGCTTGTCAGGGAACCTTATAGGGAATGATAGGAAACCACCGAAAAGATTGGGGATATGCCCAATTTGAATCAAAACTTCAAGAATCCCATGAGATTGTTGATTGCTACATTTTTGTGTTTGGGTGTGTGCGCAAAAAAATGTTTTTTTCATGGTGTTTGAAACTTTACCAAAAGCTTGGACCTCGTTTTTTGGTGGAACACTGTATGCCTTTTTGGCAGAAAAAGCACAATTTGCCACTCAGAGTTAGGCCAGAAAGATGAGTTTTTTTTTGTTTTGCTGAACCATTTGTTTTGCCTTTGAGAACTCATAGCTATAGGCCGGCAAGCGGCAAAGGCTGGAATTGCTGCAAGTTTTATTTATTTATTTTTCAAACAACATATTTTTAGATTATTTTAGAGCTTTTGTTTTTTTCAGCTGAGACCTTCGTTATACTGAAAGGTTCTTCATTTTTCCAGTGAATCTCAGTGAATCCCCAAATGGTACACGGAAAGTTGATGTGTGGTTGAAAGTGGTTGAGATAAAAAGACAAGATGTCGTGGAAGTACGGGGTCCTGGAAAGGGGTGATTTTAGATGTTGAAAAGCATATCAAAGCATGTAAACAAGGTAGAGCCCAGGTGATTCAATTCGAGATTTAAGGAACCACACCCCCTAGTTGGAGGTCACTGATATGTATATATATATATATTCATATATACATATCTAATCAAAAGACATGCGCAAGATGTATCTTTGTTTCATCTTCTTTTTCCAAGGGAACCAAAAACGGCCTCAACGGTTGATCGCCAGCAATTTGGAGGTTGTTACCGGGAGATGCTAGTGGAAGTGGTGGAGTTGAACAACCTCCAGAAACCAAGGATCCTTTGGGTTTTTTTGGAGGTCGGAAAAATGAAATGGGTTCGGCTTGGTTGAGCTTGGTTGTTTTTGCCAGTGCAATTTTTCAGTTGCATTGATTTCCAAGAGCCCCCCTTGCATTTCCACAAAAACATGTTTGTTGGATTTGCCCAATTCAGGAAATCATATGAACATATGTCATTGAATCACACCCACCATCACCTGGAACGCCAGAGGACTTGCCAGATGTACTACCAAAGACAGCTCCTGCAATGGTTTCCAAGTTGCATTTGTGTTGGTTCGTGGGGAATGTTTTTTTCCGATGGGTCATGGAACATTTATCGTTTGTTTTCATATTGTTCAATTGATAAATTCTGAGCCACATGGCGCAAATCATATATTCCACCGGTACATTTGAGGTTTTTTTAACGAAACCATTTGAATTTCTAATGGAGGTGTCGCGTTTGCAAACCCAGATTCCCTTTTTAACAGCCACAACAGGTGAAATTGAGATATCCTGGGTTAAGGGGAGGCTGCGGATCTTCAAGGATGGAGGTTTCAAAGGGAAGATACTTAGTAGGCTAGGTGGTGGTTTCAGATATTTATTTTTTTCACCCCTATTTGGGGAAGATTCCCATTTTGACTCATATTTTTTCAAATGGGTTGAAACCACCAACTAGTAGGCCATTATACTAAGTTGTTGTTTACTTGGGAGGGATTAGATATTAGCTATTTACAATGATCTGCAGGACACCACTCCAATGATTCCACTATCGACTTGGCCTTGGGGAATGAAATCGCCAAATGAGCAATGAAAAAAGACCCTAGTTATTCAAGGTATTATATAGTGATTATATAGTGGATTATACTACACAGTTAAATCGGGATATTATAATAAACCACTATAAGGATCCCGATTCTTAAACATCCAGTATAATGGAAAGTAAGAGGGTCTTGTTTGTGGCTCAAACAAAGTCATGGGAAGAATCCCCGTTTTTGTTTTTTCTCCCACCAATGGATTAAATTCGAAGAGTGTTGTCTTCCTTACATATGTAGTTTGTTTTTCTTGATATATTTATATATATACATATTATGTGTTCATCCTTATGTTTCTTCAGTATAATACAGTATCTATTTACATGTTTCATTTTTGCCCATATTCCAAAAAGTTCAAACCAAACCCCCCATCATCAGCCTCCCCGAAAGTCATCGGGAGCTGCTCACCTGAGGTGAAGGCCTTATTACAACACTTGGAACCGGCTTGGCGATGCGAGGTGGATCTTTGGGAGACTTTAAGGGGTCCCAAAAAACAAGCCACAAGCGAATCTTCCAATTTGATGGCCAACCTTGGCAAACGTGAGTTCCAAACACACAAAAAACAACGTCTACTTTTTGGTAACCATTTTCAAGATACTCACCTCCCTCAACCCTGGATATCTCAATTTCAAGGATCATTTCCCAGATGGTTGGCTTGGTGTTTGACAGCTCTTTCAGGTACCAAAAATGCAGGTACTGAACCTTATGTTCGGCGAATTTTTGGGGGGTGGGTTTTCCCTTACATAAGCCGTATCCATACAGCTTATATAGGTGAGGATTCCTCCATTTTAGGTAATTACCTGCAATGTTTGGTGAAGGGGCCTATGAGGTTTCAACTGGGTAATTTGTTGGGTGGGGTGTTGGTTTTTGTCGATATTTTACCATATTTTACCACCAACCAAATAAGATTGAGATCTGTTTGTATACCCACAAATTCGATTTTTGGTCGCCTTTTTTGGGGGATATTGGTATGTATCTCAACATCAGAGGCATGGAAAAATTCGCAACAATGAAGCTTTGGATTTATATGCAAAAGAAAACATATCAAACTCAGTTTTCAATGGAGGTTGTGGTAAGAAGGAATTTTCAAAGGGGTCAAAATGATTTTTGGGCCTTGAGCTTACCATCCCTGGTCCCATGGATGAGTTTTACCGGTATAACGGTATACCTATGGATTGAACAAATGGGTGTTCTGATCTTAAAAGCAGGCTGATGTTCAAGCACCAAGACAAGAGATGTGTTTTTTCTATTTAAATAGTATGTATTTATTACGGTATTTACTTCATCCTGAACATAGTGGTTGTTGTCGTCGTCGTTGTTATCCCTACTTTATTCAGATCCTTGCGGCAAAATGTCCAGAAAACCATGCCTCCAGCCACCATGTGCCCTCGGAGGCTTTGTTGGCACCGGAACCCTTTTCCCAAAGCGCGCAGAAGGGAGCCGTGTTGGTAGCTGCGGAGGCTGGGCTGACTGCTGGTTGAAAGGATTTTAGAAAAACGTGGCAACTGGCAGGAACCATCCAACCATACAGAAAATGAGTGGAGGTAAGGAATGCATAGTGATTTTTGCATTCATCTTGGAGCAAATGGTCGCAAATGGTTGAGGGGGGTCTGATCATTGGAGGTTGCCAACAACCATCATCTTAGCCTTTGAAAGGGTCATTTGTTCACCATCCCAAAAAAGGTCACCACCAAAGAATTGCCAGGATATGAACTTTCAAATTACACCCAATCAAAAGTAAAATGATGTTTTCTGTTGGTTTCTGCATGCTACAGTATTTGTATGTGTAGATGTACCGTTGTTTTTCCACATCATCATTTGTATGTTTTCTCCACTCAGGATACCATAGGATGGCAACCACGGGTAAATCTTACCCCTGGCAATGGTTACTGCTAGTGGGGGAGCATCTTGATACACCTCTTTACACACACAGCTTGAAACAGCTCAATTTCTATTGTTCAAAAAGACTCTACAGCTTGGTTTTAGATTTAATTTCGAAGTTGATTGAAGCGTATATGTCTTCCTTAAAACAAAATGGGTGTTTCCTTTGGGATCACTTTCCAGTCAGGAACAAGGTGTGACTGTTTGTATTTCCGTTAAACTTGAATTTGCTGGAGTTGCGTATTGTTTCTTTACCATAGTATATAAATCACCTGCGGGTAGCTTGTACAAACGTTAAAGATATAGAATATCTACTGTATTTATTTATAGTTTCTGACCAGGTTCCGTATATTTGATCACACAAAGCCACCCTAGCATGTTGCTAGCAGTTGAAGTCACCCTAGCATGATGCTATCAGTTGTTTGCTCCAAGCTTGATTGTTCCAAGTTGTTTCCCCAAATTCTCATAATAATTCTCCAGCAGGTTTTCCCTCGTATTTTTGTCGATATCCCCAAGGTTGTTGTTGCCCGAAGCTAGCAACTACTTCGCCATCCAATTTAGTGTGACCGTTTTGGGGATGGTTAAATTAGGGACCTTTTTACACTGGTTATATAGACATCCAAATACCTCCTGATTGGTATGTTTTTGGGTCCATCCATACCTTCTCAGGAGGTGTTTGGAATGTCTAGGGATAAGTAACCTCCAGCTGGGGGCATAGTTCGTTGGGTGAGGAATTTGATCACTTTAAAAGGTTTCGTTTTTCCGCCAGTGACAAGGTGTTTTTGTTGCCAAATGAAATAGGATCCATGTGACTGGTATGTATTTTTTCCTGCCAATTTCCCATACAAATCAACCATTTATAAAGGTAAATATAGCAAAAACTGGATGGATCCTAACCCGCGTTCTTGGAGGGGCTGGTTGGCCTTCCCCCTCCACCAACTGAAAGGCCTTGGCCTCGGAGCTGGGGGGACTTCTACAAACGGCACCCAACTGGTCTGTAAGGCGCATCCGATTCTGAACCGTTGAAAGTCGGAGGGAGCGAAAACCGAAAATCATGGTAGTTCAAGTGGTAAAGTTTCGGAGGATGTTAAGATGTCAGGATTATTTACCTTGAAAATGGGGGGAAACATTTCATACCAGCAAATTGTTTTAGATCTTAACACTAGGATGTCGCAATTAATAGTTGGGTGAGTAGAGAGCTCTTATAAGCCACCAGTAAGTGATGTTTGTTGATCCTAACTTCCTATGTACGCATCCTATCAGAGGGTATCTTTGCCAATTAACTATAAGCCTATAAGCATGAAGGCTTGGTGTTCTCGAGTGATGTGAGGTGCAAGGGAGTTCTGAACCAAGGATGAAAAAAGGGAATCCTCCAAAGGAAACATAACTAATGGAGGATTATGATTTTGATCAAAAAAACATTACAAACAAACGCCAAAAATTCTCCAACATGCAAGTGGATTTATCATCTCCAACATGGAGTGAAATTCATATATGGGTTGGTGTGTGTTATGATTTGCATCAGTATGTAGTAATATTATACCAATTCTGAAATGGTAAGGGCAATTCCTATCCGATTTCCCAAACCTTCATTTCAGACATCAAATACAACGCTTTGCAACATCTTCAAACCTTTATTTCCTGTTGGTGACATATTGTATTTAGTCATGATCATATAGTACAATCAGTATACGTACAAAAAGTTTCTTACACAACATGATCTACCCTTAAATCAAATCGTCACTGCCTCAATGATGGCAGGCAACAGGGCGAATGGGCCTTATGCAGCAGCTTAGAAAGGCCAGAAATAGACATCCAGATCATCCAGTCCTCTAGCTGATGGCTGAAATCCAGCTAACCACCTGGGATGCCCCAAAAGGTTTTTTGATACTGGTATAAAACCAACATTTGAGGCATCCTAAATCCTAAGTGATGCAGGTTTTTTTCCATTAACAGTATCTCCTGAGGTCTGGTATTTTAGTTATGATTTTGGGGTCCATCCATACCGAAGCTCAGTTTCGGTGCGACTGGATGTCTAGGGCAGAACAAGTTTCCTCCAAAAAGAAGGAAGATCACAATGGAGACATGAAAATTTGGATTCAACACAAGGTTGTTCTACCCAGTTATGAGAAGTGAGACAAGCAATGAAAGAATGATCACCACTAACCAAGCAGTGTCATGACATGGAGCAAGGGTTTGGAGATTTGATATATGTTTTCATTGTTTCAAGTTTTAAATGTATTTGATGAAGTTGTGTTTCTGATTTGGGAGGATATCAACAACTGTGTTCATGCCACAGGCAAATGTTCGCAAACAATGCATCACTTCTTTTGTTTTAGAGCAATTTACTCTCCTGAAAACTAACATGTCCCCTGAAAATCAATGGTTCAAAACTGTATTCCCCACTAAAAATAGTCCCTTTTTTAGGGGAGATTTGTCAGCCCTACAAACATGTACAAACCATGGATTTCTTCATCTCCAACAGTAAAAACACTCGGTCCACAGCCAGGTTCGCGGCGTTCCTTCGCTGGTTGACGGGTATCGTGACGAGGCATCTGAGAAGCCAAGACACCGGGCAATGGAGCAGTGATCAAAACCCCTTGGCTATGAATGATGTATGTAGGGTATGAATACCTACCCAGTTATATATGGAATTATTTCATAAGCCATGAAACAAGGATGCCTAGTAATAAACCAGTATAATGGAAGGTCATAAGGGTTTTGATCACTGCTCAATTGAAGGAGGCACAAGACGTTTTTCTTGAGCATCGATGTGTCAATGCAAAATGAAAACAGATGATGTTGCATGCATTAGTGTTTCTTGGGCTTCAAATAAGCGATATGGTTTTGCTTTTTTGAATGGTCGACTTGGTCTACTTGCCTTGTAGTTGAATAACCTGGATTTTGCAGATATCCAAAATGATAGTTTTTTGGGTGAAGGGAGTTTTTTTACAGGTTTGTAAGATCCAGGTATATGAGAGTATATATGTCCAACGGTTGTTTGACACAACATGTTGAAATATCATTAATATTTGGTTCCAATGTTTTAGCCATTTTGGCAATTGGTTTTGTTGTGTGATTCTCAAGAATATACCCGAAAAGTAAGAGGATTTACGTAGAACTTTTGAACAATAATTCTATTATAAGTATACTTATTATTGCTGTACTATTCAAGCAATATAAGCATAAATATGAGTTGTACAAAAAAATATTACTTTTTTGGTAATCAAAACTGAAATCCGTCGGTTTTGGCGTTTTAATGCATGTGTGCTTTGGTTTATTGGTTAGTTTCCGATTGTGTTTATTGCATGTATATCGAATCTGTTTTTTGCCGGTGGGAGTAAGATGAACAACATCATCACCAACAAGTAATTGTTCAAAGGGGAGACAACTTAGCATCTAGTGTTCAGTGAAGATGAATCAGCCGTGGCGTTTGATGGTGAAAGATTGGTTTGAAAAAAAAAACTTAATTGTAGGAAACCACTCTGAAACGTTTACCCTCCCTGAAACTAAGATAACACCTGGAAATGGATGGTTTGAGTATAGTATACTTGAGGAAGCTTGGATATCTAACCAGCACTCTTGATGCCAGCGCCAATGTATTCTTCTTTTTGGGCTTTCCAGGAGTACAGCAGAGTTGGAAGAAGACCCAAACATGGGTGCTGTTGAGGACGTTGTTTTTTTGGGGGGGACGGTTTTTTGGGGGATTGTTGGAGATTTCTTAGGAAAAAGTTCGAGAGTTGAAAATTGTAGAAAAAATATGTGACTGCTGAGAAGATGGTGTTTTTTGTTTTGTTCATCAGAATTTTAGAATTCTGAATTTAGGTTGAGGTTAGGATGAAGAGAAACCCACTGATTGATGAATTACCACAGTCGACAAAAATCTCCTAGACATCCAGTCCCACGGAAACTGAGGTTCGGTATTTATTTGGACCCCAAAAACATACCAATCTAAAACACTGTTCAGCTCAGGAGGTATGACTGGATGTCTAGGGATTCTATGATTTTTACAGTACCCCTTTTCAAAAGACTAGCAATTAGTGACCCTTAAGCACTGCATTCCAGGGGATGACTTCTTGATAGCCGTTATTCACTGCCAGCATTTCATTGACAAGGAAGAAGGGCGGCCCTGAACGGTTCGAAGAAACCACCGTTTAGGAACGGCTTATTGGGGTGGCATTCAGAATTGCATATTTCTATTGTGAGAACATGTGCCACAAACCCAACTTCACCCCTTTTGAATGGAATTTATGATGTGAGTTTTGGATGGTTTAGACCTCTCTCAAGTACTTCATGGAGTAGTTTTTGTATGTGTAGATACTTTGAATAGGGTAGTGACTGTATGGCTTGGCTGCAGCAGAGTAGCCCTGTCTCATGATGCCATCGTCATACTTCACTTTCCACTTGCATCGTGATAGGACATGAATGCACTCAAGGATGGTTATTCACTGCTATTTTTGTTGCATGTTTGCCTATTTTCGCCCTGTGATCCCTCCGGGTTAGTTTGTGGGAAGACAGATGGCACAGATGTTTCCAAATTCAGACGAGTACAAAGTCCCGTATTACATCTTCGCAAATAGATGAGTACATGTTACCCAAATGAGTGCATTCCTTCAGAAGGAAGTTTATATACTAGAGGAATCTTCCCAAATCTCACAGTTTTCGAGGTTCTTGAAATACTTTTGTTTGGAATATTTGACCCCATACATCTTCCATCATTTTTTAAGGTGCTCAAAAACACAAGAACTATTTGTGTCAGGGTTTTATTGTGACTCCAAGGTCACTTTTTAACAGGATTCACGAGTGAAAAACATGTCCACTTGTGGGGTTTGAACAGACCCTGTTCAACGTTCAACTCACCGGCGGGCCAACCTTTTTTAGAACTTGTTTGAGATTTACATCTATATTTAATAGGAAAATATGAAGTTTCAACTTACGGTATATTCCAGATAGGATCCATCTATGATGAGCTTCATCTAGGTGTATAAATACACCAGTTGCATTGGTTTCCCTTAATAAGGCCGGCTATTAAACCCTTAAATTCTGGAAAGGTTGACTAGCCATGACTAAGGGCTTCCACCGGAAGACATTCACGACTTGGCCTATAAGGACTTCAGTGCATCCCTTCGTTCGTTGGCTCGCTTGGTGTCGCGCATGTCTGGTGACTGTGGCGGCAGCAAGATGTGGTATGATATGGTTCATGTCAATTTGGCTTCATTTTGATGTAGAAAAGTAGCAAAACCAGTGACATGGATTCCTGAAGATAGACTCATAGACTCATACCCGAATGCTCCATGTATGGAATATTTACCTACAGTTGACCAAATACATAAAGAACATATTCCATACATGGAGCATATATGGGATAGGGAATGTAGGTTTAAAAAAACGACGTTTTGGACCCCCTAAAAAGAGGGGTTAACGTCGACCTCACCCTGAAGGCTATGAGTTTTCAGTGGGCAAATTATAGCGACCTACTCACCACAGGTTGGTGGGCCTCCAAATCATGGTGAATAGGATCAGGTAATCCCCCCAAAAATTTCTTAATTCAGGTTTAGGAATTATGGTGATTTACGCAGATTTTTGGCGGCGCCTTCCATTCCAGGTCTCTGGTAATCTACTGTTGTTTGTTTATAGATATATATATATTTATTTATTTATATACGGTGATTTTTGTTACGGATTCTACCATGGGATTCATCATCATTATTCACCACCCATTGGGGAATATTCTTATTTTTTTATCCACCCGACAAGCAAAATCCAAGATTTGGTATTTCTTTCATTGGTCAATGTACTCCCTGAAACCAACAGCAAGCAAGTTTGCCCCTGAAAATATGTCCAAATTGCCCCCCCCAAAAAAGTTCATCGAACCCAACCATCAATTTGAAGGAGCGAAGTGTTAGTTTCAGGGGAGGGCATACTGCACCTAGATGGATTGGTAGTTAGGTAGTTGTACTAAGCTGTACTTGATTTCAACACATGCATGCTAGCAATTTTCCTGTAAAGTTCCGATGTCTCCTACCAAAATCTCTGTTATTATTATGTCAACCAACTACTGAGACTTTCCGAACAAGATGTTTTGTCAAAACACATTAGATGTTTATCTTTGTTAACAAATTACGTAACTTGAACCTTACAACCTGACAATTGCTGAAATGCACATCTTTTTTCCTAGATTTGCTTTTTTTAAATCTATATACAACCCTAAGAATCCTGGAACCTCCAAAACTGGCTGAATTGAGGACCTATACACCCCTGATATACAGGTTCAGACCCGGTTCCCAGCTGATTCTTAGGGAACCCCAAGCTTCCGCCGAGTTTGTTGAGGGGTTTTATCCAAGTTTGCCTCCCTAAAATCGCCTCAAGGCTACATGCAAGGACTGGCGGATTGTCGACACGTTCGCCTATTGTGACTGTATTGTGATGGCGAAACGGGTTTCCGTTCAACCAGTCCTTCACAAAGGGTGACGTTTGTGTTTAGCATTGCTAAGCGAGATTTATAGAAGGAAGAAAGGTTGCTTTTGGCAAACGGGAGAATTGATTAAACAAAATATAGCGCGGATCTTTTTGCGGGTAGTTTACCACTAGCTATATGTTCTTATTTTTTTGGTGTGCTAGATTGCATCCAAAACGAGCGGTCGCTTCTTTGATTGTTAAGTGGGATTGTGGATGTATATAATCTAACTCAAAGCTTTGAACTTTTTGCAAGGACCTATCGCTGAACTTTTGCCGTGGAACTGCTGGATAGAGATATAGATGATATACAATATAGATATACAGTACATAGATATAGATAGAGATGTAGATAGACAGACAGATTTTAAAGATTTATAAATATATAGACATATAGATTGAGATAGATAAATAGATATAGATAGACAGACAGATATAGATAGGTATAGACATAGATGTATAGATAGACACATATAGATAGACACATAATACAGACAGATGCTATATACATTGATACACATTTAGATAGATGCATAGACAGACGTAAATGCCGAGATACATAGACATGTATATAGATGATCAGATATGTGTACAATGTTTTGTGTATCCCTGTCACAGCAACAGTCAACGAATCCTTTTTGTCAATTTTGGTAAGGTCAGTGGGATTTTCAGGGATCCCCCAATAATGGGACCCCTTACCCATACTATTCCCATACCACTCCCACAAGAATCCCTAAAGATATAGGAATGGTATGGGAATATTATGGGTCCCGCTTACCATAAGGGCTTCCCATATATAATTGGAAGTGCCTGGAATCACCCTTGATCAGGGCTATGAATTTGCACTCTCCACTGGCTACATTGGTGGTATGTTGCTGATAGCAAACTAGTCCTGCAAGAATGGGCAAAGATTAAAAGATGTGATGTATGATCCAACGTAGAGGGTATTTTGCAGGCATTCTGCCTTTCAAGGGTTTTTGTTTTCTACACCCACTCCAACTGTGGATATTTAGATATATTTAAGCCTTTGTTGTGACCTTCACAACAAGTCACACAGAAAATAGAAATAAGTAGTTGCACCACTGGGCAACGGGTTGGTTGATTTTAAGTGCTACCTTGTTCAAAAAGGGGATGCTGAAATCGATCCTTTTTGATCTTTTCTCTCTCTCTCTCTCTATCTCTCGCGTTTGACCCAAAATTGCATCCAAGGTTTTATGAGATCAAAGTCTCGGATATTTTCTTATAGGCATATACTTTTAGAATCTTTTAGAGGGTTAGGAATATGATGTTGTATATGCTTTTCGAGCAAACGGTTTTTTTTCATGGGATCATATTCAGCAATTGTGTATGTGTGAGATGTTTATGAGAGATCTTCGCAAAAAACGTTGGGGAATCTTAGACGGTTCTGTTACACTGGGAGGTTCATGTGAATCAAAAAATCTGGGAAAGGGATGTCTTTTTGTTTCAGTTTCAACTTTGGGTGATGATGAAATATTCTACTACTGTAGTTGCATGAAAAGATGTTGTAAATTTACAGACCAGCTGATTCCATCCGTGACCCAACTTGATCCCCTATTTGGAGGTCACGGTTTCACCATTTAAATTTAAAGGGTCACGTTTTCACCATCCCAAAAAAGGTCACGTTCGCGGAATTGCCAGGGAGGTAGAATTTGATTACGGGTGTGCTTTTCTTCAGCCTTGATAGGCAAACCGAAAGACGTGGCAAGAAAGTTGGTGTACGCAGGATTACCAACATGGCCTAGACAAGTCTCCTATGCCAAAAGTGAGCAGTGAAAAAAAAACATATATATATATATATATAGATATATAGATATATATAGCTGTTGTTTTTGTGGGAAGAAAGGAATACAGGTGTGTTGGTTTTGTGATTATAGAAGTGCATCATGGCAACTGCATCTTAACAAACACGGTGTGTTATTGTCCGTGGCTCAGAGTCGTGTTTAAAGACGTTTGGTGAAGATTTCCTCAGTATCAACGGGTTGGCTGTGCACATAACCTTTGGCATTTGGACGGAGGAGCGTTTTTTCCCACTCAGTTGAATGGTTTGAACATTTTCTGATTGAATGGATTTTACTGACAAAGTTTAGGTCCGCATCAGCCATCGATGGCTCTTATCCCGAAGATCTTGTGGATCTACAACGAGATCCCTGTCGCTTCCGCACGGAAAATTCAAGTCGCTTGCGCACGAAGCTGATATTATGCCGCTTGCGCCCGGACATGCAGTCATGATCCAGCTGTGCTTCATGCCATTTGGATTCAACCGAATGCTACTAACATGGTCAATGCAGACACTACCCCAGTGCGAGTAGCTCACCTACACATCCTTGCCAGCGAGATGCGGCTTGAAGGCCAATCATGCTTTATGGCTTCTTGTAAAAGGACATGTTCCTGGTCCATCACTGGTGCGCAGCAATCCCAATCGACTTAGGCGTTGCAGTGCCCCAGCCTGTCCTCGATTTTATGTCCACCCTCAACGTCTCATTCTTCTTTTGTCGGATCTGCTCTGCTCCCTGTTTCCTTGCTGCCCCCCTGTCCACCCAACAACCTGTCCCTTCTCCCGCCGCAGCAACCTTTAATCAGGACCACTTATCCAAATGTTGCTTAAAAAGCCACAGTTGGCAAGAAGGAGCACGCTTCAGTGGGTTCGATGACAAGGGTGGAAACATCTCTTTGTCAACATCCTGTCCCAACCGCCCTTACCGTCGAACGTCTCTTTCTTCCTTTGTTGCCGCTGTCCTTCCCCCCACCCAATATAGTTCCAAGCTTCTTTTCGGCCGTCTTTGTTTTCTGCTCCCTCCATCTTTCCCAGCGTCCCTGCCGACCACCCCTCAGGCCTTGTTTCGTGAGGTCAGATTTTGCTGAAACTCCTTTCAATCGAATGTGGAGTGGGAGGGGGAGGATGTTCTATCATGAAAAGTTCTGGAAAATGCAAGGTTCCTGTGTTCTACGTCAGCTGTCATTCATAGAGCCCTGGACCTACTTGGCACTAGTTGTTCAATTTTTTTCTTGTGACTAGAGGGTTTTTGTTCCAGTACTAGGTACTTGCCCTAACTCGTGCCGCCCTACCAAAACTCGTGCCATTCTGCGTGCCCGCAGGGTTTTGTTAGGTTTTTGTTGATTTTGTGATTTTTTGAATGTTGCATGATGTGCTTAAAGTCTGCGTGCCCGCAGTGTTTGGTGAGGGCTGAAGGTGCTGTCATCAATTAGTATGCGGGAGACTTTGAAATGTATACATGTTCAAAGGAAGTTTAGGAGTCAAAAGTCCGACACTATGGACAGATGAATTTTCTGTGTGTTCTACACAGTGTGCGCATGGTTTGGTTAAGACTTGGGTCAGTGGCTGATGTGCTGAATGAGCCGTGCCCATTGTGATTTGCTGTTGGTGGTGTGAGACTTGGATTGAGTTTCCTTTTGTTTTACACAATGTGCGCATGGTTTTGTTAAGATTTGGTGATGTCAGTGGATGTGCTGAATGAGCCGTGCCCATTGTGATTTGCTGTTGGTGGTGTGAGTTTTGGCGATGGCGTGAGATTCGGTTTTTCTGCGTGCCCGCAGTAATGGCGTGAGTTTTAGGTAGATGGCGTGAGATAAGGCCACCACCTAGTA
>Ga0126337_10000037_pt1 | contig 38790 bp, 14 predicted proteins | sample DipCmetagenome_FD_92527 | JGI IMG/M metagenome (GOLD analysis project Ga0126337, IMG submission 92527) | Coral microbial communities from La Bocana,Puerto Morelos, Mexico - Diploria C A metagenome | ecosystem: Host-associated > Invertebrates > Cnidaria > Coral | place: La Bocana,Puerto Morelos...
GCAAGACAGCATAACCTTTAATAGCCAGGACAATTGTGCTTTTTTTCTGAAAAACAGACAGACAAACACAGACACACACAGAGACTGTGGATTTGCACATGAGATCTAGAAACATCATCTACATCTGTTTACATTCCCGTTCATTTTATCTGTTTATTTATTAAGGTTTTTGCAATAAAAGCTCAAATCCTCCGACGTGTACCAACTGTATAGCTGGCTGGATGGGTCCTGCTTGTGAAGATGTTTGCACAAATGGAACACAGGTGCCAATGAACAGTGGAAATTGTGCCTGTGATCCCTGCTTTACAGGTCGTGGATGCAACGTGGAGTGCACAGGACATGGAATTTGTGTCGGAAATTCTTGCCATTGTGATCAACTCACTGGTTGGCGAGGCTCTCTTTGTGAAGTGCCCGGATGTCCAGGCTCTAACGGAAAAGACTGCAGTGGAAATGGAAAATGTGACAGTGCAAACCATCAGTGTATCTGTCTACCAGGTAGGGAAACGAGAAATTGTGGTTGTGTTATTGCGGAAGGTCTTGTTTGGGCGATAACACTTGTTAAAACAGTTCAATATTTGAGAAACAGTCAAGTTTCAATTGGTTCTCTGTCCGTTTCTAATTTAGCGGGGAAGAGTTCATTATCTTGTTACAAAGGTTTAAGAGTGTTTAGTTGATTATATTCATATAATTAAACCATGACATTAGAAGTTTATTACTGTTTGTGACTAAAGACAAAGCTCCCATCAGAAACGCCTATGACTGTACCTTGTGTCATCTTATAAATTACAGTTGCAAATGTAACGTCTATGGTTACTTTATAACTTGTTTTCTAGTTTGAATATATTTTAATTAGAATGCGACTCTACTACTTTACGTTGTTAAATGTGTATGTTTCAGGGTGGACGGGTGTTGGGTGTCACATCCCGGATTGCCCCGGTATTCCAAACTGTTTTGGTCGTGGTCACTGTAACACAACTAATCGCGTGACACCAGAATGCACGGACTGCACACAAGGTTGGATGGGTCCAGCTTGCAACGATCCCTGCGTGCACGGTCACCCTGAAGATGATATATGCGTGTGTGATGCCTGTTACACTGGAAGTGGATGTCAAAGTGAGTGTTCTGGGTTTGGGGAATGCATCAACAACAAATGTGATTGTGGCCAAGAGCCAGGAGTTGCTCATATGGGGGAATACTGTGAGCTGCCGGGATGTCCAGGCCAATGTACAAGCCCTGATCATGGTTTTTGTGATACAGATTCTAAGAAATGTATATGCGCTCAAGGATGGGCCGGTGATGACTGTAGCAAACCAGACTGTCCTGGAACACCGATCTGTTCTGGCCATGGAAGTTGTAGCAACTCAAATCCGAGAAGATGCAATTGTGAGCCGCAATGGGCTGGTGAGATGTGTGAACTGCCTTGCGTAAATGGAACGAACTACGGAAACTCATCAGGCTGTATTTGCGACCTTTGTTTTTCTGGATCTGGTTGCAATCTTGAATGCTCGTTACATGGTAGCTGTGTAAATGACAAATGCATGTGTGATAAAGACATGGGATTCAAAGGTGACGTGTGTGAGATCGAAAGTTGTCCCGGATTCCCATTTGACTGTAGCAATCATGGAAGCTGTAACGGAGCGACCAAGCAGTGCCAATGCGATCCTACCTGGTCAGGTCCCGCATGCGACATTCCCAACTGTCCTGGTACACCTGACTGCAATGCCCATGGCACATGTATTGCACCCACAACAGACGATGACACACCAAAATGCAATTGCACAGAAGGATGGATGGGCGTAGCTTGTGAAAAACCCTGCAAATTTGGGACTCCTACTAATGATCATATTTGCATTTGTGACAAATGCTACAATGGGGCTGCTTGTGACATGCTGTGTTCTAACCATAGTTCTCAGTGTGTGGATGGACAGTGCGACTGTGGGTTTGTAGGCTGGCGAGGAGATTATTGTGAGAAGAAAGGATGTCCTGGTTACAAGAAAGACTGCTCAGGGCATGGACAGTGTCTAACCTCCTTACAAACTTGTATCTGCGATGCCGGATGGAGTGGTAAGCTTATTCTTTTTTATACCTATATTATATTTTGTCATCAAACCTGACCCCAACGTAGTTACTACTTTAGAGAGATTACGAGGTGAAGAGCGAACTGGTCACTCTCATCAAGCACTAAACAATAAGCGGAACACTATGGTACTTTGTCCGGGAGACTACACCCTAACGAGTCTCACAATTACCGGGAAATGACATGTCGTGATTTTCCATCTGTTTTCATTCATGATGTTTTAGCAGTTTTGTGCAGTGTGTCCAATGTTTCTTCTCCAGTGTGTCCGTAAGGAACACAAAAGCCCTTTAAACCATCGAATAATTACATTGTCATGTCGCATTAAACTAGAAAATTATTAATTATCATCTAACAGTCGATTTTCCGTTGCACAGGGTTTGGCTGTGAGAAACTGACTGACAAAAGCCCTTTAAACCATCGAATAATTACAGTGTCATTTCGCATTAAACTAGAAAATTATTAGTTATCATCTGACAGTCGATTTTCCGTTGCACAGGGTTTGGCTGTGAGCAAACTGACTGCCCTGGTGAACCTGATTGCAACAACCGAGGTCAATGTATACCAGCTGAGATCCCTTACTGTGGTGATTGCCAGTCAGGCTGGGCAGGAATAGCTTGTGAAATACCTTGCATAAACGGCACTCAAAACAAAGATGATCCAACCATCTGTGACTGTGACCCGTGTTTTAGTGGAATAGAATGTAATGAGTACTGTTCGTCGAGACCTAATGCCACATGCGTTAATGATACATGCCACTGTGGTTTTGAAGGTTGGCGTGGACAATTTTGTGAGAAGAAAGGATGTCCCGGTTTGTTCAACCTAGATTGTTCTGGACGTGGTACCTGTAACAGCGCTACTCAGGCGTGTGACTGCAATCCAGGATGGGCTGGTCGTGGATGTGAAGAGCCTGCTTGTCCTGGTACCCCAATGTGCGGAGGCCATGGTACATGTGAGACTTTTGGATTAAAATCTTTCTGTTCTTGTGAAAAAGGGTGGATGGGTCGAGCTTGTGAGACTGAATGTGAACATGGCACTCCCCAAGAAACAAGCGATGATGTATTTGTCTGCCAATGTGATGTTTGCTACAGTGGTGTATCATGCAATCAGGAGTGCTCTGGACGTGGCAATTGTACAAATAATACGTGCGACTGTGGGTTTGAAGGCTGGCGAGGTTCCACATGTGACACGAAAGGTTGTCCTGGCTGGGGATCTGACTGCTCTGGACATGGCTCATGCATTACCGCTTTAGGTGTATGCTACTGCAGACCCGGCTGGTCTGGTGTAGGTTGTCACATACCTCAGTGTGCAGGTGGTGGAAATTGTAGCGGGCATGGAATCTGTGACGGTCTGGCTCACGATCCTCCAGTTTGTGTCTCGTGTGACACGGGTTATATGGGAGTAGGTTGTGACCAACGTTGCATTAATGGCACGGTAGTAAAGTCTTTAAGTGGAGATACGTGTGAATGTGGTACCTGTCATACTGGCGTTGACTGTGGTGTGGAATGCAATGGTCACGGCAAGTGTGAACAGGGCGTTTGCGTTTGTGACAGTGGTTGGAGAGGGGCTAAATGCGAAACAGTGGGTTGTCCAGGCCAAGGGGTAGACTGCAGTAATCATGGTGTCTGTTTGCTAGTTACACAGCAGTGCGACTGTTATAATGGATGGAAAGGGGAAGGCTGTGATGTCCCCGACTGCCTTGGTGTGCCAGATTGCAACGCACTTGGAACTTGCTATGGAGGCGTCGATCCGCCTATCTGCGTGAATTGCACTAACAACACAATGGGTCCCTCCTGTGAATTCCCGTGTGTACATGGCAACGAATATCCACCAAACAGCGTTATTTGCCAATGTGATCCATGCTACACCGGACTGGCTTGTGACATCGAATGCTCTGGACAAGGAACTTGCATACAAGGTGTGTGCGACTGTGACCCAGGATGGAAGGGCCAAACCTGTGAAACGTTAAATTGCCCTGGAGAACCAGACTGCAGTGGACGAGGAGCGTGCGTGCAACAAGGCTCTCCTGCCACGGCAGTGTGCCTCTGTAATCAGGGATTTGATGGTGATGATTGCAGCAAACTTGTCTGCCCTGGTCAACCTATGTGTAGTGACAGAGGAAATTGTACGCTGCTGGGTGACATTCCAACTTGTGCATGCAACCATGGCTTTGATGGAAGTTCGTGCGAGCGTTGCCTATCTCAGTTTACTGGATCTGAATGCGAAAAATGCTTGACAAACTATATTGGATGGGCAGTTGGCTGCGACGTTTACTGTGTCCATGGCAATGGAACAGGGCAAAACAAAGACATTTGCACGTGTCATAATGACTCACAGTTGGGCTACTGGAATGGAACGAGCTGTGACCAATGTGTGTTTGGCTGGGGATTGCCGACCTGTACAGTCTGCGATGAAGCACATGTGGGAGAAAGATGTGATGTCGATTGCGTCTCTGCGCATGCTCAGTACCGTGATGAGCTTGACGGAGGTTGGGGTAAACACCCAGTGGAACCTCTTCTGAACTGCCTGTACAGCACCGCTCAAGGCGACGTGTTTGCTTGGTTTGGTTACCACAACTGGAATCCTAACAATGTGTACTTGAATACAGGACCTGGCAACTTCTTCTCGAGACCTTATCTAAATATTGTTCCTGGTGGGTTAAGTGGATTTGTTCGCAAACTCAGTGGCTCGGACAACACTACCAGTAACGTGATTCCATTACCAACTGAAGATTACGGTCAACCGCAAAAGTTTGCACCGGGTAGACATGACAAGGTTTTCAGAGTAAGGTATGATTCAACTTAGATAATGCTCACTTTCACTACTATTTCTATGAACTGCAACAACCGTGTACCTTATAGAGATCTCAATCGTTTAATTAATTGGCTGCAAAAAAATAATTAAAAGAATGATTTAAGATTTAAGTGTCGTACTTTTTATTATGCCAGATTACCGTGAGTTGAATTTCAAGGATAAAAATATTGTTGAAAAATGTGGAGGGTATGATTGAGCACATGGAAAAAATTAAAATGGGACGTAATTCCTAACAATGTATATTTAACGCTGACGGTTCTTGAAATATGTGTAAAATAGTATGTTTAACTGAGTAGAAGATTCACTATTATAGTGGCTGAAAACATTCATTTTTAGATAAAATTGAACTGATTTTTCTCTAATTTTCCCTCGCTTTTTATTATAAAAATGCTCTACGTGCATTGAAGTACATTCATTTACTATGCAATATACGCATGTTGTTTTTTCCTTTAAGTTCCTTCTTTTCTCTCATACAGATTGCAAGACTCGTATCCAATAGCCTGGATTGTAGCATTTCCAGTATCTAACGAAAGAAATGTAGCGGTAGTAGATTCGTCTATGCTCCACTCCATGAGATGTTCATACAATGAGGCTAAGATAAACAATGTAAGTTGCCGTCTGTCAGTGTCATGAATTTAATTTTTATTTGTAATCTAGGTTATGTACTTAAAAGAGCTACACAAGTTTTTAAGCAAAACGTTACAAGCCACTACATCGATACTTTGTCGGAGTGCACTTCCCCTGGTAACGGAGGGGTACAGATGTTACTTGACTAAAAATCAAAAATTTCTGTGTTAAAACTATTACCCTAAGGAAAATAAATTGAGTATTACAAGGACTTTTCAATGTAGATATGTCATCAACTCGGGCCTATCCCATTTGGAACTCGGAGTTTCTTTTCCGAGTAGAAATTACGTTGGCCAAAAAAAAATCACTTGACGTGGATCAAGCGTTTTCTCTTAGGCTCCATAGGGCAGATTTCAGTTGAGTGTCGTAAAACCAAAACCAAAGAAATCACTTGGAAGAATCACAAATTACTTTCACCTTCGGTAAACCAATAAAAACTCAAAGCAAATACATGTAGCCGACTTGTAGCGCGGGAAAACTCGGGTGAGCAAGTCACGATTGGCTTTTGTCTTATTTAGTCTTAACAAAGAGCGCGAGTTTTTCATTTGGTTGGCGTATTGATGCAAAACGAAATGAAATTCGAGTTACTTTACAAATTCGAGTGAAAAGTGCTCTCGTACCTGACTCCTTCGCGCCATACGTCTCTTTTTACCCTGAGATTGACAGCAATATCGCAGGCCTCTAACAGTTTAAACGGAATTTTTTTTCTCTAGAAATCAAGTGAAACCTACACATGTTCATGCAACGATGGACATTGGGGTGTAGCATGTCAGCATGATTGTCCTGGTGGGGCACTATCGCCATGTTCTAACAATGGCCTTTGCAATAAGACCACGGGATTGTGTTCGTGTGACCCTAACTGGCGCGGAGACGTCAACTGCACGACGTGCTCGCCCGGTTGGTACGGCCTGGATTGTTCAGTCGTCGTGCAGTCTCCAAACAACCAGACCGCGGCGGCATTTGGACATGGTTACTTCATTGCACTTGACGGAACTGGGTACAAGTTCCTGGGAAATGGAGAATATTACCTTATACTGTCTCAGTCATTGGAGATCCAGGCTCGGATGGTCCCGTGCTTCTCATCAAGTTCGTGTTTTAACGCTGTAGCAGTAAAAATCGAGCAGAACACGCTGTTGGTCCATTCAAGGTTTGTTAATCAAGAAGAACCTGTCGTGTTTACTAATGGGAGGAGAACGTATTTTCTTGAGTACGACTTTGGCCCAGCAGATCAGAAGTTCACGTTCAAACGAACCTCCCGGTTACAGTTTGTACTTTCCTCGATTTATGGTTTTCAGCTGATAATCCGCTTGTACGACCGATATCTTGACATCCACTTACGTGTTGACAATGAAACTTATTGTCAGGGCAGCCAGGGACTTTGGGGCAACTGTAACTCCAACTGGCTTGACGATTTGTCTAGCAGAGATGGTATAGTAATCACGGCAGAAAATGTGACGCAGTCATACATTCATGAGCTCTATGGAACGTCCTGGAAAGTAGCCCAGAAGGACAGTTTGTTTGTCTACGACATCGGTAACTACCACGAAAAAAGGGAGCTCTATGGTGGAGGCTATGCATTGCATTTCAATAACTCCGGAGCACACTCTGATGAAATCTACAGTTTTACGTCTTCAGACATGACCATTGAATTTATGGTTCGCGCCGAGAGTCAAAACGGTACGCTTCTCTCGTACACTAGCTCAAAGATGTTTGCTGTGGTTCTTGACTCTGGCAAGATCAAACTACGTTATGAAGACACCATTTTAGACACGCTGGCGGTCATTCAAACACATAAATGGAATCATATTGCTCTGGTCTGGTCTGTATCGACTCGAATTCTCCAATTCTACCAATTATTCTACAAGGATGACGGCGGCCAACGGGTACACAGCCGAAACTTTCCCGTTCCGGGTAGCGTGAACGTGTTTCAACCGGGAGGAACTCTTGCCTTGGGGTATTGCCAGCCAGCACCAGGTGGACTAAAAATACCATTGAAGGAGGGTTTCATCGGACAAATTGATGAAGTGCGAATTTGGAATCAAAAGCTGGACCCGTTTACTATTTCGGCTAACTGGAGAAGAAATCTGGGCTGCAAGCTACCGATTCAAAACCTTGCAAGTCTTTGGAAGCTCAATGAAGGCGATGGCACAGTAGCCTATGACTGTGTGTCTGGCGTCCATATAAGATTCCGATCAGGTTTCTGGCAGGGGCCAACGTGGGTCTTCTCGACAGTTGAAATTCCTAACTTTTCAGTTGACATTGAGACCGCGTACAGCTTCAGATTTGGTAGCACATGGACAAATGTAGAACAGACATGTTATAACCTAACCTTCGCTTCATCCCTGGCATCACAGTACACCATGCTGAATACTGCAACACTCTGGTTTTACCACATGTCGTGCGTAACATCCGTTACCAGAAGTGGCTATCATAGTGATGCTTACTGGCCATTAATGGCTTTATCGGATTTCTATCAACTGTTTGCAGAGCACTCGACATGGTATGCCCAGAGCTTGTGTCGCCATGTATCTGTTGTTAACTTCCCAGAGTGGTACGGGGTAAACTGTGTCAAAAAGTGCACATTTGGCTTTCCAGGAAACAACAGCCGTGATAGCTGTATCTGTATGAAGGGATTCTACGGTGTAAACTGCTCAAGAGAATGTCCCGGTGGTTACAACGTACCATGTAGCGGCCAGTCACCATGTAATAATTTCACCGGAAAATGTTCATGCCCAGTTGAAGCAAACTCCACTCATGACTGTAGTGTGTGTTCTCCAGGATGGGTTGGAGCTGACTGTTCTGTGGCACTCGGAGGAAATGTAAGCAATCACGACCACTTCGTATGCCAAGGTTTTGGAGCAGCACATTACACAACCTTTGACGGCGCTGGCTACACTTTTGGAACCTATGGAGAATTTTACTTGATAAAAACTAGTGAGTTTACAGCTCAAGTCCGACAAATCCCTTGTATGGGTGCTTCCTTTTGCATTTCATCAGTGGCAACGAAGACTGGTTCAACACAGATCGTAGTTAGAGCTTCTTACAACGGCAGTGGAATGCCACTAGTTTGGTTCAACCGTACACTGACAGACACAACATCTCTAAATCTGGAAAATGACTTTAAATTTCGTAAAGTTTCTCCACAGGCGTATGAAATTAGAAAAGATAGACCTGAAAAGATATTACTGAGAGTGAAAGCTTGGAAGAAGTATCTCTCCTTCGAGATAACGTCCGCTGGTCCTTTGTGTACTGTTGCTTCTGGACTTTGTTCCTCATGCGACTCAAACATCAGAAACGACTTTACAAACAGCACAGGTACAGTGTATTGGGGACACACCATCTCACAGCGTACGATAATTGGCGTCTTTACCTCCCAATGGAAAGTGTCCACAATTGACTCGCTGTTTGTATTTGGCTACACGAGTTATAACGAAAAACCAGAAATTACTGCAAATGGATATGGATTGAAGTTTAATGGTACAATTGCTTCCACCGGTCCTCTTAACACGGCTTTCGTCAAAGGCCAGGACTTCACTCTGCAGCTGTTTGTTAAAGTCGATGCTCTTGGGGGTACAATCGTATCATATGCGAAAGGATTCACGTTTGCCATTGTGAACGATGTCAGTGTTAAAATTTATGTTGGTGGAATTGCGTACGACATGGGAATCACATTGCCTCTTGGATCCTGGATTCAAGTGTCTATTGCATACAGTTTCTCTGCAGGTAAGAATACTTTACATGTGTGGTTCTTTGTGTGCATTGGTTTGTCTTTTTACTGAATTCACTGTCACTTTAATGTAGCTATATATTTCGTTCGTGTAATTGTAGTTCTCCGAAAAAACGTTTCGTTGACGATGATTCTGTTTTATATACTTGCAATTGCTCACCGTGAAGAAATGGCATTGTTCACACAACGTCCTTTATTGTTTTCTTTCAGGTGTTCTAACCTACTATCAGCTAGATGCTGAAGGTGACCTTTTTACCAAACAGACCTACCTAGGACCTGACTTGTTTACTTCGGGTGGCACGTTATGGCTTGGTCAGTGGCACATAACACAAGAGCATATCACTGGTGTACCACTGCACCCATTCTTTGGAAGCATAGATGAAGTCCGCATCTGGACCTTTGCCTTGGACACTATTCTTGTTCGCCAGAGTTTCCTTGTTGTTATAGCAGACGAATTACCGACGCTTAGTGCCCTGTGGCTTTTCGACGAGGGCTTAGGCAGAGTGGTTAGCAATCGCATATCCGGCTCTTCAACCATGCTCCTTCCTAAGGTAATCAGCCGTCAACCGTTGTGGCAGTTCTCGTATGTCCGTGACGTGTTTCCACCGATAGTTGTTAGTTCAACTGTGCAGTTTACGAACATAACTTTTAAAATGTTAGCCGAAAAGCTGTGTTTTGAGCTTATTTTCGACACCCAGTTGCAAGCACATTGTGGTCAGCTATTGAACACGACTATTCCTCAGTTTTACTACAAGGCATGTCTTCATGATATTCATTCCTCTAGTTCCTTGGACACCGCCTATATTGCATTGTCTACCTACGCCGACTATTGCCAGTCCATTCTTCATCTTTCTTCATGGCCAGCTCAATTCCTATGTCATCAATTTCCCAAGAGCTTTCCTCGGGGATGGATTGGTCCCGAGTGTTCCATTAGGTGTGTTTTTGGAAATGCCGACAGAAATAATGCCAGCTTGTGTGTATGCAGTCCAGGATACTGGGGGGAGGACTGTGTCAGTGAGTGCCCAGGAGGCGGAAACAATCCTTGTAACCAACATGGCAAATGTAACGTCAAGACAGGAGCCTGTGAATGTGATTTGAACTGGCGAGGAAATAATGACTGTAGTAATTGTACACCTGGTTGGACGGGATCTGATTGTGCTGTGGCTGTGGCAGTATCGCAGTTGCCGACGTGTTCTGCTTTCCTTGGAGGACACTTCACCAACTTCGATAGTGCTCACTTTAACTTTTTTGGAGTCGGAGAATTTTGGTTCGTTAGAAGCGCCTACTTCAATGGCCAGCTAAGACAAGTTCCATGTCACAATGGAGAATCTCGCTGCATTAATGCGGTAGCATTCTCGTTTGTGGAGGGATGGAAAGTAGTATTTCACGCACCATATAAGGAGAACGAGCGGCCTGTTGTTTGGATAAACGGAACTGTGACACAATACACTTCAACAACACTTCAAGTTACTAGTGAAGTCTTCTTAGAGCAGACATCGTCAACTACGTACGTTCTTAGCAATGTACTAAAAGATCTCAAGTTTCAACTTCGAATAATAGGAAGAGGACTTATCATTGCAGGCCATGTTAAGCAATTACTGTGTAACGGTACAAATGCACTGTGCGGAAACTGCGACGGAAACAGAGACAATGACTTCAATGTGACAGGCGGTGGTTCTCTGGAAGAAACGTGGCGAGTTTCTACCGTCGAAAGCCTCTTCTTTTACCACCATGGAACTTACGACGAAGAACGAGCTGCAACTGGTGGTGAATACGCTTTAAAGTTGAAACGGGTTGGTGTTTGTAGTGATCTTATGCCTGAAGTCTTAAATGCTTCCGTCATTACCGGAGAACTCCTGTTTAAGATGTTTACTGGACGAAATCCCGGAGGTGTACTCTTAACCTATAGCAAAACAATCACGTTGACAGTGTATATTCAAGTGACCCTTAAAGTACGCATTGGAGTGGAGATCTGGGACACTGGTTTTTCTCCAGAAATTGACGCTTGGAACCGAGTTACTCTAGTTTACTATAACCGCACTGGGGTAGTACATTTTTATTACATAAATTCCATGGGTACTGTTCGTCAAGCTACAGGAACCATGAGTCCCGGTGTATTTAACGCAGGAAGCATGATCTCAATTGGGCAATGGATACCAGCTCTTGAAGGGAACACAGAGCAAAGCTATAAGCTGCCAGGTTTTGTTGGATTGATCGATGAAGTACGCTTCTGGAACCGTGAGTTTAGTCTGCAAGATGTCAAGACAAGTTGGAGAGTAAACGTGATTTCTAGCGCTCTTCATATTGCTATTTTGTGGAAGTTTAACGAGGGACAGGGTAACGTGATACATGACCTGGTGAGCGGAGTTCACTTGTACATACCATCCGTTCGAAGGGCGCCTAAATGGATATTCAGTAACGCGAATGTTAAGATTCTTCCTGTGACCACTGTAATAAAGTTCAAAACGAGCGACACGAGAGTCAAAGCAGAGACGTGGTGCCATGAAAACATACAAGAATCACCTCTTGCTATTGCCTGCGGCGGTCTTGGTGGTGGAACAGTAGCTTTCTATGTAAGAGCTTGTTTACGAGTCATTGCCTCAACTGGTCAGGTATCCTTTGGATTAAATGTGGTAGTGGCTTTTGCAGACACGTGTCAAGTACAAGCAAACCTAACTGTGTGGCCAGCGCAACAGATGTGCAAGTACCAAGTGTTCGAGAATTCAAGACTCATGAACTGGATAGGGGTGAACTGTGACGTCCCTTGCCCCTACGGATATCAACCTCCGGGATTGTTTGGAAGTTGCAAGTGTGACCGGGGCTTCTGGGGACAGCTGTGTGATGGAGTATGCCTTGGTGGACCTGTGAACGTATGCAGTGGGCATGGACGTTGTTTACGCAGCAGTGGAAGATGTCGCTGTAGGAGAAGGTGGCGCGGAGCACTTGACTGCAGCCAGTGCACGTCTGGTTTTCTTGGTAAAGATTGTTCAGCTTCTGTTACAGCACCTACTGAAGAGCTCCCAATAACGTCTGTCTTTGGGACCGGGTACTACGTGACTTTAGATGGTGTCAAGATCAATGTTAACGTAGATGGTGAATTTAACGTGTTGGCTTTGGTTCGCTATGGACTCAGCATCCAGTTCCGGCAAGTTCGAATCGGAAGTTACGTACGTGTAAGATGTGTTATTGTACGTGTACAGCATAATGTGATAGCAATCCACAGCAGCATTGGAATTGGGGGCCAAGTTTTGGTTACACTGAACGGCTCCCCTGTTAGCTACAAGAGCGTGATTTCACTTGGAATTTCAGGATTTGTGTTTAAGCGAACATCACTCAACAGTTACGTGGTGACTGGTCCAGGAGGCTTTAACTTTGTCATCAATTCCCTCATAATACACTTCGATGTCTCCATAACAATGAACAGATGGCTGTGTCAAGAAGCCTGTGGTCTCCTCGGGAGGTGCCGCAACCCTGAATCAAGTGTGCTGCCCTTAAACTGCACAGCTGGAGGAATTTTAGATACGCATGATATATCAACTGTAACTCAAGAAATCTTGATCTCCTATGTGACCTCGTGGTCTGTCCCACGAAACGAGAGCTCTTTTGGCCCCATACTGAACATCTCGGGTGAATCACTATCGACCAGCGAGGGAGGAAGCTGTCTCTACTTTAATGGCACATCTGTCATCACGACACCTCTGGTAAACGTTTTTGTTGGTAATTACATCACAATCCAGTTCTTTGTCAAAGCAAAGGATCCACGTGTCTACGGTGGTACTATTATTTCATACGCACTCAGTAAAACGTTTGCAATAGCTGTGAATGGGACCATTACGATTTATTTTGGCACTACAGTCATTGACACTGGACTTGTGCTTGAAACAGAGCTTTGGAATCACTTATCATTTGTCTACAGGCGGAGCTCGGGCCTTGTTCAATTCTACCTCATTAACTCGATAGGCGTTATTCAAACACGAGTCTTCTTCGTTGGTGTAGGAATATTTGCCGAAGGTGGTACCTTAGCCATTGCTCTTTGGCAGGTGACGAATGTGTCCCTCTCCCTGCCTGGCTTTGTGGGTTGGGTGGACGAGCTGAGCTTCTGGAACAAACGATTCGATTCTGTTATGATACAGGAAACTTGGAATACCAATCTAGTAGCAGAAACTCCAGGGATTGCCCTCTTATGGAAGTTCAATGAAGGAAGTGGCTTTGTGTGTCGGGCGTCAGTAGGATCGTTAGATTTTAGTCTTCCTACTCCGCCTTGGAGAAGTCCAATTTGGTATCCTTCCCATGCGATTAAAGACACCAACGTTTTCATAACACCAGATTCTTCTGAAGATGAAGCTGACAACATCACCCAGGGACTCTGTTCAGATATTTTCCTTAAAGGTCCCCTATACAATGAGTGCTCAAACGTGACTGGAGGATCCGAATTTTACTACGACGCTTGTATTTCCGAGGTGTCTACGTCAAGAAAGCTCGACTCAGCTCTTACAACTGCCGCTGCCTTTGGAAAGGAGTGCCAAGCCGCTCTCAACCTTTCAACTCTGCCAGGAGCAGGCCTTTGCAATGTTCTCCCAGGAGGACGTTATAATGATTGGGTTGGAATAAACTGCTCGACTAAGTGTGTCGTGGGACACTACTCTGAAGGAATGTGCAAATGTGAAAGTGGGTACTGGGGGGTGAACTGCTCCAGTGAGTGCCCAGGAGGAGCTGAGAACCCTTGTTTTGGAAATGGACAATGTGATGTAGAAAGTGGTGAATGCAAGTGCCATCCAAACTGGCAAGGAAACGAATACTGCTCAAAATGCACCTCAGGGTGGATAGGCCAGTCGTGCTCCGTCGCGGTTTCGACAACCGATCCCAGTGTTGCAAATCAAACTTCAAAAGTTTGCTCCATATCTGAAAGAGGTTATGTCACCGGCTTCGATGGCTCATTATTTACTTTCACTACATTGGGAGAATTCATCATGATAAATTCCTCTATCCTTCAAGCGCAAATCCGACAAGTACCATGCGAGAAGAGCTCTGTCTGTCTTAATGCTGTTGCTGTGAGATTCAAGGGACTGTCCATTAGTGTCCATGCGGCCTACGAACGTGATTCATTGCCAGTTGTTCATGTAAATGGACAACCAACTAATGCTGGCGGAGAGCTCACCCAAGACATGCTGAAAAATAATGTTTCCGTTCAACCTATATCCAATACCGCTTACAAGATAGTTATTTCACAGTATTTATCCATTGGAACAGTCTTTACAGATCGATACATAAGCGTGGAGTCAACTGTATCTACTAGCTTCTGTCAGGTTGTCGATGGCCTGTGCGGCTCTTGTGCCAAACTACAACCTGGACAAAATCAGACTCAAGAAACTGGGCCAACGACTGTTTTAGAAGGGGTAGGAGGATCAAATATCTCTCATGGTGACATTGATGAATTTGTATCAGAAAAGTTGTCACTTAAAGACCGAAGACTATCTGAAATTGTTATCGATGAAGAAAAGTACAAAGAAACTCGAGTTGTGTACGGTGGTGTGTACAGTCTCTACTACCGTTTCACAGCTGTTGTCACAGAGAAGGTTGTCGATCTTTTTGTGAGTGAAACGTTAACATTCCAGCTTTTAGTAAAATGTTGTGATCCTCGTATATGTGGAGGTACTCTGATCTCTTACACATCCAATGTGACGTTTTACATCAGTAACCACGTAACGGTCAAAGTTGTTATCGGGATGGACGTCTTTGACACTGGCATTGCCACTGAAGCAAATGTATGGAATCAGATTTCCGTTGTATTTGTCCGTGCAAAGCTGGAACTCTTTGTGTTTGTGACATTTTCATCTGGCCTCGTGCAAGTGCGAAAGTTCAATTTTAACGTCGATCCTTTTGTAACTGGAGGAACATTTGCTATTGGCATGTGGCAACCTGCCTCTGGATCTATAAGCGTTCAGCCAACAAACGTCTTCTTTGGACAAATAGATGAGATATGCGTCTGGGAAAGACCCTTTGATTATGCTTTAGTTGAACAAAGTTGGCGAGTAAATATTCAGCCCAATGCCCCATCACTTACAAATTTGTGGAAGTTCAACGAGGGCGAAAGTACTATCGTTAAAGACCTTGTTTCTGGTGTAACTTTGTTCTTTCCAAAATATCCATTGGAGGAGCCAAAGTGGGTCTTCTCTGATGCACCCATCGCGTCCGTTGTCGTTCTCAATCCGAATGAGAACAACGTGACTTTGCAAGGTATCGCTTCTAACGTGTGCTTCCAATTCATTTATAAAGGACCAATTTATTCTTCTTGCTTGAGGCTGGGCAATGTCACACTAGAGTTTTATTTCCGCGCCTGTGTAGAAGCCGTAGTGGGCACCGGATCAACCATTCAGTCTATCGATGCCGTGATAACAATTGCAGATTACTGTCAGGAAACGCTTGGTTTGCCCTACTGGCCAGCCCAGTCTCTGTGTAACAAATTTCCCGGCAAACGTTTCCCCAACTGGATAGGCAGAAACTGCTCGACTCCTTGCATTTTTGGTCAAGCTTCAAATGAAAGTGAAGTCTGTGTATGTGACACAGGGTTTTATGGAATAAACTGCTCTGGAATTTGCCCAGGGGGGAGTGGACGAGCGTGTAACAATCATGGAATCTGCAATGTCGTAACTGGGAAATGTTCGTGTGAGCTTAATTGGCAAGGAAATGAAAACTGCACAGCTTGTGCTCGTGGTTGGGCTGGGACAGATTGTTCGACAGCAGTTACGCAACGGCCGTCTGGAAGTGTATTGGTTGGAGTTGGCACAGTGTCACTTGGCGGACAGTTTACATCACTCAGTGGAATTAGCTACAGCCTTTACGTCACTGGGGAGTATTATCTAATTTACTCTATCCATTTGTCCGTCGTTGTGCAAATTCGTCTGGTATCGTGCTTCCAGCAGCTATCTTGCGTCAATTCCCTCGCACTTAAAATATCTTCGCACAAGGTCGTTTTACATGGGCCGTATACATCTGGTGGAAACCTCATCGTCTGGCTAAATGGTAAAGGCATCGACATTGATTTACATCGAATAACTTTTCAAACGTACGGTTTTGAAGTCAACAAGATTACAGCTTATCTCTGGGAAGTCAAATATCCAGGGTTGTACCTGAAGATACGTGTGACGGGACGCTACTTGACCCTAAGTGCAAGCGCATCGGGTTTGGTGTGCAAGTCAGCCATTGGTCTACTGGGCTCTTGTAACCACGGATTGCTCGAATCGCTCGTTTCTTATCATCCAACTAAAAACTGTTCTGAAGGAAGCTTTACATTTAACGTAAGCGGAAACCAGCCTAACAATTTCCGCCAAGCAGAGGACTCGTCCCTTGGAACAAACACCTCCGATACCAAGACCAAGACTCAAGATGTTATAAAACTTCTTATTACCACCAAGCTCAAGGTCGGAGAATGCCACAGTTTGTTCCAGTATAAGTACAAGGACGTTGTAGAATATCGCAATGCAAATGCCGGGTACGCACTTTACTTTGACCACACTACAGTGGTCTCGGGTGTGATCTACAAAGCTTTCTCTTTTACGGACATAACTGTTAAGATCATGTTCAAAACAGTCCGGTACGGAGTTATCATATCCTACACCACGAGTAAGACCTTTTATGTGACTAACACTGGAGGAAAGTTCACCATCTACTACGGAAACAACGTTTACCATACCAATATCGCCTCGGAACTTAATAAATGGAACCAGATTAGCCTTGTGTTCCGAAAATCAACCTTGGTCTTACACTTCTACTATTTTTCGTCCGGAGGCCAGTTGCATCGCCTTGATATCAACATTGGGTTTGATATCTTTGCTCCAGGGGGAATCATCGCTTTGGCTAGTTGGATACCATCTCTGGATGGCTCGGGAATTCAGCCTGTTGACTTCTTTGCTGGATTTGTAGATGAAGTACGTATATGGACGCGCTATTTCCATCCTGCGTTCATTTTGCAGACCTGGAAAAGATCGGTTAGTGTTGAGACCCAAGATCTTGCGCACGCATGGAAGTTTAACGAAGGTGAAGGAATCGAAGCTGTAGATAAAGTGACGGGCATGAAACTCGAACTTCCTTTTAAGCCATGGAGAAAACCGGAATGGAAGTATTCGGATGTAGTGTTGCAACTGCCTTTCTACGATAGAGAACAAGATTTCCCTTTTAAGAACGAAACCTTACAAACAGAAGCTGAACTTTTCTGTAACAAAACATTGTTAATGGGACCACTGTACTCAAATTGTCACTCCTTGGGACCAGGCGTGTCTTTGTTTTACTTCAGATTTTGCCTACGAAGAATTGCAAGCTTTGGTTCTTTGTACATGTCTATGGAGGCTATCATCGCGTATGCTGACTACTGCCAGGCCATCAACAACCTAACGGTTTGGCCAGCCAAACCACTTTGTAATGAGTTTCGTGGACGTGATTTTCCCATTTGGTTTGGAGAGCGTTGCGACTTGAAATGCGTCTTTGGTAAGAAGCTGGACTCTGAGACGTGCGTGTGCGACTATGGCTACTGGGGTTCAGAGTGTGTAAACCCGTGTCCCGGAGGAGCTGCAACACCGTGTAACAACAACGGAGTGTGTAACAGCGTCACAGGGGAATGTGAATGTAATGCTAATTACAATGGAACACTGGACTGTGGCAAGTGTTCTTCAGGGTGGACTGGCTCTGACTGTTCCCTTGCCCTTGTGTCTCTGAACTGGTTACAAGTCTCCACTGCAATATCATCGACTGGGGGTCATTACGTTACCTTTGACGGCTACAGCTTTGCTCTTGTAGCGGTTGGTGAATACTACCTGATAAATGTACCTCACATGTCATTCCAGGTGCAAGTGCGTCATGTGCCCTGTAGATTGCAGTCCGTTTGTGTCAATGCAATTGGAATACGGGTTTCCTCGACTGTAATATCTTTTCATGCCCCGTATACTACTGACGGAGCTCCAGTTATTTGGGTCAACGGAAAGCTCATTCTTCTGTCAGGACTGGTCACAAATCTTGGTTCCCTCCATCTTGGAATCCAACTCAAGTACGAGGGGCGCGCTCACTATCAAATCGCATGGAAGGACAATTTTGCCATACGCATTCGAATTGATGGGCGTTATTTAGGCTTCAAAGCAGACGTCAAGTCGCCGTACTGTTATAACTCGACGGGCTTACTTGGGTCGTGCGATAATGATCCTAGCAACGATCTTACAGTCAGTTCCAATGTGAGTATCATTCCTGGAAACACGACCCAGTCGGCAATAAATGCAGCAATTGGAAGCCATGCTCTTGTACTGGAAATAGACAGCCTGATTGTTTTGACCTTCGAACACTTTCACGAGACACAATTGCCATCCGGAGGTATATACGCTCTTGTCTTTAACCAAACGGGGGCTTCGTCCAAACCATTGACAAAAACATTTGTAACCAACGTAGATATAACAATTGAAATCCTCTTAAAGCCCTACCAGCTCGGTGGAACAGTTTTCTCCTATGCAGTCCTGGAAACTTTCGCTATAACAATAGAACTTTCCATCACGATATACTTTGGAACTACGACTATCAATACGGGTGTCAGTGTGACTATCAACGAATGGAGTCATATATCACTTGTTTGGCATCACAAGACAAAAATACTAGAGTTTTATCACTTCAACTTTGAAGGAAAAGTACAAAGAAGATCGTACGTTCTATCTTCCAATCCATTAACTCCTGGCGGTATTCTGTCACTAGGACAATGGGAACTGTCGCCTGGAGGCAATGAGACCTACACAGTTAACTCATTTGTTGGCATCATTGATGAAATCCGTGTCTGGAAACGAGCGTTCAATCCAGCTCTCATACTACAAAACTGGCGCATGAATGTTGTACCCACACATCCCGATGTCACAGGGCTCTGGAAGATCAACGAAGGTGAAAGTGACGTCATTGTTAACTTAGTAACAGACGAAAACATCTATCTGCCAAGATCTCCATGGCAACAGCCAACTTGGGTATTTTCTGATGCCGAAATAAAGACAAACTTAACATCATCTGAAAAACCTTTTGAGATGCATTTTCCTAATAAGACGCTAGAGGAGAATGCCAAGTCTTTTTGCTACGAACTCTTTTACAAGGGCGCACTTTACGATTACTGTCACCTGCGTTTGAAAGCTGAGCTGGAATTTCATTATCTCGTTTGCCTTAAAGATATAGCAAGTACCGGCCATATCCATGCAGCCCTTACAGCTGTTATCTCTTTCTCTGATCATTGCCAAGCGGTCTTCAACTCCAGTTCCTGGCCAGCTCAGTCACTTTGTAACAAATTCCCTGGAGCTCACTTTCCAGTATGGATTGGAATGAAATGTGACATAAAATGCATCTTTGGTACTGCGGATCCCGGAGACCGTAACCTTTGTGTCTGCATGAAAGGCTACTGGGGTAGTGACTGTTCTCAGATATGTCCTGGTGGGCTGTTAAATACATGCGGTGGACACGGGTGGTGCGACACAACTACCGGACGATGTCAGTGTGACGTGAATTGGCAGGGTGATACAAACTGTACCAGTTGTAGTCCAGGATGGAATGGAACAAAGTGTCAATTTGCTGTCACGCTTGTCGCCGACGTAACATCAAAAACTGTGGTGATTGCCTCCATTGGGGGTTATGGTTACTTTACAACATTCTTTGGAGTGAGCTTTACCTATAGAGTGGTTGGTGAATTTTATCTGTTGCACTCCACTCTGTACAATTTCGTTATCCAGCTTCGACAGGCTCCATGTGTTACTGATGGAACCTATACCTTCCTTTGCACAACAGGCTTCTCGTTTGGCCTCGGTGGAAACCACATTGTCATTCGTGCACCAATCACAACATTTTCAAGGACAGCATCCATCTTTCCTCTGGTTTGGTTAAATGGTAAGCTTGTTCAAGTTGACCACAGAACTCAGCTGTCCGTCGATTTCATCATGGTACGAATATCCACTGTCACGTTTCATATATACGGTCCGAACGGAATCAAGTTTGTGTTGACTTTGGGACACAGCCTTAGTGTAACAATACACGTGCCGGCCATCTTCTGCCAAAACGCAACAGGCCTACTTGGTTCCTGCAAAGACCACCACTTTAACGGAACAAACAGTCTTGAATCATACATCACCTCTTTGAAGATTAGTTCAGTAGTTAATAAGTCACAAACATTGTTTATTTACAAGTATCTACAGTACCTAGAGCACCGCAGACTTACTGGCGCCGGATTCAGTTTATTCTTCAGGGATCATTCTGTTCGCTCGGGTCCGGTGTATTTTCCTGTTGTGGATGTCCTGACCTTCGAACTGCTCATAAAAGCCCAACAACCCGGAGGTGTCATCTTTTCCTATTTGAGTAAAAGCATTTTTGCTGTAATTGACAATGTGACATTGGCAGTTGTCTATAAAGGGGATATTTTCCATACCGGATTCAAGCTTGAAATCAACCAGTGGAATCAACTCACCATTGTATTCAAACAATCTGTTGGGATCCTTCACTTTTACCATTTCAGTTCCTCTGGAGAGGTTAAAGTTCGAGTGTTTAAGTTGGACAGTGAGGTTTTTACAAATGGTGGAGTCTTGGCCTTAGGGCAGTGGCAGCCGTCCCCTGATTCAGACACTTTGTTGCCTGACTCGAGCTTTGTCGGTGAAATCGACGAGTTTCGTATCTGGAAAAGGAGGACAAATCCAGACCTTGTTAAAGTGAACTGGAGATTGAATGTTCAAATTGATACTTATCCAGATCTGCTGCACCTGTGGAAATTTAACCAAGTAGAAGGAAGGATCATTCGTGACTTACCTGGGAAAAGTGACCTGTTAATGATTAAGTTCCACGAGCCGCGCTGGTCGTTCTCGGATGCTGATATTCCTCCCTTAAAGACTGAAGGGACTACTTTTGTTAACGTTCGTTTTCGGCGAGAAGCAGAATTGTTCTGTTTCAGTCTTACTCTTAGTGGACCGCTATACACCCGATGCGAAGGACTTCAAGTAGCACAGTTTTACTTCAAAGCGTGCCTCCATGACATCTCGATATCCACGAAGTTACACTCCGCTGTGTACGCTGTTGCTTCGTTCGCGGATTATTGCCAGAGTGCTCTAAAACTAAACGAGTGGCCCGCAAAAGAACTTTGCCATCACTTTGTCAACCAACGTTTTCCATACTGGATCGGTTCACGTTGTACCACGCGATGCGTCTTTGGCTATTCCATCCCAGATGTAAACGCGACAGAAGGCGTATCTTGTAAGTGTAAACAGAGCTACTGGGGAACCGACTGTTCAAACCTATGCCCGGGTGGGCTGAGGAGAACGTGTAACGGACACGGAGTTTGCAGTGTAACCAATGGCACGTGCGAGTGTGAGCCGCACTGGAATGGCAACCTCACCATCCCATCTGGTGAAAGCAATTCCAACTTACCATTGCCATGCAGCAAGTGTACAGCCGGTTGGACGGGCGCAGACTGTTCCATTGCTGAAGAATCCTCCATACTGAATTCCACCGAACCGGGGGTGGCTATAAACTTTGGTGATCCACATTTCACAAGTGTAACAGGAGTTAACTTTCACTTTGAAGCGCCCGGTGCGTACCAGCTTTTCAATTCATCTGTCGTTGTCGCACAAATACTGCTGGTTCCGTGCAATAACAGAATGTCCTGCAGGCGAATTAGCGAAATTGCTCTGCGAACCGCGAAAACGGAGTTGTCTGTTCGCTATAGCGATCTAGAGACAATGGAAACAAGAAGCCTTGACATCACAAGTAATATATCTTCGAAGCTTTCCAATTCTGGTGACTGGGTTGAGGTAGCTGATATCAAATACCGCTGGCTCACAAGTAATATTCTGGAGGTTGGTTTGCCAGAGGAAATTCAGTTTAACATCCTCGCCTACAAGGGTACTTTGGGAATGGCTATTCAAGTTCCAAGGCCTATGAGAGCCCAAACAGATGGCATCTGCGGCGACAAACAGAGCAACTGGATAAGAGAACTAAGCAAGAAAAACACTTCACCACTCGAAACGACAGGTAATGCCTCCAATAGTGAAATACCACATGATAATCAGCTTAGCCAAGAGACCCTTGATCAAAAGTTTAGTACGCAGTTCAAAATAACGGATCAAGATAACTTCATGACAACCAAGTATGCCTGGCACAGTTTCTCTGGAGCTGGTTACATGCTTGAGTTCTCGTCAAGCAACACAGCCGTTATGTTCGCAGGTAACACGAGCTTACCACTCCTGACGGAGTTTACCATTGAAATATGGGTTTGCTTAGTAAATGCGGAGTCGAGCGTTTCCCAACTTTGTTCCGTGGGCCAGAAAGGTGCTACTGAGTATGTCGTTGGGAGTCACTCTATCTTTTCTGTTGCCACCACTAATGGGGACTTTGCTATCATTTGCAAAGACGGACTACAAGTGAAATGGAACAAGAAGCAATATACAGTAGGTATTAACATCAACGAAGGCGTCTGGACGCATATAGCTGTGACATGGAGAACAATCGATGGCCGACTACGAACGTTTGCTTACTCCGATGGCGAACATCGCCAATCAACAACCTTTGGCGTCATGACTGGAAAGCAGTTATCTTTAGATGGTCTGTTAGTTCTGGGACGTTATATGCGAGGCTACATGGTAGACAGTGAATACGACTTGCATGGTGCTTTGGACGAGTTAAGGGTATGGCAGTATGCCAAGACAATAGAACAGGTTAACGTGTCCATGAACGTCAAATTCGATGATTACCATAACGGTCTGGTGCTAAGCGTACCTCTTGATGAAGGAATGGGACAGACGACTGAAGGCCGCTTTTACAGTCCAATACCGGTTGACCAGACAAGTTCTATTCTCGGAACTCCGGCCGTTAATATGACCTCTGTACAGTTGCTCGTCCACTCTGGAGAGTCTCCTGGATGGGCCCCGTCAGGCGTACAGATGACACCTTTGGCGAACTACAGTCTGGCATTCAAGAACGCAACTCTCGAAGCAGAGGCCCTGAACGAGTGTTACAAGTGGTTCTACGAAGGAAAGCTACAAAAATATTGCAGCACTCGTCTGATACCCCAAGCTCTGTTTCACTACGAGTCTTGTCTCTCAGACATTGCTGATTCTGGGAGTCTTGCACACCACAAGTTGTCAGTCAGTCTGTTTGGTTTCTACTGCCAGAAGGTGCTTGGGATAGAGCCGTGCGAGTTGTATGGTACTTACGACGCGTTTCCACGTTGTCCAACTAAAGAAGAAGAAAAAAAGATAACTCCAACAGAAATAATCGTCATCTCGGTGTCTTCAGTCCTCTTCCTGCTGTTCTTTCTGATCATAATAATTGTGGTGTGTCGACGAAGAAAGCGCAAAAAATCCGAAGTGGAGCAGATTTACGTTCACGAACCAGGAACAGAGGCATCGAGCAAGTACGTTGCTAGTGACCAGCACGGCGATCATCCCCATGCCTATGCAATGAGGCAGTTACTGGATGTATACATGGATGCTGATGATTCGGACTCTGATCAGACTCCGGATGTTACACCAAGTGGCTCGCCAAGAATCACGCGAAGACCGCTGGTTCGAAACCCTGCAGGCGGAGTGTTGCCAGATGGGGAAGAGGAGAGTGCGTTGTGATGTGACATAAAGGATGTTAGAAAACATTTTAATTAGTAATACAGTATTTTTGTAGTTACTTTAGCTTATTTTCATAAGTCTTGCTCTTTGTAATATTAATTTAGTGAAATACGTTAAGTGGAATTCATCTTTAATCATTTGCGAAAGCCTTAAGTAGCGAATCTCACCAATCAAAGGCTTGAAGTAGAACAGGTGATTTGCTTTTGACTAATACCAAGAGAGGTAGGGCATTGACCTTCCACTTTACTACTTCCCAGCAAATTCAAGTAACCCAGCTATCAATGAAGGTTAGATGCAAACTGAAGTCTCTCAAAGATAACTATGAGAATAGTACAGAACAAAGTGACGAAAACATGGCTGCAGCAAAATGGTGAAGGAATTTAATTCCTGTGTTTTCGGAGAATTTGTGTGGTGTGTCATTCAAAATATACACCTTATTAAACAGAGCGTAAGCTAAGTTCAAAGTAGAGGTCGATTTGTGCTGGCAAAGCCTTGTAATTGAACTAGAAATATAAAAGTAGAGTGTTTTGATAAAATTAACTGGCGTTCTTTTTACAAGTGCTCAAGATAGCTTTTACATATATTACGCGAGATCGAAACGAGTGCTGAGTGTCCTTACCATACTTGTAACGAGTGATTTTCAATTAAGTTGCGTTTTGAGTTAGAGTTTAATGACAAGTTAAATACTTCATTAATTCAATATCGAGTTTGTGTTATTGAATACATTTTGTAATTAATTTATCAATTTTAATAAAAAAATGAGTGTATAAAAAATGGGTGTTTAATATGCGTAGGATTTACAACAATCGCTAAACTGATACGAATCATGGGAAATTTAGCTGAACATAGGAGACGCTGGACTGAATGGAGCGGTTCAAGCTCCTGACAGGGTTTAGACAGGGTTAGGGTAGCAACACAAAATCTGTGACGTAGAAGGGTAGCAGTGGGTCATTTGAATCAATCTCTCGGATGTCGCGATATTTTGCCGAGATTATCGTACTGTTTATACACCTATTGTGAAAGATTTCTCTACCAAATGCGTGCATTCCCAGTTTATACCCTAGAGAAAACCATATCAACCAGTTAATTCTAAGACAAAATTCAAACAAAAAATACATTTCGCCTGTTTATTAAAGCAAGCATGTTCATTTCTACTATATTACTACATACTTTACTGACGGGCAGAAAGAACCCGGAAATTCCCCGCGTTCTAATTGTTTTTGCAATATGTTGAGCCCATTTGGAGAATTTAAAGTTTAACCTTTTTTATTAAATAACTTAGTGGGCTAAACAATGAAGATACATGTACAACCGATGAACCTACTAATCAAGGCAAGCTATCAACAAACATCTGTGAAAGCAAATCCTTGTCTACGTTAAAAATTGATTATGTACAGTCATTTCAACATAATATGCAAGACAATTAATTCACACTTTCCACGTCCCTTCTTCTCCAAAGGAGCGAACCTAGCGGGAGTTCAGAATTGATTGGCAAACAGCAATGTTGTATCCAACTAATGGCCACAAAACAAACTCCCAAAATTTAATTCTGTCCCAACGCTTCAGGCGTGGCAACCCGTCACAGAAACGATTACAGAGAATCCCGATTTTTCGAATCTATAAGGGAACGAACATGTTTAAAAAAAATCGGGTAGTTCGACAAATCGCAGCTAAAATTACAGTGTTCAAGGGAGGTGAGGGAAAAGGACTTTTCGTTGGAGTTATCGTGAGATTCGATAACCTCAATAACTTTGCAGCTTAAACTGATAAATATTCCGTAGACAGTCTGTAAGATACTTTGTACCAATGAGCACCTTTATGCAAGGAGTTTTCCTTGCAAGGGAACTATAGGAGTGACCGAAGTGGTCTCAAATTAATTGTAAAATGGATCCATTCTTGACATAAAAAATAATTCCCGCTATTTGGCAAAAGATTACAACAACGATAACCCTGAAGACTCTTTTCGTTGACGGCGTGAAATTTTTTGTATTATTTCTCTCGCCGTTCTGCGTCGGACTGGCTTGCTACACTCTTTGGATCTCAAACAGTTTGACATCCGTGTCATACCAGATCGGAGGATCAATGTTCCTGGAAAAAGAAAGATAACGATTAAACTTCTGTCTCTCCTTTTTACCCGTAGTCACCTCTTCCACGAAGAATAACTGACAATAAACAATAAAAAAGTCTATAATCCAACTTCCCGCCAAAAGAGCACGCGCATCTCGACTTTCGCGGCCTGCAAAACAGGCGGATAAGAGGCGCTGAAGCGTGATAAAGTCCCGCCAATCCACCTGTTCTGCGGCTCACGACTTTCGCGCCAAAACCTTTTTCCAAGACACGCTATTATGTTATTACTAGGGAGCCATTCATTCTGGTAGTGAACTTTACTCGCGAGGAATTAGAACGCGGCTATCAACACTGAACAGAATGTTACATGAATTATATACAAAGGATAGCTCTAAAACATATATCACTCAGTAAGGAACTATATCTCCAGGTTTTACCTGAGGTAGATAATTCCCCACATGTAGGTTCTGAACCACATTTGGGTGCCACTGTTGGCCTACAGCAAAAAAAAAGAAACATACACAGATTACAAAAAGTTTTCTTTCCTGGTCAAAAGAGACTTTCAATAAATAACAATTGCTGCTGAATTCCTAGGCAACATTGTCACCTTCTTTGATGTGTAATTCTAATAGATGTAAAAAATACTTGTACTCAAATTGCGAAATTGTCAGTTTGCAAACATTATATCAACTTTATATTTGTTAAAACTGTTATGCCATCATCTCGTATTTACCACACTATGACGTTAGGACGAAAGGTCCATCTACAGCTTGAATGAGCGTATAAATTACTTTGCTAAGTGAGTACACTGGCTTGGCTTGAGTATACCGCCTGCACTTAAGAAAAACTTCAGTTTTCGACAGTGAAAAAGTTCAGACAGTGATAAAATGTACCTGGTATTTTCTGATGAGTATCGGGTGTGGCACAGGTAACAGACCGACCAGGGTGCCATGCTGAAGGAACTTGATAATCTCTGACTCGTCTGTCAAGCCCCTGTCAGAAACACGCACACGTTTAAACAAACAAACAAACAAACAAACATTCAAGAGAGATTACCAATCTAATACCGTCGGAGGACAGGTAACAGGTAATCCCGTCGGGGACTCAGAACTTGCTATTTGTCCTTCGCAGTTTTGGACACAAGTCTGATGTGTTACATTATCATACATGTATTTTAAAGAAACGAGATAAAAATATTGCCAGCTTACTTGTCGATGCAAATCTTCTCCACTTGGGGAACAAGAACTTGGAGCATTCTCATAATTGTCTGGAGGGGAAGCTTCTGTTTCCAGGACTGGACCTACAAAAGAAAATTAAAGATTCTACTAAAGAGTTCAGTTCTACGTAAAAAGAATCATTTTCGCTCGGAGGTTTGAGGATTATTTTTAAAGTTAATACTTTGTCAGTGCGTCATAACGGAACGAGTGTTCAACAGCTAAATTCTCTTTACAGTCTAAATACAAGCATGTAGGTGATGAGAACTGAGAAAATTATAAACTAGAAGAAATTAATTATCTTGATGAACCACTAAATTCTCTAAAACAACTCTACAACAAATGTACAACTATCAGCACTGAGAGTTACAATTTAAGAGTAAGACTGGGATTCCTCTCACTCACCCATTCCGGTGTTGCTACAAATGGTCCTGAGCTTGTGACAGAGGAAGATCGTCCAATGGCCTTTCTCTCTGTACGTGATGTTCCAGGAGTACTGGGTGGAGTTGGGTCTCCTACAGAGCGTGCTTCTACATCACTGGATTCTGACTCGCTAGCAGGATTACGAACCTCTTTCACAGACACTTCCCAGACAAAGATGAACAAAGATGTTAACCTCTCATATGGATATGAGTGTGATTTGCAAGATAATAAGCGTGCAAGAAAAACTCAATCGTTTGAAACAGAGGTGAGTGCAAAACAGAACTAGCTTATTGATTACACTGGCAAACACAGCAACAAAGCTCATTAACTTAACTCGTATAACGGCGATGATCAATCACGTCTCCGCAGTTCAAACATATGATCTTTTATGTATTTTATTTGCATAAGGTCGTAATACTAGCAATATAGATAAATATTGAAGAAAACGTACAACTATTTTTAAAGACATGTTTCGGCATGCTTATGCCATCTTCAGTTTAATAGTGAATAACAAGAACGTGACAGAGGAAGATCGTTATTCACTATTAAACTGAAGATGGCATAAGCATGCCGAAACATGTCTTTAAAAATAGTTGTACGTTTTCTTCAATATTTTATTTGCATTCTACACCTTCTACTTACAATGTGTTCAATTCCCAGATGGCTTGATAGCTCAGTTGCTATAACACTGCACTGGTTTCGCAGAGGTCACGGGTTCCAACCCCATTTAGGCCCGAATTTTTTGGTACTTTAATTTCACAACTGCTTACGTTGTGTGTATAACTGTGATTGTCAATCATGTCTTTATATCTTTCTCTACAGGTCAAATATATGATCTTTCATGTATTCATTTTCAAGGTTCATTAACATATACTAAAACACTAACAAACATATACAGGTGTATTCTTAAATCTGACACATTTGACAAACACTCCAGCCTGGGTTGCTCAAAAGGAGGACAATGCTATCCACAGCCTACGTCACTATCCAGTACAGAGCATAGTTTGTTTTGTTAACACTATCTACCAGATAGTGATTTATCTCTTAGATAGCGTTACCACCCTTCAAACAACCGGGGCAAGAACACTCAATATGCAATCTAAATTATTGTTAGTATAACATTGTGAAAGAAGTACTTACTATCAGCGGACATCTCAGGCATATGCTCAGATGCTGAAGCACTACTCTTACTACGGTTCTTTTCCTCTCCTTCACTACTTGAGGCCTGCGCCTCCCTGCAAGAGAAAAGATAGCATCAATTTTACTCACGTGGCACAAGCATTTGCCCTCAGGACCAATCTTCCTCATTACATTCCTTACGTCAGTCAGTTGGGGAATCCTGAGTATTAATTGTACTACTAACAAACTGTCTAATAACTAATGCATTGGCAATTCTAGGGAAATTTTCAATGTAGAAACATTTTTAACCCAGAAAAAAAATCAGAGTTTGAACCCACGACCCTCCGTGATCTAGTCAGATGATTTAACCAGTGAGCTACTGGAGACTCAATGGTGAGAAGGAGCATGTGACCAAGCGAGGGCATCGCGCAGTCACACAGCCAAATGATGTCTTGGCACATATGAACTCACTAACTGCATTAAGGCATGTCAAAGATGCAATCACCTACCCTCCAAAGTGAGTATTATAAGGGAATTTTCAAGGCAGAAACATTATCAACTGGCAATTCTACTACTGTAGGAATTTTACCTGTCAGAGCCTTGTGATGTAAGTCGTCTTCTTGGTTTTTGAACAGTCGCAGGATCAGTTGGAAGATTTGCCAACTAAAAACATACCAGTCACTACTTTACGAGAGTGGATATATGAAGCATACTCTTAAAGGGCAACCATAATGTTAAAGTACACACTTTCCAATTTACAGAATATGTTTTGTAAGAATATTAAGGGAGAAATTTTGCAAAATTATAATACTTAAGATTTTGAAAATAAACAAAATCTTTGTGTTGAAAATCTGTAAATACACCTGTACAACAGAATTATATGGTTTTAGCTGAACAATATAAAATTGTTCCTCCTCTAAATGGCAAAACCAGCAAAACAAAAACAGCACCAGCCATATGTTTGATGCTCTGATTCCTGCAAGCTGGCTCCAATATACTCCAATATACCATCCAGACACTAATTTTTTTAAATACATTCGAAAACAGAAAATTCAAACACTATAATCTAAGAATATATTATTTTCAGCCTAAAATTGGCACAAAAATAAGAAAATTCAGCTTCAGACTGAAAAACAATATTGTAAGTTATAAAACATTAAGAGTGTAACGCTTACAGGAAGTCAGTGCTCTACTCAGCTATTTTGGTAATCTTAGAGATTTCCATTTCAGTGCAAAAAAAGGAAAGAAATATAACTGGCATTGTCTAAAACTGTTTGAGCACTCACTATACTACGATTCTGTTATGGAGTGGCATGAATTATTATTGTCAGGAAATGGATAATATAAAAACCTTGGTATTCAAATCCTTAAACAATAGGATTCGTTGTAATTACTGTGAACACAGTAATAGCAAACAAATTGTAGAAACCTACTTGGTGAAAGATGTTCCTCTTTCTTATAATTGCATACACCAGATGCGAATTTCCTAAAAAAAAAAAGAAATGATTATTGATTTTATTTGATTTTATATATGGAATACATGTACACTGAAGGCAGGATGTTTATTCTACAATAGACCAATATTATCAATTCTCCCCATACTTCTTTAAAGTAATTTTTAGAATATTGTGTTTCATCAACGTATACTAATACCTTATCTAAATGTTTTTTTTTTTTAATTTGTTTGAAAGACTATGTCCAAAGAAAATTTATGTAAGGAGCCCAATGTTTCCTAACCATGAACAGCAAAGTATGTTCTTCTAGTTGCCAAAGGAAATTTAAGATTAGTAACCTGTGGCATGCAGGCACCTCCAGAGCACAGCCCTGTTTGTGTGTGCTGTCTGTTTACTCAACCCCAAGATATACCCAGACACTATGTGCTAAAATGTTTACATTTTCAATTCTACACCCAACACAGAACATGGGAGCTCCATTTACAGTAATCACAGAATTTAAAAGCACTTAACATACAAGTGCAAAAACTACCTACCATCAAATTGGTATTGAATGATATTATTGAAGATTTCCAACAAGAAAAATACCAAGTGGTGATTAGTGGCATTGGAGAACAGGAACCAAGGAGTGGAAAATGCCTACAAAAGAACAAAAGGTAACTACATGTAACTTGATTAAAAAACTTGTACAAAGTAAAGTTTTCAAAACGAATAAAAGTATTTCTGTCCTAATTACAGTACCCACAGAATTAATTCTTAACAAGAGCTAAAAAGCTATTTTCTTGGGAGTAGGCTTAGTTTTTGACCCCTGCAATTCTACCCATCATGTTATAACTGATGCAATGATGAGTTTAGGGTTAGGGTTAGCACTTCATGTATCTACAGATACATAGACCAAAATCAAGCTGTCAGACAGTTTTGCCGTTTACTATGGCCATGGACATGTGCGTGTATTAACTACATGTACACTGTACATTACCAAGACAAGTGATGTGCAAAAGAAAACTGATGCATTTCCATTTAACATTCAAACTTCATCAAGTTTAAACAAATAAAATCACAATCACATCATAACAGTGACGGTGTTTGGATATCAGATCTTACTTTACATACATTTTTAAGTCTTTTTATTTCACTGGTCCCTCCATAGGTTTTTAAATTTTAGTTGAGGGGATAAAATGTGTACAGGTATCAAACAAGTGAGACATTTTTTTTAACCACATTTTCAAACTCATCACTCCAAAATACACTGCTGTACATCACATTTGCACCCCTTGATATGGATGATATGGATTGTGAATACGGCAAACACTGTGTTTTAAAATTGCAAAACACGCTCTTACCTCCAGGAGATGAAGTAGTTTATTAGCAGCCACCATTGATAAGGATTTTAAATAAGGAGAAACTAGAAAACAAAACAAGGCCAAAAAAAGCAGCAATGTTAGATACTTTCTACTAGATTCAAAACATCGATACATGTTAAGAAAAATATATAAGAATTAAGTTAAAGTCAATTTTATTTCAAAAAATTGAAAATAAGCAGCGTATGTTCAAAGGAGAGGTTTAAATAATTATCGACAGTTAATTCTTCAAAATCTACATGCAGGTGACTAGACATGTTCTTGACTAATACAGCTGTAGTTTTAAACAGTGCTATTAAACAATCAGTGAGAGTGCTTCAGCATCATTAGTCAAGTGAACACTTACCATTTACAATAATTGTTAAAAGACAATCAAATAGTGGCTGAAGCCTCTGATGGCCATTTGTTATGATTTTATGGAATACCTGAAAAAAACGATATAGCATACAATATCCAATTACTTTTCAGTAAATTTGACTTGCAAAACTGTTGGAAAATTCACAACATTCCAGTGATAGTTAATAAACATGATTGCATTCAATTATTTATGGTAAAAATACCTTAAATGTTTGTACAACATCACAAACAAATTCCAAAAAATCACAGTTTATAATGTGGGTATATACTCTGAACTGAACTCAGTTATTTCAAATTCCCTGTTTTTGGAAACCAAAACTATTTTTCTTGGATTTATGCTTTAGTCATTTTGTATTGGCTATTTTGAACTCACACTACTTCAAACTACATGAACAAAAATCTTATATTTTCCCTGCCTTTTAGTGCCAAATACAGCTGTAGCAGGGTTCAACTGTACTTACAATGACTAGAAAGTCAGCATGCGTCCCTGTGAAGACTGGAATATCCATTGGAACCCTGACAGAATATGGCTTGTTAAGACGGACACCTACGTAGCATAATGATATTATTTACATCACTTCAAAATCTTGATAATATTTATAACTTAAAGGTGATTAAATTGACTCCTAACATACATGTAGTTCATTCTTGCCGAACACTGCCTAGAGATCTTAGATTGTAAGGCATCATTGGAAAATCTTTATTTCAAACAATGGATAAATACTGTAAGCTACCTTAAAATGCAATGAAATGGATCTAGAGACTTGTATCTGACAGATTCACTCCTTGAATAATATACAATGTATACATGTACATGTAACCAACTGCACCTACCAAAATTTCTTTCTCCACTTAACAGTAGCAATATGAACACTCCTATGTGCATCAAACCTAATCGAGCTGGAAAAGATTACAAGGCAGTATTAACTTAACTCAGTACAATATTTGATAAATGTACATACATGTAAGAAGCAAGAAAATAACCTTGGCAGTACTGTTAAACAGAGCCAAGGAAAGAACAGCAATGCTCACATTGGTCAGATCTTGCATCATTCAAGTGGAAAAGGATTGGAACCAAGATATCCAGCACATCGCTGCTCTTCAGCACATAAAATAAAAATTTCTACAAACAAAAAGATTCATCATTAGGATTTGCTAAAAAAAACACAATAAGCCCAGCTGGCTTTACTGGACCTGACTGACAGCTTCAAAGTTTGCCCAAGTCTGTTGTCAAGTGATTTCAGCCAGAAATAAGTTCTCTTTAGCCAGTAACCAGCCCCGACAGCCACAAATGTCCTTTTTGTAATGTACATTCAGGGCTGTCATTGACGGCCATAGCCTATGAGTTTAGTTAGGGCTGTGTATGCTTCATTTCCCTTAGCACAACAGTTAAAATTGGCCTGTTATTGAAACAACTCACTCAAAAAACAATAAGTTTGTTATGGGTGTGGAGAACAAGAGTAGAGGTGACTCAAACTTAATGACAACCCTGTTACCTTTACAAACAACACATAGCAACAGGTTTAAGAGAATTCATATTTCATGCTTTGGAAAAGGTGTTCATGACTTTTCATCCAGCAGGCTAAGACTACTTTAAAACCATTTAAAATCTTCCAGAGAATCTGTGAATAATTTAGTTCAGTTGACACTGCAAATTTGTTTTGTTTGGCTACCAAGGTACATTTAGGCCAAGAATAAACAGAACTTCTGACAGTATTAGTAAATTTAGACTACATTCACAAGTATAATTCTCTTATCGTTTTGCATATAGAATGCAGGTGGAATTGACTTGCATATTTACCTTGTTTTGGTCACACATCTTCCAAAAGAGAACAAGCAATTCTTGATGGAAACTGACCTTCTTGCAAGAATTTGGAAGGTATGTCTAAGACAAAATTAAATAACAGTTTTAACTTAGTTTGCATTTTCTCTTCATTTGCTAACAATAATAACAAACCTAGACTAAAAGTATATAGATTTACTTTCATTGGAAAACAGTAAAAAACTTACTTGAATTAGTGGGTTGTTTAGTAAATTTGCAATACCATGAAGAACAAAATAAAAGTCCTGCGAAAAAAAGAAGTCAATACTATAAGTAATTATCAAAATAAACCCAAGGAGCCTTGTGGCCATTCAGTCAAGCTGATTACCTCTTCTCTGTGTATTCTTGACAAGTAGTTGCAGAAAAGGTTATCCACTGGAGGCTCCTATACATGGATGAGTAAGTAGAATAAACACAATCAGTTCTCCACCTTAAGATGAACTCTGTACTAAATTTCAACATAAATAATATTATATTTATTTACAGTGCGACTACTCAAACCGTGCCACCTACAAGAAAACTGACCAATCAAAAATGCAAAACATAACTGACAACAATCGACAGGCAGCTTCTGGTAATGGCAAATAACAGTATGTTTGACATGACAACATAAACACTATTGCCTCCTCTGCATTATATAAACACTCTTAGAGATTCACTTTTTGATGGCAGATTATCATAAAATATAAATCTCACTTGAAAAATTTAGCTTGAAAATGCATTTTGCAACAACAAAACTAAAACCATTAAAAAGTGTACACAATTTAGGATTGAAAATAACCAATCAACAAATGGAAAAGTTGCCTGAGAGGTTAGCGCCACTTAGCACTTTGCTTCAGCTGAAGGAGTTTCTATTCCAAAATTTTGCGGTGGTTAGCTGTCTACACTATAGCTAACGTCTTACCTCAAAGGAGTGCTCAGCATCAGTACCATTCATTGCTGCTGCAGCCTGTTGCATTGTTTCATGATCTAGTAACACCACAAGCAGCTGAGCAGCTACCTCTACCAGAGGCTCGCGGTAATCTGCAAACATTAGGTGGTTGTATCTGAAAGAAATGGTAACAAAACATAAGGACATAAAAATTTAAGGTACATGTACCTAGATGTTGCTTACTCCATCTGCTTGTCTATCAGAAGTTACTTCCAAGAATTTTGTCACACCGCAATTATCTAGTATTGTAAACAATTACTTCTCGATAACCAGACAAATCAAGTCAGTTAGATCTAAATGCCAAGCTATACTGAAGGGAGTTAAGACTGGCATCCAGGCATCCAGTGTATGGACACCCATTTTTTAACAAAATGCACTCCATCTTCAACATAATGTAACTCACAAGAGATAATGTATATGAAAACATCCTTTAAGCCCTTAAATTAATTAATAATTTAATACATAATCAAACTTAATAATACATCGATAGCACTACTCAAGCCATCGGAACATGAATATTGCATTAACAAAACCTTACATGTAATGTACTTACGGCACTCCATATCCAAGAGGATCATAAGAACACACAATATTTAACAGAGAAGTGAATATTGGAAGTGCATGCCTATTAGAAGAAGCATCCAAAAGATGAGTATACCAGTATGGGTAATTATTTATGGGAGATTTAAGAGCTTCAGTTTGGAAAAAATATTATAGAAAATATCTATGTGTATGTTGTAGTTACAAATTACAAATTCAGGTAAAAATTAAATTCCTGTGTCTCTTAACCCTTGTTAGGGTTAAAGACAAAGGGAATTGAGATTCAAACTAGGTTAAAATTATTTTTACCTGAATTTAATTTTTTGGTACAACATATAAATGTACATGAACAGTACACACACTTCCACTTCCAGGCCACTCTTAGGGAAAATGTAAAATAGTTCAAAACAACTGATGGTACATTTCATTTGCTGAAGGGCAAATTCAAGGGAAATGATAAGTTTCAAATAAAATTTGAAGTAACTGAGTTCAAATTAGCAGGTTCCAAATGAAATTTTATTTTGCTCCAAATGATAAAGATACAATGTCATGTACGATGTAACACTCATTCATTCTTAAAATGTGCATGCATGCGTGCATGGTTAACCACAAATAAACAACTGTTGCTCTTGGAGTTTAATTAAGCAATAGACCACAAGTTTCTATGGTTTATAGCCTGATAAACCACGTGGGCTGTTGGAAGAACACAAGAAGAATTTGTAAATCACAAGCTGCAGGCGAGTGATTTACGAATTCTTGATTTGCGAATTCTTGATTTACGAATTCTTGAAATATAATAATTATTTTCCACTGTTAAAAGTAGCTTATATGTAGTCTGCCAAACATTGGTTCCTTTGCTAAAAGGACCCTCTTCCTTCCAATAAAAATATCACAAATCCAATGCTTCTACTTCTAAACACACAATACAAGATTTTATAAACTTTACATGACTGTTTGTGTAAAATTCCTTTTAATGTGTAAAATTATTTCTTACCTGTTCCCAGAGGAGGAGAAAAATGAAAGCCATTTGTTTGGTCGACAGTGATTCTCAGCTACAAAAATGGAAGAAAACAATGTGTAAAAAGTTTGCAAGAAGGCTTAATATGTATAAAATTATTGTAAGTGATTTCAAATGAAAAGGGTCTTTTTCTGTTAAAAAAGCCTTGCAGTTATAAAAAACCAATGACAGCTTTAAGAATTATTTAATAAAATCAAACCCATCAAAAACTAACCTGTTGGGGGAAGGTACATTGCTTCAGAAAAACAAGTCAAGAGCAGCTTGAGAAGCTCAGTTCTGGTGCAGTCAAACTGTGGGTTTGATGGTGGCGATGTTGCAAATCCAACACCAGCTTCCCTGCAAAAAATTGTACACCACCCATTATATTAAGCTGTTGCACTCTCATCCCCACTCATCCCCAGTTTCTGCGTCCATGCATGGAACGCCTGGGACCATGACCCCCCTTTTGGTAACCGAACTGCTAGCATTTTATGACTTGGGGGCTCCTTCAGAAGCCTGAGTAATACATAAAAGTCCTCGAAATATACATATATGTTTCTTGTTTTCTAAAGCGCTTTCCATAATGAAAGTTTTCAACCCAATCAAAAATCCATTGTAACAATAAGGTTTTTTTCTTTCCTTTAGAAAAAAACATTAATTCACCATTTTCACTTAATTTTGTTACTGGGCTTACTCTTCACATAGAGACCAATGATGATCACTACAAACTTAAAAAAAACATCCGCATTAAGGCCTCTAGGCCTCTTGTTAAACAATATATAATAAAGTGACGGCGTCAAATGCACTGTCATAATCTGTGATTACTAATAGTGTTTATTTATAATAATATCTTAGGAGATACAAAACTCCACTTTGTCTTCCAAAATCGGAAGTCTGAGAGAATGTCTTCAAAATACAAACAGTATCACCACAGAATTACATGTAGTTAAGACATAGTAAAATATTGTACAGTGTAAGCTTAATTATGTAGCTCACAAATCTGCTGTTGCACTGAGACAGCATTGAAATTACTGCCAGTTTCTTTGTTTTAGGAAATGAAAATAAAAGATTCTTTATGGATCACCTCTTGAAAAAAACAAAAATTAATATTTACATTGTATGATTCATCAAAGACAAATTTGAGAACTATGTAAAAGGAGTTTTTTACCAGATGTATTCACAACTATCAATAGATGACAGATCTTCTGGCTGATCCTACAAGCAAGAAAATAAATACCAAATTTAGCATACTCTGACAGGAAAACATACATGTACTGTCTACAGTTAAAATGAAAATTTACATGTAGGAAAGATTTCAACATTTTTGACCATGTCAAAAAAAATCAATACAAAAACAACCAGTACATGTATTGTAAAGTTGTGTACATGCAGGTTGGAAGAGGCACTATTAAAAAAGGAGATAATATTGCTCATGGACAGTACCACTAATGAACTATTTTTTGTAGCAATAAAGTAAGACACTGTATCAGCACTAACTTACTGGACCAGTTTTCTTGGGAGGATGAACAGTAAATTCAGGACAAAAACAAAGATCCTGCAATACCAACAAAACAATGTACTAAATTATTATCCTACAACCTTTAAATAACTTACATATTACTGCTTAAATGTAGCTTGTATGCAAGTAGTAATATCCTATCAGTATGTAACTAGTGAATATTTGGCTGTTATTGTTCTGTGCAGAAAAGGTAAATGTGAAGTTTCTGAAATTAGTTGCATGTACATTTAACTTTCCTTGCTGATGTACTGTGAAAATGTTCCCTCCATATGAATGTATGTTACATAAACTGGATACCATGACTGAATTCCACAAGAGTACACTGTAATCTCATGATTATTCTATTACCCCGTGAGTGAGCTCCCTGGAAGGTTCACTGGAATGACGCACAACAAAGGAATCATTCCAGGTTAATTCAGACACAGGTCCTTTTTGTAGGCTACACTGTACTACTTTACTTAACCACCAATTACCATACATGCTACTGTAAAGCAAAATTCTATTCATGCGATACATGTCAGTAGCTCTTAAATTGGAACACAACAGAAGAATAATGTGCTGATCATAGACAGTCAAATGTCAGAATACTAAACACACACTACTTAGTTCAGCAGATCTTGCATATCAGCAATGCAGGAACAAAAGGCTTCACTTATTGTACTTACTGCAAGTGAGCTGAGCAGTGTTTGTGCAAGAGGAGGCCTTGCTTCAGCAGCCTGCTAAAAGGAACAAATTGATATATATATTTAAATTCTGGTAAAAATTAAATTCCTTAGTCTCTTAACCCTTATTAGGGTTAGAAGACAAAGGAAATTGAGAATCGAACTAGGTTAAAGTTATTTTTACCTGAATTTAATTTTTAACTACAACATATATGCTTTGCCATATGGTTGCACTCACTAGCTGTAAGGTGGAATTACCCTCTACTGTATAAAAGTTAAAACTGAGTTTTCATTTGATACCGATATTTCATAAAAATTGTTTTGTCTAAAATTTAATTTAAATTATCCAAGTAGTTAATGTAACTATTCCGCAGGATAAAAATATCCGTAGAATGTAACGCAATAGCAAACGTGACAATAACAAAGCACGCAAATAACATGTGGCGTAATAGAGGGGGACACAGCCCTGTGGC
>Ga0126337_10000039_pt1 | contig 38642 bp, 42 predicted proteins | sample DipCmetagenome_FD_92527 | JGI IMG/M metagenome (GOLD analysis project Ga0126337, IMG submission 92527) | Coral microbial communities from La Bocana,Puerto Morelos, Mexico - Diploria C A metagenome | ecosystem: Host-associated > Invertebrates > Cnidaria > Coral | place: La Bocana,Puerto Morelos...
CATCCGGCATTCGTCCATGTCATCTGCTCGATCGTTTCCCTAACGCACATGTCATCTGCCTTTTACCTTGAAAAAAAAACACGTACTAGCGCACATGTCATCTGCCACTAGTAGATTTGTTCAAAAAATCTGAAGAGAAAAAATACCACAAGAAATCTTTGAAGAGAAATCACTACCAAAAAATATATGAAACAATTCTGTACGAAAGAATCTCTAAAGAGACATTCCCAGCCAAAAGATTGGAAGAGGAATCTCTACCCAAAAATGTCAGAAGACATTTTAAACAAAACCTGTTTGACGACGACATGTATTTAACCAAAAACTCTCTGAAGAGAAATCCGTCAAAAAAATATTGGACGAAACATGTCTACCACAATTTCTCTGAAGAGAAATCTGTACAAAGCAATTTTCGAGAGAAACCACCACAAAAAAAATGACAAATCCACCAAAAGTACCTGATGAGACATCTCTACCAAAAAACAGTTGAAGGTAAAAATTATGTCAACTTCTACCCAAATATATCTGAAGAAAAGTTCTCCACCGAACTATCTGCGAAGGAAACTCTCAACCAAACAAACTTTGCATAAAAGTCTCTCCCAAACAAATTCCAAAAGAAACCTCTACCAAAGAATATTGGAGGAAACATGCCTGCCAAACATAGTCCGAAGACAACTCTCTATGAAAAATAAAATGAAAAAATACATCCCCATATATTTGTTCAAACAATTTCTCTACCAGAATTTCTCAAAAAAAACAAGGAAGCTCTGACGAGACATTTTGCAAAGCAAAAAATACATCTCTACCAAAAAGTCCCTTTGGAGACATCTGCCTACCAAACAAAATATGCAGAAAAATCTCCACGAAAAAAATACCTGAAGAAAAATCTCTTCCAAAAAAATGAACAAATATCTCCACCAAAAAATTTAAAACAGTCATAGCAACAAAAACAACCTGGCAAAATTCAGACCTGATGCAATCTGCTGAAAACATGTTTTTAAATGTCATCAGTTTTGATTTGCCAGTTTTCCTGCAAAAAAATGGTTGTGGAAATCTCTCTTGAAATTGTTTTTGGTAAAGATTCCTTTTGATGGGCTTTTTGGTCAGGGATGCCTCTTCAGATACTTTTGGGTAGAGTTTTTGTTTGAAATTTGTTTGCTTAAGATTTCTTTCAGATATATTTGGGACTAAAGTTAGTTTCAAATATTTTTTGGTACTGGTTTTGTTACCGCACCAAGAGCCATTGCTTTCACAGAAAACCTGCAATAACCATGGTTCGTTCACTTCATGTCAATGTCAATGAGGTCAGATGCACGATGCAAAAAATCTAATCCCTAGCATTGAGTCAGGTTTCCATTTTTTGATTTTGTTTTTGGCGTTTGTTTTTTCTTGCCTTTTTTTTACATGAAAAAAGTCATTATCTTGTTAGTTGTTTCAAAACATATTGGTGGTTAATTTGAAATTAAAACAGTTAACTTGAAGCTAGCTTGATTTCCAGTTAGGGATGATTGGGATTGTTTTTTGGCTAATCAGGTTAACAAAAAATGTTTTGGCTAACTTGGTTAACTAAGTTATAAAATGGACCCTACTTACAACCTACTTACAACCAAGAGATCTTCTAAGTATGATAGGAATACGGCCCAAGGTTCACTGTACCCACCTTTTTAATTTTCAAGAAGTTGATTTTATTTTTTCCTAGTTGCATTTAGCCTGGGCATTTGCATTGAACAAATTGTTTGACCAAAACATTCACTATTGGCTTTTGCATGATGTTTCTTGCATGTTTATTTTGGTATCTGTGGTTCTTTCCAGAATGGGCGGTCGGCTTTGTTTTCCCTCTGGGGTTGCATGGTTTTTCCGCTTCTGATGTCTCCTTTTTTCAAGGAATGTTTTTCTCATGTGAAGTGTTCTATATTGTTTTGTGCTGCAAATTTTTCATCGCATGTTGATTTTGCTTCCATGGTCTATATTTGCGTTCCTTCTTGTATATCTGGGTCTTTGTTCCTTGTGCATGATTCTACTTGGTTTCACGGTTTTTTTGGCTTGCATGCATGTGTCCTGTGTGCTTTGGAACATTTTTTGCATGGCTGTCTTGTTTTGAAACTGATGAAAACTTTTGCTTATGTCGCAAAACACTGTGATTTTGGTTTTGTTTATGCTGCTATACAATGTGTTCAATGAGTGTGTAAAAAAATTCAAACCAGTTAAAGAGCAGTTGTACCAGTTAAAAAAGAATTATAAACCAGTTAAAAAGCAGTTATACCAGTTAGGTTGAAATAAAAAACCCTTACATCAACATAACTGGTCTAACTTAAAATTTATAACTGGTTATAGCTGCTCTAACTTACTGAGAGCACTTATAACTGGTCTAACTCAGTGGTCACTGACGGTCCACCTTGTAAATGTACTTCATGATGACAGATTTTTGCATCGGCTTGGGATGGTTCCACCCGGGATATGTCTGGGCACATTGAGTCAGAGCATGTTATCCTGGAGATGATTTACAAGTTTTCATCCCACCTCGCTTGCAATTGTGTGTGGTCGCATGCTCATTTCTTCTGGTGTTTTCCTTCTGCAGCGCTGCAAAACCGTACTGAACGAGAACACGCGTTAAAGGATTTGAGGCAGATAGTAACAGCTGTGATCCAAGCAGGAGAAGTTCCAAATCCGAGTGGGGATCTTCAAAACTGTTTGAAGGATTTGGCATGGAACCAAGAGCAGCTACCACGCATCTTGATGAGGCATGCTTGGGCCACACAGTTTGATCCAAACTGTGCAGAAATCAGAAACTTCCTTGCAAGTATGTATGGTGGCACTTCATCAACCAAAGAAGTGTTGGAAAGCTGCATTAACTATATCAACAGGCAGATTGCTTTCGCTACAACAAACAAGGTGGCAACGCATTCCACCAAGTGGGTGCTTGCAACCCTGAATCCATTGTTGAAAGGCCCTGAAGCCACCCAGCGTCAGTTCCTACCACTGGACTTTACTCAGGCAACCCGCTCCCCCACAGGATGTAAAGCAGTTTCGGAGGATTTGTCCAGCTGCTTTGACATCAGCAGAATTCCCCCGTCCCCGAATGCAAGAATTACCTTCCATCTGACCAAAGGGATGATGATGATCCAGTAGAGCGGGTGTGGGACAAGACCATTATCCTGAAGGCGCTGAACTTCAGGCCAGCAGGGGCGGATGCAACTCAAAGGGGTGCGGCAGCTGCAGCGTAGTTGGCTTACGATCACTCTAATAACTTTGGCAATGTCCAATCTGCTTGGGCAGTTTCCTGAAAATTGACATATGAAATAGTCTGTTTTTTTTGAATCTTGTCCTTATTGTCCCTTCACTTGTTTTTCCAATGAGTGTTGATGATGTGTTTGAATATCAGTGATTAAGGTTGCTTGTTCAAAAACTTTGAAGTGTATCGCCACCTTCCGACCAGCAAGTACCTCTTGTGTTTAGGATTTCGGAGCTGGGCAGCCGCAATGATGGTTTTTATGTCGAAAGTTGTCATCTTGGATTCCGTGGGCCGTTAAAAAGTAACCTGACTGCCACCCTTAATTTTGGGCTGTGAATTATCGATTCTAAAAGATCTGATAGAAGTTTGAACAGGTTGAAATTGGAGTTTTGAGAGTTTTATTTCGGGTTTGCATTTCTGGAAACGGATTATTAGAGTGTATTGGTGTTTGGGTTCGGGCGTTTGGAGTTTCGGAGTTTTGATTTAGAACAAAATTTGGAGATGGATTTCACATTATTAAATTTTCATTTTATATCTCGAAATTTGGAGACTTTGGCCGCTTCAGCTGGTAGGAACTTTGGGGATTTCAGCAGACTCATGAAACTTTCAATCTCTACTTCGTTTTTGACAGTGATGAGAAGCGGCCTTCCTTCTGGTGTTTCAACTTCGCAAGTCACGATCTCCTTGTACAAGCATGTTCCAACCATCTTGGCGCCTCGCAGCCAGGTTCCCAATCACCCCAGGTGATGAGCTCAGTGTTGCAACAGTTTGGTGATTTTGAGACATTTCTTCGATCTGCATTGAAGAGGGGCATTTCACTTACTGTGCCGCAGGTCAAGTCAATCCTGGGATCTATCGGATTGCCACCTTTGAAGAGTGGCAGCGATCAACGAGGCAACGTTGTTAAACGGGACTTGGTGCAGTACATGCTTCGAATGTGTTTCCAGATGAAAGCGAGGAGGAGATCACTCGAATGCTTGATGAGATCGCCCCAAAAGTACAAAGAAAAAGTAAACAAGAACAGGAGTTCAATGCAAAAGATTCTTTAGAATACATGGTGTCATGTCTTGACGAGGACAATGTCAAAGAGTTGAAAAACATACTCCGAAGTGCCCGTGATGAATTGCTTTCCAGAGCTAAGGCTGCAGCGAGAGACTCAGCGATGGTAGACCTGTACAAAAAAAAAGGTTTCTGAAGAAAATGACAATTGGAAAAGACAAGGCTAAGCTCTGGTCAAGCGAAAGCCTGTTTCCTAAATCTGAGAGTGTCCTGGGTATGTCTTGCAAGCATGACCAAACAAAGAGCTTTTGCCAGGTTGTGTATCCATGTTACTCAGAGAAGTTTATTCAGCCGTTTTTTCCAAGAATGGGGCCCTTTTAACTTCATTTTTTGAATGGGTCAAATTCAGACTTTCTCCTCCCTCCTCTCTCATTTTTCCGATTTCCGATTTCGCAGGTGACGGGGAGCTCATTCGTTCTCGTTCACGCAGTTGGCCAACTACACGGTGTCCATCAGAGTTGGAAGCCATCTCTTTTGTTTTGACTTGGGCTTACAGGTGTTGGAGCAAGTGTAATCCCGCCGACAAATTGGATGTGCCGTCAGTAAAGAAACCATCAATGAATACATCAGTCAGTTCACGGAGTGAAGTTTCGCCATTTTCACCGCTTGCATCAGAATCTGAATAAAGGACCTGATGCCCCATTGCATGACAGGGCTTCGGAAGGTATGCTGAAGGAAAAATCGAAGCTTCATTGCTCGGATCATTTGATTTCGTAGCTCAAGAGTTGAGGAACCTTCAAAAAACAACTTTCACTGAATGTGTCTTGCCAACATGGTGCCGTGGAGACGTGACTGAATGGTGAATAAAGACATTTTTCGTAGGAAACAACTATAGTCACCCACTAGCCTCAAAATCAGAATAAGGCCTATTAAGGATTTGCATGCTGTGTGTTTGTGTTGATTCTGGCCTATTAAGCCCGGTAGGGAGGGTAGTTGGGCGGGGTATGAGGGAAGAATTGGGCCTATATGGTTCGGTCTGTTTCCCATAAAACATTTCAAAGATTTTGGGGATGAAATCTTCTAAATGAAAACTATTTGAAAGATTTTGGGGACCAAATCTTCTAAATCCAAAAGGAGCTTGTATCTATAAGTGGGTGTGTTCTAAATAGCAAGTGGGTGTGTTCTAAATGGACAGTTGCAAGAGGAACAATCATCAAAGACAGCCCAAATCACACACTTTTCATGCACCATTGGAAAGGGTCTTGATGTTGCTGCCAAACCTGGCATGGAATTGAGTCAGCAAATTTAATTATCAGCAACTTGGAGAAAATGCCAAACCGCAAACAAACGAGCAATTTCAAAATGTTGCACCGCGTATTTTCCAACCCCCGGCGATTTCACGCGAACTCCCCCAAGCACTTATGACATCTTATGACCCTTTGGCCATGGTAGCGCGAAGCTTGATAGCAGCAGCAACGCCAGCTTCACACAAATCGTTCAGACAGCGCGTTCGGCTATCATTACCAGACTTGGTCCAGTCACTGGGATTCTCGGAATCGCGTCTGGCCAGCTTCCACCCACCGCTGTACGCCTCACAGAAACGGGGAAAACCGTGAGCAAAATGCAAGAATTAGGTACGCGGCGAAAAATCAGAAAAGTACAGTTACAGCAACCTGTAGCAATAAAGAAGAAACAGCGCTAAGGACATGACACTATGCAACTTCTTCTTCACCACATCCAAAGGCATGTCCTTTTTGCAAACATTTCTCAGGAATCCCATTCAAAAAAATGCAAAACATATCAAAACATGCTCCTTAACGTTTGCTTTCGTCTTTGCAGCCTGTCCCTTTTTTGTCTTCTTCTGCAACACTTTTTTGTCGTTCTTGATCCCTTTGCCTGCGCCCTTAGCTTTCTTTTTGTTGACAGTTCCTTTGCGCTTTCCTTTTTCCTTTTCTTTGCTGCTTTGGCTTTGTCTTTTGCCATCCTTTCCTTTGCCATCCTTTCCTTTGCCATCCTTTCTCTTTCGTCCAGGCGCAGCCACAGACGCGGGCAGTCCATCCTTCTTCGGCTCCACCATGTCCTCCTTCGGGTCAAAAATTCCCAAACATACGACGACGTAATGGGACACAAACAACTCATAACAAATCCGCACAAATTCGCCGCGCAAAACAAAAAGGCTCCTTGGGCTTGGATGTATGCTTTTTTTTCTTTGGACTTTCACCAAGAACTAAAGTGCTAGTTTGGGAGACTGGAAGTTCGTCCTCATCATTCTCTTTCTCTTTTTCACTGGTGCTCTCTTCTGCCAACTTTTCTTTTTTCTCACCATTGGTCTCTTTTGCCTCCTTATCTGTTTTCTTCTCCGCCTCTTGGCACTTGCCAATCATCGTCACTTTGAACCTTTTGCCGTCCACAGTGACATCTATTTCGGGTCCGGTGTTCATAGTCTCCACTGCTTTTGCTACCTGTTTTGGCTCAGTCTTATCATCCTCAGTAACTGCTCTCCTCTTGGTAGCTTTTGGTGATGCCTTTGCCTTTCCTTCTGCTGCAGCTGGTCTTTTCTGGCTTTTCGAACCTGTCCCACATGATGGCAGTAAATGCAATAAACAATCACCCACTTTTGAATCGAGATCTCATTATTATGTTTTTGTGGGCAGTGTCTTGATGTCAAGTTCCATTGACCCAGCCTTCGCTGTTGCGGGATGCCGGGCGCTTTAAGATATCTCCACCGCCTTCAGAACGGTCGCCGTCAGTGTCACCATCATCATCCTTTTGGCGAAAAGGATTAACTGGTTCCGTCTCCTCTTCATCACCTTTCTTTTTTTTTGCCTTCGTCTTCACTGCAGCTGCAGCTGCAGCTGGTTTCTTCTGTGTACTTTCTTTCTCTGGCTGTTGATCATCCGAACGGCCTGATGATGACCCAGACGCATGAAATTTCGGCGGCAGTCCTGGATTAAGAGTGGCGAGCAAAGCACACTAAACAGCGCGTACTGAGTTGGCACCTAAACCTAGTTCAACAAAGAGCAATGCTGCAGCAAAAACTATTTCGAACGATGTTTAACAAAAAACTTGGTCCTGCAACTGGCGTTGGCTTTGACGTAGCCGTGGAACGCTTACTACTGTTTGCAGCAGTGCCTTGTGGTGCTTCAGACTGAGCTTCAGTAGGGCCACCGTGGTCTCTGACAATCGATTCCAAATTGAAAGCCTCACTATGAACAGTTCAAGGTTTCTTGTCAAGACTGGCCTAACTGGCTGGCACTTCAAATGTTCAAACTGACAAATTCATTTCTTGCAATGTGCAGTGAAGGCAGCAAGATTGAAAAAAACATGGAATCTAACAATGATAAAATAAAATATACAGCTGCAGCTGAGGCCAGAACAGGAATACCACGGGGAGGGGCGGACATGTTTGCACCTGCCATCCCTGTCACCTCTGGCTCCGAGTCAGAGCTACCATCAGCCATTTCCGAAAAGAAATGGGAAGCAAACGCAGCTGCCCACACTGCCAGAACAACAAAACGGCTGCAGCATCACAATCAGTCTTAGGTACCGGTATGAGAGTTATGGATATACAGAGTCAGAGGCGAACAAGCAATCAATCCAACTTCTTGAAAACGGCTGTCACATAGTAGTCTTTTTTGCCAATGTCCAGCCGCGCAATGTGTTCGCAAGTGATGCGCTGCTCCGTTGAGGCACTGGATTGGTGTCTTATCAGGGGCCAAGTGTTTGAATCAGCAAACTGACAGGCAACTTCCTTCATTCTTTACCTTGTTTACATTTAATTTCTGTGCGATATGGACGTTGAATTTCAAACACGATCCCCCAGACAAGTCAGTTTTCCACCATCTTACCTAGCCAAAATCTAGCTGACCTTCGCTGCAAATCAGAACCAGTTGGTGCAAGTTTACTTTCAATTTTCAAAAACAAAACTCCTACTAGAAGATAGCTGTTGGATTGGATCAAGTTAGGGATTCAAGTGCGGATGATGGATACAGTTTATGAAGTAACATTCCTGGCCTTATATGCTTTGTTTTTCGAACTAAATGTTTATGAAGGCTACTATACTACATTACATCACTTGCACAACCTGGTTTGGTTGCAAATCAACCTGTCCGAACAAAATACAAACGGGCCGCTGCGGCACAAGTTGTGTGCTCCCACCAGCAGGTTCCAACCTGCAAGACGCAAACAAAAAGTCACTAGATTCAGAGGTCAGTTGGTGACAAGTAAGTGGAAAATAAGAACAATAAGTTCACCAGGCCTTACACGCCATGCCAAATGAAAAGCTTTGCAAGTCTGCAACTTGGCGATGTCCAGTTTCGACCCAAAGGTGACTGTTGACATCTTATTGTCCTTCTTTTCTTTCTTCGTCTTGCGTTTCTTTGCTGGTGGTTCATTCGGACCACTGCCAGAATCCAGTTGAAAACACAAAGCCTTTAAAGACTCAACTTTTCCTTCTGCTAGATTCACCTTGTGGTGACTGAAAGACACACCCACCTCAGAGTAAAGAAACTCAAAACATTCGAAGCATCACAAGGAATCAAAAATCTACTGCCAGAAAACAACAGTCAGTGCATATAGTGCATCATCAGCAGGCGTCGAGTCACCTCACCCTGGTCTTCGAGACAAAAAAGAAGCTCCTGAAGAGTGAGTGCCTTGTCCAGACATTGGAGTTCAGAGAGGTGAGCTGGGATCTTCCGCTTCTCCAGGATAATCATTGAAGATAGGCCAACGCTGCATTTCAGCCAATTCCCTGACGGATCATTCATTGCAGTGGTTGCGTCAGATCCATCCAGCCAGGCACCTGATCCAAAAGAAAAAAGTTCTCTCCGTGTGGGAAGAATAGCTTGTTCAGCCCCTGCTCTCAGGTATATAGTGCCACCATCTTCAGTGGCGATGAGGCTAACTTGGGAGTTCAGCTGAAGCTCCATCCTCGTGTTTGTGGTGCGCCAGCAAGCTGGCAACCATTTTTGATTTCAGTATTGTCTGGTGCATTGTGGCAGCCAGCTAGCTGGCAGCCACACAAACAGTAACCTAAATTTTGGAAAGAATAATATTCAGTGAGACTAGACTGACTATTTAGTATATGACAATTTTAACACGGATTCGTTGACTGAGAATCGGACGGATTCGCCAAACCAGCCAGCATCTCATGTGTCAAAGAAGCTCCATTCTGAGGTGTAACACACTCCATCCTCTCTTCGCGAGTTTCAGCAGGCGTGTCTGTGGGTCTCTCCACTACCACCCGCAGGTTGTCAGTGTTGAACCTCTCGTTGTGGGTTTCAACAAGTTTATCGAACTCTGACTGGAGATCCCCCTGACCAAACTGCTCGAAGAATTGCTCTTGGATGATGAGGTTCCCAGAAGCATGAACTGTTGTGACTTTGAAGGCTTCCTGCTGGGGACGGCCACCAGTTTGCGCTGCATTGGCTGCAAGCTCAGAAACCAACGGGGCAAAGTCAGGGAAACCACTCACATAAGAAGCCTTCACCCTGCACTTCTCATACAAAGATGACGCAATGCGGTCAACAATGATTTCCGAAGTGCTTGAACGTCTTTTCTTTCTTGATGCAGCCTCCACCACAATGGTTCCACAAACAATTTTGGGTGACTCCACCTGCCAGCACATGTTTCCGCAATATGGTGTTGATGTTCTATCGAAATTATTGATCAGTAATAAGGAGCATCTTCAAAATCGAGTACAGTGACTACTAAGTTAAGATCAAAAGACCTTGTTTGCTACAAAGGCCACCTCCATAGCGGCCAGCGCTGGAAATGCATCATACCCATGGCAATCCAGCAAAGCCAACCGCTGAATTGAGGTATTGTGGGTGAGGTTCGTGACAATCTTTTTGACGATGTCCACACCGCCAGCAGCCTCAACAAAAATAATTATCAACAAGGATCAAGAGGATTCGTTGGGCCTGTGGGATGTTGACAAAGAGATAATTTTAGAATATTCAGTGGCATCGCAGCCAACAGCGGGCCAAAGAACACAACGTGTTTCAATTAACTGATCCCAAAAATTTGGAATTATAATAACACCAAGAAACCTGTTTTGCCTCCTGGCAATCTGTGAAAGCCGCATTCATTTTCACTTCTGTTGTGTCTTGCACTGGTGGCTTGTACATGTCACAACGCGGCAACATCTCGATGTCCGCCACAATTCCCCTCTTCCAGACAGGTGACTTCCAAAATACATTTCCGCCAGCAGTTTTTGCCTCAGGCAGTTAAAGAGAGCTGATCCGCAAAGACCTGGCTGCCAGCAAGCTGGCTGCCCAGCAAAGACCTGAAGACCTGGCTGCCAGCAAGCTGGCTGCTCAGAAAGGACCTGAAGACCTGGCTGCCAGCAAGCTGGCTGCTCAGAAAGGACCTGAAGACCTGGCTGCCAGCAAGCTGGCTGCTCAGAAAAGACCTGGCTGCCAGCAAGCTGGCTGCCAGGAATGTGAAACCTCGACGTGTGAAAACAAACAATTCAAAATAATCTATTGGCTGTGAATCATTTTAATTTTGAATATCCTGTCCTAAACCTAATTCTATGCCAGGGGCGCTGAAAACAAGCACGGGCAAACAAACACACATCTTTTCAGACAAGCAGCGGTGACCATGATACCTTTCATGAAAGCAGCACGGTTGCCGTACACTGAGGAGTGGTTGAAGAGAAGCATCAGATCTTTAACCGCAAGGTTCCGCAATGGTTGACGAAGTTCAGATTCAAAGGCATGCTGGAAGTCCTTCAAAGCATTTGTTAATGGCATCGACTCCTCTTCTCCTTCACCTTCGCCTTCGTCATCATCAGCTTCTCCCTGCTCTCCTTCATCTTCACTTTCTTCTTTCTCTTCTTTCTTAATCTTCCTGCCCAATCTTCAGGACAATTTCATCCAAGACATATTACTTGTGACTATTAACTTTGAAAAGAGCTTCAGGAATTTTCACAAATCACATTCCAAGTTTTGGTGACAAACTCTGAGTGACTGACGTAGATTTAGATTCTGTGGCTCTGTTCGAGTGGATGACCACTGCAATGCTGATGCCCGCAAGTGAAGTCAGCAATCCTGTGATCAAACTTACCAGAAAATTCTTCTTCATTGTGGGAAGGATGCCAGCAGTTGGCAAGTTGACCAGAGCGATGACGCCTTCTTCTTGCGAACTCCTCAGGTAGGTAAATTCTTCCATACAGTCGCCCACCCAGGGTAGCACGCTTGGTAAGACGCTTTGCTCTGGCTTGACTTCCCACACTTTCAAGAAACGTTCCACATAGGCATTCACAACCTCCCAGGATAGTTTGTGCCTTCAGCTGTGAAAGGAAAAGCCAAATAAATTGAATTTGTACAATATGCTTGAGATTGAATTTGAATGAAAACAATTAATTTTTGTCATGACACATCGATTCAAGCTTCGTGAGTATATCCCTTCGTTTTACTGCAGCTTCTTTGGAGCTCCTGGGCGTTCATTTGAATGAGGGCTCTTTTCAATTTGGCCATCCATTTTTGAACCCCAATTCTTGATAAAGCCATACGAAGGAAAAAGTCATGCGCCGCCTATGATGCCCGAAATGTTGTTTTTAGACAATAAGTTTCAAATCCGTTTTGGGAATCACGACATGTGGTGAAGGATTTTTTCCATCAACCGTAGGAGATTGCAAGATAAAGACAGTCAAGTAGACAGTGACATCAGTCTAAACAAATTCAAAATAAGGTTGCACCTGCGATCCTACAACTCACGGATACCTGGTTTCCTGTTTGCGATGCCAGCAAGCAAACCTGAAGCCCAGATTCCTAGCTTATGGTTGGGCGCCAGCTTGCTGGCCCCCAACTACCAAAATTGATTTACTGATGTTTAATGCTTTGGCATCCAAACCTAAAGCCTAGTTCATGGCCCCCAACTACCATTAAATTTGCGGCTTGGCCGCCAGCTGGCTGGCAGCCAAACGAAAAAGGAATATTGTTACTTAAGACGGCTGCTCAATGTATTCCATTGAAATCCTTAAGACATGATGCAACCTTAGTATAGTCCTGATCGTTTGTGCCTCGAACAAGGCTTGATCAGCAGCAAGGCCACTCTGAAAGGCCAGGAAAGCAGCTTGTTGCGATGCTTTGTAGGCGTTTTTTGATTGCACTTGGGCACTCAAAACAAAGGCCTCTTTGCTTTGTCCAAGTGCCTGCATTCCAGTAGGGACGCAAAGATTTCAAATTTCTGATTTCAAATTTCCACCTTTACATCTCACTGACATCACAGCGCATATTTTTTCACATTGGCAATTTCAATGAGTTTGGAATTGGAATCAGGAAAAACCACGCTGCATGAAACGTTGCCAGCCTCCAAAACAAATGGCACCCTCTTCCAATCGAACTCTGCTTGGGCTGCCTTGCAGACCGCATCCAAGTCCACATCAAGATTCCTTGGCGGCAGTGCGTTGAGATCTTTGACACAAGGACTGCCAAAAATAAAGTTATTGAAAGGTGAAAGTACGCAGTGAAGACAAAAAAACAAGCGAACCAATTAGTGAGGGATAGTCAGGGATCCTAGCAGAATCTTGCAACCTAAGCCTAGCATTTCGTGGTTAAACGTTACATGCACAATGAGGACCACGTTGAATGCAGATCCTTGCGGCTTCACGCTTTTTTCTCCCCATCACATCTTCATCAAGCCCGATTAGCAGCAGCAGCTTCAGCCATCTTCTTCTCCCTTCTCTTGACTTCACGGGCATTTTTCTTGTCCAAGAGCTTTCTGAGCCTCACCTCAGCAGGATTCCTAGCATCAGGCACAAACTTGCTACGCTCCCGGTGCTGCTCTGCAGATAGACTGCCTGCGGCCCCTCCAGAGCCACTGCTTGCGGCGGCAGGGGCCACTTCATCATGCCTCTCTTCATCATGCCTCTCTTCATCATGCCTCTCTTCACCCTTCTCATTCTGTTCGACATTCTTATTCCCCTTCTCATTCTTTATCTCCTCATCATTCTTCTTCTCATCCACCTTCGTCATGCCATCTTCCAAGACTTTTCGGAACTTTGCTCGCTTGGCGTTCGCCATCTGCTCACCTAGCAGAGCTTCGATGGCTGACAGTTCTTCAGCAGCAGAATCGTCTTCATCTCGCGGTGGAGCTGCTGGTACCGCTTCTTCTCCATGTGGCGCCGTATCATCTTCATAGTCATCTTCATCATTTTCAGCTAGAGGTGCTGTAGGCAGCACCGTAGGACACTCCGTAGGCACCACCAACGTAGGGCACTCCGATGCTACCTCATCATCAGACCCCACCACTGTCGGGTTCCAAGGAGACGTCGGAGAGAGTGAAGGAGGTTCAGTTGGTGAACCCGGATCCATCATGGCCAGGGCGCCAGGGTTTAACTACTGTGTGATGGTGTGGATGTATTCCGATTTGTGGAATATCGCCTTTGTTTTGAAAAGTGGTTGACTAAAATTTGGCTAGTATGAGGCTTTGACTTATTTCACTTTGATTTTGCGACTAGTGACCAAGTGATGAGCGATTGGTTGATGATTGATTGACATCCACTCTTGATTTGTCATGATCAGTTGGCACTCCAATTTGAAAACTATAGGATCTCAGAATCTATTATCTTTTGGACATGACATCTTTTGGGCCTGGGGTATGGTAGAAACTTATCTACCATGAGGTAGAAACAGGCCCATCTCAAACTGATTGCCCAACGTGTATTGGCGATCCGATCCACTAATGGCAGCCAATATGGCCAAAGAGAAAGAGCCATCGCAGAAAGTTCGAGAGTAACTTCCAAGGTTGGCGTTTGTTATTAGGGCAGAAAATATTTGCCTCAGCTGTTGGATGGAAAGTATCTGGCCATACCTTGAGAAGTACCTCGGTGGGAGCGAACCGCTTATTACCAATTTTCTTTTTTGTTTGAAACGAGGACATATTTCAATCATTGAGGGTCGGTTTGTTTTCCTAGACCCCAATATAATTATCATAAATTAGTAGATGAGAGCTTGCCATTCTTTTGACAACTGAAGACCCCCAGGCAAGACATTGGGAGACTGGTATACGTAGCAGTAGCTATGCAAAAAACCTTTGGTGGGATATGGAAGACTGAGTTCAACCATAAACAAAAGCCCAAGTGTTTTTTCTTACGGGAGTTAATATCAGCAAATGCCATTTCAACAGTGGCAGCCAGCATGCTGGCTGCCACGAAATTTCATGATGGCAGCCAGCATGCTGGCTGCCATGAAATTTCATGATGGCAGCCAGCTTGCTGGCTGCCAAAAATCTGTCAATCGTCAGTGGCAGCCAGCAAGCTGGCTGCCACTGTGACTTTCAAATCGATTAGTAAGCTTCCCTCCGCAAAGAAAACAAAGATTTGTGATGGGATGGATTGGTTTCTTTGCCAGCCCAATATTTTGGGCAAGTGAATCAGTGACGGGATTTACCGGCCAAACATATTTGGCAAGTGAATTGGCGACGGGATTTACCGGCCAAATATATTTGGCAAGTCAATTGGCGACGAGATTTTTAAAAAACCAATCACAAAATCATAGCCAAAAAATGAACCCCCAAACAATCTTAAGAAATCCAATCAAACCAACCAGAGAAGTACATTCCTGCATATTGCGATGTGATTTTTAAAAAACCAATCACCAATTGTGGGTTGTGGAAGAAACCAATCACATTCTGAAAATGGAATTGTTTTTTTATCATGATCAAACTGCTCCGGGCCTATGGTTTTGCGATCAAATTTTTAAAAAAGTGATCACACCCAAGATGTTAATAGCAAGCTCCAAGTGTGACGAGAATTCATCCCAAAGCTGTCCCATAGCTGAAATCCCTCACAAATTCAGATAAGAGTCGCAGCTAGAAACATGTCCTCAAGCTTGTCCATGTACTCTGCCGAAACCAGGCCTTGGATCTTCGGGGCGAGCCAATTCCAGAGGCAAATGATGTCAACGAGGCCCTCATGGGTCGCCATTGGCAGCTGCTGCATCTTCTGGCAAATTGCGGGCGTTGACAAAAGAAATTTCAAAATGACGTGTAGCAATGCAGAGAACATTTAGCACTTGGAAGTTTTGTATGAGCGCCCCGCCTTCATCTTGTTGGAGAAATCTGGGGTGACGGCATCGTTGAAGAGCTTGTGAACCCGGGCAAAGTAGGTGTCACAAACTGAATCAGTGATTTGAAGAATTTCAGTCCAAACAGCCTTACCACGATACCTGGACATTTCATTGCGATCTGTCCCAGGAACATAGTGACCATTTGCCACCACATCGTACGGAAAACCTGCGAAAGGGATGGAAGCCCAACTAACTTGCACGGAAATTATTTCTTGAAATTAATCTTGAAGTTGTCAACAGTTCAATGTGCGCTGGGCAGTTTTCCATTTTCAATTTCCACTGCAAAGTTGATTTGACGATCACCCCTTGCCAGGCCGATGAAACCTGACTTGAAGCTGGTGTGGAGGCTGTTTTGGAGGCCTCTCTTGCACATTTGCACACAGCAAATCAGGCGCATGCACACCTCCAGCTTCAAGAAATCTCAGCTCATTCACAGGATATTTGGTTCTTTGACCAACACCCCCCAAAGATTTCAAATATGCGACGGCTCGTTCGTAGTTCGGGTATTTTGCAAAAGCTTCAGCCAAGTCAAGGAGGTCTTTTTGTCGGTCAGGGTCAATGGCAACCTCCAGTCCACTGTCATGCACAGAAGTCGCCCAAAACCTCTTCACGGCCGTGAGTTCGTCGCCTGGAAGAACCAACAGTGCTGGCTGGGACAGGTGCTCATCGCACATATGATGTTTGACAAGGCAAAAGACATCATTGGCGTTTTTCGAGTAGCGCCGCGGTAGTCGTTCAGAAAGTGGCATATTTGCAGGCAAGCCTCACACATGCAGGCGTGCAATGTAATACGAATTGAATGCAAACTAAACATACTGAATTTGCCTTATGCTTTTAGGACGTTAAAGTCTAAATGGCCAAGCAGCTTTGTCTCTTCCGAAACACAAAGCTGTGGGGGATTCTATCCTCTTCGCCTTTCCTGGGACGATATGCGTTGTCCAATGAGGCAATGGCAGGCAGCAGGTTCTTCCAGGGCCGAACCTCAACGATTGCATCAGGACATGCATCACGCACCAATCGCAATTGGAAACGAACATCCATACTGAGAACATCAGATTTGCATGTATTTGCGCGTTTGAATTGCAAATTGCAAGTCCAGGCACGCGTCCCATCATGATAACGTGAAAAAATTCACCTCTTTTTTCGAATACGGGAGCTATTTTTGCCATAAGAAGCCTCGATGGAGCATCAGATGTCATCAAACCATCGCAAAAATGAACGCCGAGCAAAAAGTCAAGTGAAATAACCTAGCCTGCGGAAGTCCGCTGGGGTCTGCAGGGCTGATCCAGCTGAAGTTAGATGGGCTGTTATCATGCCAAACAACCCATCTCAGTTGGCAGGCAAAAGGGCATGAAGGCGGGTGGAGGTGGCCACACAAATGACACAAAATGATTCATTGAAAGAAAAAGGCATATGCACTATCACGGCCAAAATGCCCACGTCTTCGTGGGTGTGCCCCACGGGCAAACAATGCTGCCCTGCTTCCCAGAAGAAACCCCCTTGAACGAGGAATGAAAGGAGGCCACCACTCAACGAGTTTTTGAGCTCTTTTACCGTGTTGTCGTGCTGACACCACAACCTCCAGACAAGATACAGTGAAATGGAATGAGATGGCAACAATACTGCTTGACACGAACTCTGCAGCTAAGTAACGACGACGGCCAAATGAGACCCCGTTGCCTTGATGCTTCCCAGCATTTCGACATAGTGATGAACAATGCTTCCCAACTAAAGGCACCACCTGTTGATACGTCTTCTTCGGCCAAAAAGACGCAGCAACCAAAGCCATGCGCAAGCGTCGCGCTGACGCCAAGGTGTGTGCGCGATACTCTCTCGAAGCATGGAACCTTTGGAAGCCTTCCATGTTCCCATCTGGGTAACATGGGCTTCGATTTATCGAATCCGTCATAGATGATGCATAAAACACCATGACGACTTCGTGAATTTTCACGTGCCGCCCAGTACGTTTGCCTACACCTCCAGGTGAGTGCGAGATGTCCTAAAAGTTCATCTGCAGCACGAGCATGGCGTTGAAAGTCCCGGGAAGATCTCATCTGCGACTTGAGGCGATCACAAACACCACAAATAGAGTGTTGAGACCGGTGGCGAAAAGTCAATGTTTTTCTCCAAGTACGTGTTGCATTGTAGAATGTGGATTGACTGGCAGCTTCTGCTTGGTTGGCCAGGCAAGCCGCTGTGTACATGGTGTACACTTGCTGCCAATTTCCTGGTGGCATCTCCCGAGCTGCAAGAAGCTTAGGATTCAGTTTTGAAACCCGTGACGAAGGACCTTCCAATGCATCAAGCATAAGATCCTCCAGCAACTTTGTCCGTGTAGCCTCATCGCTAAGGTCCATGGCCTTGTTCAAAAGCCTGAACGGCACAATACTTGACTACCTGTTGCCAGCTTGCTGGCACACAGCAATCTTGACCGACTACCTGTGTGCCAGCTAGCTGGCGCACAGCAATCTTGACTGCCAGCTAGCTGGCCGCAAGATGCTTCAAATGACTGAATCTGAAACAAATAGTAAATAGAAATCCAATCCAACGCATGCAGGTTGGTTGGAGCACTTGCCATATTCAACCAAGGCGCCCAGTCGGCATAGATTCCGAAATGGAGTAGTAGAGCTGTTGCATGAAAACATGCATGGATGTGGTCGCCAAACTCAGACGATTCGTTGAACCTCCAAATCAGGATTAAAGTTGAGTTTGCTGACTAGTATTCAAAAGTGCTAAACATATCATTTGAACTGCGTGATGTTTAAACTTTTTGTTTGCTGGAGAAAATCGCCTGGATTGCGTCGTTCGTCATAGCCCTTAAACGTCTTTCGAGTTCTGCTGAGTCGGCCACAGCCAACACCAAGCATTTTCTGGAAAGAGTTTCTGCAGACTGGCGTTCCTCCCATATACCACCTGATATGATGCTGCAAGCGTTGATCTCTGCTAGTTGACTCAGATGAGTTCTCAGAGTCACTGCTGTCATCTTCGCCACTGGGTCCTTCAATGCTGTTGCTTTGAAGTGACCAAAGCAAACCATCTTGGGCCGGTTTCGAGAGGGCCCAGAACATTATGCAAATTTGCAGCAGCGATTTGAATGCCACATTTTTCCAGCACCTCAGTCCATGTGATGGAAGAGAATACTTAAAAGACAACACACAGAAGCAGTGACAAGAAGATCAGGGCAAAAATGGCATACTACACAATGAAAAGTCCATTCATTTGTTGACCAAGCTGGTCACTCGCGACTGCATTGACAACCACTTGCTTTCTTTGACTTGAGCACGGCTTTGATTCGATTGGCATCTTTCCCATTTGCTGCGTAAGTGCTTTCTTTTTGTTCGGTCTCTTGCGAACAAGCCTTCAAAGCTGACAAATTTGCCAAATGTAGATCAGCGTGTAATCGGCTCCTTGGAGCGGAAGTTTTCTAAGTGTCCAGCAGTCTCATCTAGTTGTCATTATGTAAATTTTGTCTTAGATGATTTGAACATATTAGAACCCAAGTTTTGCTAAGCTTCGCTTGGGCAGGTGCTTTGGAACTGCTGGAGCTCGTTTCATCCTCAGACAAGCTTTCATCAGAGGGGCTCCATCTCCGCAGGCATGGCTTTGGAGCAGGGCTCCGGGATCTAGACGCAACTCGCCAAACGCCCATTGTTAGCAGCAACAAAGGCAAGTGTTGACCCTAGGTCCACCTTAAACTTTAAGATGCACATTTTGGAGATCTAGTGAAGTTTATTGAGCAATTGGTCAGACATGTCTTTTGAAATTCTGATGCTTTCTTTTTTCTTGGACTAAATTAATCTAAATTAAGTTCCAACATGAACAAGTCATGGACTAAGCATGACGAAGTTAATGGCTCGAATGATGGAACATATGGAACCAATGAACTGGACACCTTGAGGCTAAAACATGTATTACAAATCCGGCTGGATTGGACTGAACTCAGCCTCATCAAAAACACACACACACATGCTGACAGCAAGCTGTCTGCATGTCATGCCCCCCACATGCTTGACAGCAAGCTGTCTGCATGTCATGCCCCCCACATGCTTGACAGCAAGCTGTCTGCATGTCATGCCCCCCACATGCTTGACATCAATCATATCTCAAATCAAACACATTGCACGGACAGGGGGGAAGGCGTGCCTGATGAGCTATGACGGTGTTGGTCGTAGTGTTGAGCCAAGGTGTGAACCGATGCAATTGGAACAAGCAGCAGGTTGGCGATGATCTTGCGTTTGTTTGTATCGACTCGCCACTTCTTCACACTTACAGTTCGATTGTACTCTGCAATGCAAGAGTTGAGCGCTTGTAGTTGCGCCACCTTGCGCCCATTCTGCGCCTTGTAAGCATCCACTGCTTGACTGAAGATGCCCACAAAATCTAACGCGCTAGGGGCTTGTTTCTCAGCTGTCTCTTGCCCCAAGCCTGAGTAGTCAGGGTTCGAGTTTGTTGGACTGTTAGTTAAAGCAAGAGAAGCTAGAACGAGCATAACTTGGTAAGCTTAGACACGGAGAGATTCATAGAAAAATCCTTCTGGATTTTTCTGGTGGTTGTAGCTTGCACGAAAGAACCGCAGGCTGCGGAGCATTGGTGCGAGATCTTCCCCATCAAGATCTGCATCTTCAAAGCCCTTGGAGAGGCACATGGCAGGGCGCATGGGAGAGCGCTTGGGAAGGCAATGAAAATATCAAACAGTTACAGTTATAAATATTTGATATCAAAAAAACTTACTTAAAGACTATTCAGCTTTGGATCCAATCTGTCAACTATGGCAGCAATGGACTGGCAGATCAGACCTTTAGTGAATCCGTCCACATATTTGATCGAGAAGTCAAGCACCTTCCTGTCCCCTCGTGGTTCAAACCGTACTTTCAAGGGCTCTCTGTACGGATCGAATCCACCAAAGCAGATATTCTTGAAGTGCGGAACCAACGTGGCCATATGGGGAAAATCTCAGTTGTCATTCAGATGAACAAAATCAAGGTATGGGTGATTCAAAAACATCAGTCCAGTTCAGTTAGAATGTTCTTGTCAAGAAACAGCCATGCTTCGCGCCAGCAGAATAATCCAATTGATCAAGGCCAACATAAAATTCATTGACCGTAGCTACAGGTTGCAAGGTCACAACTGCAGGCATTTGATGCTCTTCTGTCGAACGCTGAAAAACCACTTTGTCTATAACTGCTTTCAGCTTGTCCGATGGATACTCGTTATTGAGCCACACACCCAAGTTGCATTCCCCCGTTACCTGACACAGAGCTAAGCTGGTTTGAATCACCTATTTCTGCAACAGTTTTTTTTGCGGAATGTGGGCCAATGCCAAGTGTCAATCATAATTCAGACTAAGTTACTTGCTGAAAGCATTCCCAAATCAACTCCCTGCTTGACTTGGGCTTCTTGGCGTCTTCAGCGCCCCCTTCTTCAGCCTTCGGCATTCTCCCCAGCCAGGCCGATGAATCAGCGATGCAACACTTGAGCCACAAACTCAGTCAGACATTGATCAGCCAGTCTACACAATGAATGTTTCAAGATTGACATAGAATGATGGCTCTTGAAGATTTTCATGTTTTGAATCATGGCAGGCAGTACCAACTGATGTTAGGCTGCGCAAGCCTGACCGAATGACAAAATTCAGGCTCAAGCATCTTGACTGTACACTGATTGATTTTGAGTCATGGACCTGCAAGAGAGATTGGACACGGCAATGATGAAGCACTGTTATTTGTGCCGCCTTTACCAAAGCCTGCAGGTTGCTCACACAGTAGTCGATGAGGTTCTAGACCAGCTAGAGGACAAGACTGGGGATGCTGCTATGATCGAAGTTTCCAAGGTGGTTGATGAAGAGACCATGAAGTCGTTGTCTGACAAGCTTGAGGAGTTGAGCGACAAGGTTCATACAGCAGCTTTGGACACCAAGGATGAGATCGTAAAGACGATTACAGATCATAAGGAAGACACTTCCCCAATCACGCCATCGCCAAAAAAGAGCCGTACCTCTTAGTTTAGAAGCCACGTCAATGAAGTTTGCGCCTGGCGAGTTGCGAGATCACAAGTTAGATTTCCAGGCTGTCAGGTCAGATTTGAAATTTTAAATTGTTTTCAAAAAAATCCAAACCTCTTCTTCCTTGTGTTCTCGCACTTGGCGCAGAAATCTGCCAGTTTCACTGGGTCAACAACCTGGACATCTCTTCGCAGCAAAAAGGATTGCAGCTTCAGTGTTGGACGCATATGGGAGGAAGAAGCATCGCATGAGACATGTAACCTGCAAATTAATCAAAACAACTCAGAACATGTAACTGGTAGCCAGCAAGCTGGCAACCAGGAAATGGCAGCCAGGAATTGGTAGCCAGCAAGCTGGCAACCAGGCATGGCAGCCAGGAATTGGTAACCAAGAATTTGCAGTCATTTCCGTGGACCTTGCGCAATCGCACCTGCAAAACGCAAGCCAAGGCAGCGCCAATGGCTCTGCAATGCATTGCATTGCCAGCCATCTGCCCGAGCACCTGCGAGTTTGAAAAAGACCGAACACCATGTCATGAAATGTGTGCGGAAAGAAGCAAATCTTCCAAACAAGCCAGCATGTCCGAATCCGAAACACAAGTGACGTCCAGCATGTGGGCAGGAAAGCCCATAAGAAGAAATTTCTCAAGACCTGCCATTTTTCATTGGACTGTAGTTGACCTTTTTTAGCTTGATTATTTTGATTCATCAACACCCCACCTAAAAGGGTCCGACCTTTCCCTCGATGCCAATATTTTCCTCCCGGCCTCAAATGCAGCAGCAGTGACATATTTTTTTTAGAAAGCACTGCTCAATCACAAGGCCCTGGCGTGATACACATGAAAGCCGAATGCGGGCCCTCCAACACGGGCAGTCTGAAGAAGTTCTGGCTAAAGTCTGCCAGAACCCATGTGGGCTTCACAACTGTCAGCAGGCTTGCTGCCTCACATAGACAAACCCAAAAAATCTTAAAACACATTGCGCTGACTTTACGCAACAAGTGCCTGTGCAACTCGAGGCATCTTCATGCATTGCTTCCAATTTGATTCATGCTCTTTTCTCACAAGGCTTCTCTTCACCTGACACGTCAGGCAGCTGAAGTGTTGATTCAAGCTTTGAAATTTTGGTTTTCGCCTGGTGTTCCTTCATGTAGTCCCAGTGGATATGCCGCCATTTGGGTTCGTTTGCTTTTGGCCTGCATTGGTTGCAGGTCAATGGATTTGTAGACTGTCACCTTAGCCCTGGGCCCCCAACTTCACATCAATTTGGTAATCCATCACTTCCTTCTCAGAAACCTGGCGACATGGTGGTTCCTCTCAGAACTGTGTAGCTGTAGTAGATTTGCGCCTTGCAAGTTTTTTGAAGCAAGGGGTGGTCGTCAGGCAACAGGAAGTTTTGCCTGCATTTGCGACAGAAAGATGAATCTTGACTGAACTTCGTATCAAAGCGCGCAATGCAATTCGCAAACCGACGGAGTGCTGAGTATGACACCAGGGTATGGTACCATGTTCATTGGTTTTCTCCTCCAGCGCCGTAAGCGTAGCGTCCAAAATGTCGGCCATCTTTCCCTTCAAGTAGTCCCTTCGAATCAGGAAAAAGTAGTACCGCTCTCTGGCCACATTGACTCCAAATTCGTGCCTTAACTTGACAACTAGCAGCGCCAATCTGACAACTAATCCTGCCCAAAAACAGAACTAAAACTTCGGCCAAGTTTCGGGGATAGATTGACCACAGCCAACTTGTAGCTTGGGAGCTCGTTCCGGATGTGGGCCCTGACTTCATTGAGGACCTTTTTGATACCCATCACATTTTCAAGGATGGCTGCCTTACACATCTTGATAAGCTGTTGCTCGGCTTACAATGACAATGACAAACAAGGGAAGCTCACTGAATTCAAATGAGTTGCTACTGGACGTACCAGTTTGATATTCTGGATGCAGCCAAAAAAAGGTTTGGCCGCCTCGTCAGACAACCACTCGCTGGTCTGCCTCAATCGACTGAAAGCCTTGCAGGGGAATCCAGCGACATAGATCGCCACCTCCAGCAATCAAAGTCTCAAAAACTATTTACCAAGTATGAATGCCATTGACAACACACACACACACACTTGGACTTGAACAATATCCTGGAAGTGCTCGGCTTCGCGCTCGAACACATCATTATACAACCTAAAAATGAAAAGCCATCAGAATCAGAATCGAAAAGCCTACCTTCAAGATAAAAATGAGTGTCCAGCTTTACGTCGGGGAAGTTGCTCTTGATGAAGGTCTGAGGCCCAGTAGCTTTATCACAAGCTGACCTTGGTTTAAATTCGTGATTCATGATAAGACAAACTTCTCACTCTTCCATTTTTTGAGTGTGGGGCAGATGATGCAGCAAGTCACTCCGCCCAGCAGCCCGCAGCATCATCTGCAAAGCAATTATGGGGCTTTCAGCCCCTGAGCCTAAGTTCGATAAATTGCAAACTGAACGTTTTGTTTTCTTGCCTGCCATTGCCGCAGTATTCTGAGATTCTAGCAGTCTGTGAGCACGGTCAAAGGAGCTTTGATTTCACTGAGTATTTCCGCTAGGCCTCCGCAAAATAGAGACAGGGAAATCATGATGACTGAGCCTTCAACAATGTACCAATGGCTGAGTCATGCACCAATGGCATCTGCAAAGTCCTTCCCAAAATCCAAGCTCTGCTGCGTTGTAGTCGGAAGTTCCACGGTTTCTTCAAGCCTGCGGGTGGCGGCGTGCGCTAAAGAAATGAACCAGAGCCAAACTGAGTGCAGCAAAATGTAATTTAGCATGCCTCAAACCATTTGATTGCACACTTCGCGAAGTCGTGCTGCTATCATCACTTTCAGAATCACTAACACCGATGCAATCTCCATCATCAACGTAACGCCAAATCGGCATGACGACCTGGGCTTTTCGACATGAAAGATAAAGTTAAGAAAGAAAGGTGCCATAGAAGGAAGACTGAGCTGCCCACAAAAGGGGTGATGCTTTGGGCAATGCTGGAGCCGAAATGTTATCAATCTCTAATCTTAACACAGCCACTTGCTATTTAGAACACATCCACTTGTGGATACAAGAGCCTCAAAATATTTAGAAGATTTGGGTGACAAAATCTTCTAAATCGTTTTGATTTAGAAAATTTTGGGCCTGAAATCTTCTAAATCTTCTAAATCCAGGTTTTGGGGCGGGCATGGGGTCTGGAATCTTCTAAATCTTCTAAATCTTCTAATTGCAGGCCCTGGAATTAGAAGAGTTGAAAATTTTGGGCCTGAAATCTTCTAAATCTTCTAAATCCAGGTTTTGGGGCGGGCCTAGGATCTGGAATCTTCTAAATCTTCTCATTCGAGGCCCTGGAATTAGAAGCTTTAAGAGATTTAGAACATTTTGGGCCTGTCTTCTAAATCTTCTAAATGGAGACCCTGGAATTAGAAGATTTTGGGCTTGAAATCCTCTAAATTTTCTAAATCTTCTAAATCCAGGTTTTGGGGCGGGCCTGGGATCTGGAATCTTCTAAATCGTTTAAATCTTCTCATGCGAGGCCCTGGATTTAGAAGATTTAGAAGATTTTGGGCCTGAAGTCTTCTGAATTTTCAAAGTCTTCTAAATGGAGGCCCTGGAATTAGAAGATTTAGAAGATTTTGGGCCTGAAATCCTCTAAATTTCTTACATCTTCTAAACCCAGGTTTTGGGGCGGGCCTGGGATCTGGAATCTTCTAAATCTTCTAATTCGAGGAAATCTTCTAATTCTAGGGCCTCGAATTAAAAGATTTAGAAGATTTAGAAGATTCTAAATCTCAGACCCGCCCCAAAACCTGGATTTAGAAGATTTAGAAGATTTCAGGCCCAAAATCTTTTAAATCTTCTAATTCCAGGGCCTCGAATTAGAAAATTTGGAAGATTGAAAAAAATTCCAGATCCCAGGCCTGCCCCAAAACCTGGATTTAGAAGATTTAGAAGATGTCAGGCCCAAAATCTTTTAAATCTTCTAATTCCAGGGCCTCCATTTATAAGATTTCAAGCCCAAAATGTTCTAAATCTTCTAAAGCTTCTAATTCCAGGGCCTCGAATGAGAAGATTTAGAAGATTCCAGATCCCAGGGCCGCCCCAAAACCTGGATTTAGAAGATTTAGAAGATTTTGTCACCCAAAATCTTCTAAATCTAGAAGACTCCAGACCCAAAATCTGCTAAATCTTCTAATTCCAGGGCCTGCAATTAGAAGATTTAGAAGATTCCAGATCCCAAGCCCCAAAACCTGGATTTAGAAGATTTAAAAAATTTAGAAGATTTCAGGCCCAAAATCTTCTAAATCTTCTAAATCCAGTGCCTCCTTTAGAAGATCTTCAAAATTTTGCAAATCTAGAAGATTCTAGAGCCCAGGCCTACCCCAAAACGATGATTTTGAAGATTTAGAAGATTTTAGGCCTTTTAAAATCTTTGGAATCTTCTAAATCTTCTAATTCCCGGGCCTGGATTTAGAAGATTCTAGAGCTTAGGCCCGCCCCAAAACGTGGATCTAGAAGATCTAGAAGATTTCAGGTCCAAAATCTTCTAAATCGTCTCAATCTTCTAATTCCCGGGCCTGGATTTACAAGGCTTAGAAGATTTCAATCCACAAACCTTCTGAATATTTTTGATTTATAAGATTTGCGTCCGTATACCGTATCTTCTAAATGTTTTTGATTCAGAAGATTTGTGTCCGAAAATATTTTCAATATTTTCAGACAAGTGATGGAGAAATGTCTCTGCAAAGGGTTTGCTTGGCAGAGTTTTCTCTTCTGATATCTTTTGGTCAGATTTGTTTCTCGCATTTTTCGGTAGTGGTGTCTCTTCAAAAAGTTCGTGGTAGAGAATGTTTCTTGATAAAAACGAGGTGGAGAAAGGCCTCTGCAAAGATTTTGTTTGTGAGAGATTTCTCTTCTGATATCTTCTGGTGGTGTTTTTTCTTGAAACATCTCTCAGGGGTGTTCCTTGAAAATAATTGTGTTAGACAATGTTTCTTCACCAAAGAAATGGTGGAACAGTTCTCTGTAAAGTTTTTGTTTGGTAGAGAGTTTTTTTCTGATATCTTTTCGTGGGGATTTGTCTCCAAACATTTCTCCGTAGATGTGTTTCTGAGAAAAACACGTGGTAGAGGATAATGTCCCTGAAAGGATTTTGTTTGGTAGAGATTTCTCTTCTGATATGTTTTGGTTGGATTTTTCCACACTTTTTGGTACGGATGTTTCCTCAAGAAATTTGTGGTATAGAATCTCTGTCGGAAGAACATGGTGGAGAAATGTCTCTGCAAAGCTGGTGGTGTTTTTTTTGAAACATTTCTCGGTAGGGGTGTTCCTTGAAAATACTTGTGTTAGGCAGTGTTTCTTAACAAAGAAATGGTGGAACAGTTCTCTGTAAAGATTTTGTTTGGCCGAGAGTTCTTTTCTGATATCTTTTCGTGAGGATTTTTCTCCAAACATTTCTCCGTAGATGTGTTTCTTAGAAACACACGCGGTAGAAAATGTTTCCGGCAAAAAACTGGTGGATAATGTCTCTGCAGGGTTTTTGTTTGGTGGAGATTTCTCTTCTGATATGTTTTGGTCGGATTTCTTTTCACATTTTTTGGTACGGATGTTTCCTCAATAAATTTGTGGTATAGAATCTCTGTCGGAAGAACATGGTGGAGAAATGTCTCTGCAAAGATTTTGTTTGTGAGATAGTTCTCTTCTGATATCTTCTGGTGGTGTTTTTTTGAAACATTTCTCGGCAGGGGTGTCCTTTGAAAATACTTGTGTTAGGCAGTGTTTTGCAACAAAGAAATGGTGGAACAGTTCTCTGTAAAAATTTTGTTTGGTAGACACAGAGAGTTCTTTTCTGATATCTTTTCGTGAGGACTTTTCTCCAAACATTTCTCCGTAGATGTGTTTCTTAGAAACACACGTGGTAGAGAATGTTTCCAGCAAAAAAATGGTGGATAATGTCTCTGCAGGGTTTTTGTTTGGTAGAGATTTCTCTTCTGATTTTCTTTGGTCGGGGTTGTTCTTTAAGAGCGCTACATACTCAAATCATGCGAAAGAACGCTACATACATTCATAGATTCTGATAAAACATGTTTTGCACCTTTTAGAATGGACCAAGCTGTTAAACATGACATATTCAAAGAGGAGTTTCGTTCATTTAGTTTTTGGGACAATCTGCCATCAAAAGATGTTGCCCAAAACTGAATGAACGAAACTCTCCGCGTCACACACTCAAAGAGGAGCTTCGTACATTCAGTTTTTGGGGCATTCTGTCATCAAACGAAGTTGTCCAAAACTGGATGAACGAAACTCTTAAACATGACATACTCAAAGAGGAGTTTCGCGCACCCAGTTTTTGGGCCATTCTGTCATCAGACGATGTTGCCCAAAACTGAATGAACAAAACTCTCAAAATGAAGGCTCAAGGAGGAGTTTCCTACTCCGTGCTACGAACTATTACTCCCGTAATGAACGGAACTCTCAAAGTGAAGACTCAAGAAGGAGTTTCCTACTCCGTGCTACGAACTATTACTCCCGTACTACGAAGTACTACTCCGTACGACCAAGTATTTTTCCGTACTACAAAGTAGTAGAAAGTTGTTCTCCATACTAAAAAGTACTACTCCAGTACTACTCTGTACTACACAGGATTACGTCGTACTACAAAGTGATAAAGTAGTACTCCCTACTTATTGTTTGTTTGGCACACCCAAATATGCTTTTGGAACAGCAAACCTTTTACCAATTGCTTTGGATTTCTTAATGGAGCAAAAAACCATGGAAATTAAACGCGTTTACTTATTGCTTTGGATTGTTTCATAGGGACCAAAAAATGATTAAAGGAAAACTCTTTACAAACTTGCCATGTTTTTTTTTTGGGAAGGCCAAAAAAATGGCTGGGGCATCGCTTTTCCTGTTTGATTTGGAAGTTTTCCATGGCACCCAAATATTGAAAGGGCAGATCTTACACTTGTGTTTTGTTTTGTTGTTGGGGATGGAGCAAAAGAAATGGAAGGGCTTTGTTTCCTTCATGGGACCCAGAAATTTCAAGGGGCACCCTTTTTATGTATTGCTTTGTATTTTTTAAAGGTTGGAGGGGGAAGGAAAAAAGGTTGAATTAAACCCCGTACCCTTTAAAAACAGGCCGTTAATACGTTCGAAGGTTCTGGCTGAACTGAAAGAAAGGTTTCCTTTCCGCAAGGAATTAGGCCCAAAAAATTCACAAGTATAGATATTTATCTTAAAATAAATACATATATATATATATATACGTATATTCTTTCCAAAACAGACCCACAAAAGGAACAAAACGAAAACCTGATCAAATTTGATTGGAAAATTTGTCAAAACATTCATCAAAATGTATCGAATTTGATCAGATTTTTTTATTTCTTCTCCAAAGTAAACAGGGAAAGTTTGTCCCTTCGAATTCTCCCTGGCCCCCATCAGAAGGAAACAAAACGAAGAGGAAAATAGTTGTCCCTGCATATCCTTTTTGGCATCACCAAAAGAAACAAGGGGTAAGTGAAAAGGCTGACCCTTCAAATACTTCTTGGCCCCATCGAAAAACGTTCATAGGAAGATGGCTGTCACTTCATTTTTTCCGCACCATCAAAAAAATACCCAAACGCCACAAGCTAAAGAGTTGTCCCTTCAGCACCTTTTTACATCTTTCTTGGCCCCACCAAAAACTCGAAACAAATTGGAAAATGGTTGTCCCGTCCAAAGTGTTTGCCCGCGCCCACAAAAAAAAGACAAAAAAAGGATCCCAAAACCATGTGAAGATGCTGTCCCATGAAATCTGTTTGGGCCCCGTGAAAAAAATCCAAAGCAGACAGGTAAAGGCTGTTCCTTCTAAATGATTTGGGCCCCATTAAAAAAATGCAACACAAGAAGTAAAGAGGTTTCCTTTCCAGTATTGCCTTGGCCCCCCAAAAAAAATCAAAACAACCAGAAAAAGGGTTGCCCTTCCAAATCTTCCAAACATCATTTTTTCTACGGGCTCTAAGTGTGAATATTGGAGGTAGGTCAACATGTCTTCATCACTCGTTTTTCGTGTTTTTTCCATTTGTTTTTGGGCAAAATCATTAATCTCTAGTCCCCCAGATCGGTTTATTTCTTGGTCCCATCAGAAGACAAGTTAAACAATGTTGTCCTTGCAAATATATGTGGCCTCACGAAAAAAACAACCACGCAATGTAGAAAAAAATTGCCCCTTCAAACCTTTCCTGGTGGCATTCAACAAAACAAGTAGGAAAAGGCAGGGGTTGCCCCTTCCAATTTTTTGTTGACCCCCTCCCACAACAAACAAAGGAATAAGTACAGTAGGTTTTCTTCAGCATTTTTTTGACACCATGAAAAAATCCAACGCAATAATAATGTGTGAAAGGGTTGCCCTCCATGGTTTCCCCATACCTAAAAAACAAATGAATTGGTATGAGTAGATTTTATCAGCGCATAGGCTCTCACAAAAATCATTATATAATTTCTACCCCCCCAATTGGTTTATAAAACAAGTTAAACAATGTTGTCCTTGCAAATACATGTGGCCTCATGAAAAAAACAACCACGCAATGTAGAAACAAATTGCCCCTTCAAACCTTTCCTGGTTGCATTCAACAAAACAAGTAGGAAAAGGCAGGGGTTGCCCCTTGCAATTTTTTGTTGACCCCCGCCCACAGAAAAGCAAGGAATAAGAAACGCATTTTTTCAGCATTTTTTGGACCCCATAAAAAATCCAACACAATAAGTGAAAGGGTTGCCCTCCAAAAACAAAGAAATTGGTCTGAGTAGACTTTATCAGCTCAGAGGCTCTCACAAAAATCATTAATCTCTACCCCACCATTGGTTTATTTCTTGGCTCCACCAGAAAAAAGAGGTAAAAACATGTTGTTCTTTCAAGCCTTTAATTGCTCCAACGCAAATGTGAAAAAACCAAGCAAATACATACATAAAACAATTCGGTCCATTCCAAATATGTTATCCCACCATGGAACCTTTTTAACAGTTAGGAAAAAAGTCATCCCTTCAAACCTTTCTTGGTCCCATGGAAAAAAACAAATGGGAAAGGCAAGGGTCCGGCAAGGGTTGTCCCTTCCAAATGTTGGTTGGTTCCCCTCAAACAAAACAAAGAAAGAAATGCAAGAGTTTTATCTCAAACATCTTTTGGACCTCTTGCAAAAATATGAAGCAATAAGTTAAAGGGTTGCCCTCCCATTTTTTCGCCATACACAAAATAAACGCAGCAATTAGTAAAAGGGTTGCCCCTTCATTCCTCCCAAAAAACTCGAAAACAATTAGTGAAAGGCTTGCTTTGGCCAACAAAACACAGAAGGGACAATCTCTTTCCTACTTGCTTTGCTACTTTTTATGGGGCCAAGAAAGGAAAAGGCAATGGTCTGGCAAGGGTTGTCCCTTCCAAATTTGGTTGGCCACCCCGAAGAAAAACAAAGGAAGAGATGCAATTTGTTCTTGCAGGTTTTTGGGCCGCTGAAAAAAATTCAAGCAATATGTTAAAGGGCTGCCCTCCCATTTTTCCCCTCACACAAAAAAGACATAATTAGCAAAAGAGTTGCCCTTCATTTTTGCCATAAAAACTCGAGAACAATTAGTGAAAGGCTTGCTGTGGCTAACAAAAATTAGGAACAATCTCTTAGCTATTTGCTTTGCTCCTTTTGTGGGGCCAAGGAAGGGAAAGGCAAGGGTCCGGCAAGGGTTGTCCCTTTCAAATCCTAAACAAAGCAAGAAATGCAAGAGTTTTTTCTTCAACATTTTTTGGACCCCTTGCAAAAATATGAAGCAATAAGTTAAAGGGTTGCCCTCCCATTTTGCCCCACACACAAAATTAATTAACACAGCAATTAGTAAAAGGGCTGCCCTTCGATTCTTCCCATAAAAACACGAAAGCAATTAGTAAGAGGGTTGCCTTTGCATTGCTGTCTTCGTGGGGCCAAGAAAGATTTAAAGGGACAACCCTTTGACTTTCTGTTTCGTTTTTCTTTGGTGGCGCCCAGCGTGTTTTGGAACAGCAGCTCTTTTACGATTTGCTTTGGACTTTGTGAGAGGGAAATACTAATAAGTACATTAGTACAGTTTATTCCCAATAAATCTCAAGTCATTAATTTCTACCCGACCCGCGTCGGTTTATTTCCTGTTCCCGTCGGAACAGAAAAAAAACAATTTTTATAGTCCTTTCAAATATTGAATGGTGCCATGGAAAAGACCCAACCAATTAGGAAACGGGTAATCCTAAGAAACCTTTCTTGGTCCCATGTAAAAAAAAATGGGAAAAGGCAAGGGTCCGGCAAGGGTTGTTCCTTCCAAATTGTAGTTGGCCCCCCCAAAGAAAGCGAAGCAAGAAATGCAAGATTTGTTTTTAAAGCAACTTTTTGGACCTCTGGAAGAATATAAAGCAAAAAATACAAGGGTTGCCTTCCGACTATTTTCCTATACACAAAAGGGTTGCCCTCCCACTTTTTTGCAATTAGTAAAAGGGTTGGCTTTCAATTCTCCCAAAACAAAACTAAAGGAACTAGTGAAAGGGTTGCCTTTGCCATAAAAGTAGCTTTACAGGAAGTCATAAGCCACTACTCTTCATGAGTCATTGACGGTATTCCTTCGAAAATTCAATGTATCTTCTGTGTCCTTTATTGCTCGGTCTCAACTAAAGGAAACGATATGCCCCAAAAGTAGGTGTCATAAGATTTTGAAAAATATCCTCTATCGTCCAGCATTTTTTGAATCATTATCTCTGCAGTCTTCTTCCAGATGCCTTTTGTACAGTATCCTAAAGCAACTTTGTCATGCTCATATGATTTGTTCCAAGTGATAGATTCTTTTTTCCATCCATTTTATTGTTCATCAATGGATGTGCTCCATTTCTTGGACTGTATTCTCCTGCTATGACGCGCCCATCTTCTTAATAGTCCATGACCTACATTATGATCAGAACTATCGTCCCTGCTTCTACTTCTCTCGCGCAGTTGGAAGACTTAGAAAACTTGGAAGAACCTTTCAGAAAAGATTTTGAGCAGAAAAAAAAGTTGAGAGGATACAACTCCTACATAATAGCACCAACTAAAGACAATGAATAGCAAATGATTCTGTTCCATGTTAATGATTAAAAGTTTCCAAAGTTTAAAGTTGGACCTACCATGATAGATGATTTACTCAATATGGTCACCAAACCTATCAAAACCAAAAACGAAGAATATGTAGCAAGCGGAATGAAAGAGGCATTGAACAAAACGAAAGGGGAACCATCACTTCTTATAGAACTAAAACAATATACGATGACGAGAGAAATTTGATACCAGATGCTATACAAACATATTCGAAAGGAACATGAGCAGGACATTAAAGGATATGTTGGATAAGGGGGTAGAAGCTGCTGAAACAGAATTCGCCATGGACATTTTTTTTGACTTGTTCTGACTTACGATAAGTTAAAACATAGTGCTACTAGTGAAACACCGGCTAAGGAAGCGAAGAAAGAAAATGAAAGGCTAGCACATAAGACTCGTAAGTATTCACCTTTGAGGGTTGGGGGTGAAGTCAAAATCTTTAGGAAGAAGGTAATTGCTGAAAAGGAGAATGGTAGTATAATCACAGTAAAAAAACTTCTCCGGCTGAACACATCGCCTCAAATTTTGGGTAGGAATAGTGTTAAAAAAAATCAGGGGTCAGATTGCATTTGTGAATTGATTTATCAAAAAAGAACTGTCCGCAAATACGTCAAGAGATTACCGTCTAAGTAAAAAATGCTTTTCAACTACGTATAGGGTGTGTTCTGACTGTGAGGATATGAGAAATGAAATAACCTTTGTTCCATCTACTGACTTGGTCAATATGTGATGTTACAGGTGATTGCAGTTTAAAATGAATGCGTGCAAATTATACACATCAATATTTGTATATCATGCAAGTACATCTATATAAACATGTTTATATTTACACAATTTGTAGCAGTTGGTCAAGAGTACTCAAGCATATGAAACAGTAGAACTGCTAAATATATAGAAACTTCAACTTACATTACCCAAGTGTCTTTGATGTTAGACACGTAAGAAAGGCAAGGGTAGAGAAGATGGCCAGAATCATTAATACTGATGCTGCTGATGACGGTTCCAAGAAATACATAAATGAATGCACCTGAATTTCAGAAATCGGTACATTAAGCTTGAATATTTTTGTTCCCTACACATTGCAAAGAACAAGTAGTGGAAGGAGAAGTTGGCGAGCTGTTTGATAGTCCATGGTCATACTAATATAACGAGTGTAGAGAGATGCCTTTGAGAAAACCTGGTTTATATGAACTTATTTTGAAAACTAAAGGGAATGATGTTTTCTTCATTGAACTTGATGATATTCATAAGTACTTGGATGGCGCTTTTGACTTAAAGAGATATGATGTTCCTTTGGTACTAAGCAAGACATGGAAACTAGAAGAACCCGTTTTAATTGCTACAAAGCACTGTTTGAATACAGCAATGAAAATACAAAGTGTAATTATTGTACTGACAGAGGTTCAAAAAACTGGAAAGAGAACAATCTAGAAAAGGCGCAGGAAGTAAGAGAAAGACCAAACATAAAAATACTTTTGCCCAGTGTCTGGGGATGAATTTTTTCTGGATTAAAAGAAGCAACATGAACTCTCATAATGGCACAAAGATAATGTGAGAAAACAAATTCACCCTGAAGAATTTGAAAACCAAGACCAACCTCACAGCATATTTCAAAATAAACAGTGAAGGTCTTTGCCATGCTTGTAAGTGTCCGCAGGTTTGGCCATACCAAGGGAGACTGCACATCAAGAGGGAAGCTGACAAACATAACAAAGCAGGGAAACTATCTTTCAGATGGTGGTCATTAAATACATAGTTTTTGATTGCACAAAGTCGCATCATGAATGTCAAAAAAGGCAAACAGCTATGCTTATTGAATCTTACGCATCGTTGTTTACTGTTTGGGCATGTGTATGATATATTTTGAAACATATATATGCTTTGTTGTTTGAGTTGTTTGTTCTGGTTTGCTGTTCTGGCATTTGTTGTTATTTTGGTTGTCAGTTGTTATGATTTTGTTTCTATTGGTTTGTGGTTTTGGTTTTGCTATGTTATTGTTTTTGTTGTGGTGTGTTGCTGCTTTGGTTTTGTTGTTTGTTTTTGGGCAGCTGGGGTGGTTTTGTAAAATGGGGTGACAAAATTCGAATTATTTCTGCCCCGCTTCTGGATTTTTACTTGGCACTTTTGCTTGGGTTTGGACATGGTGGAGGTCAGGAAAATTTGCCACGAAAACGCGTCGAACCATATAGGGGTGAATCTTCCCTGCCACGGGGGAGGGGGTAGTGGAACACCTATGATGTAAAACCAATTCCCTATCCCAGTCCCTAGCAGTAGCTTTACCAGATGTCAAAGGCATTCAAAGCTTTTGCAGGCCTTGATACACTCGAAGGCCTGACTGGCAGCTGATTGCCTGAGGATGCTTGGTTCATCCAATCCACAAGTGCTATCTCACCCGTTGGGGATGGTTTTTCTGCCGCTTGGGGACATTCACACTAAGCCTCCTTTGAGCCAGCTGCAACCAAACATTCACGCATACCGCATATCTTATTTGCACTTTGAATGCCAACAAAACACAAAATGTCCAAAGCAAATGGGAAACTGTACTACTATACCTGTTGCGATCTCTTGACAGGGATCGCCAGTGAAGCATCGCTGAGCCACGACTACGACCCGCCTTTCATAGCACGTCTTCTCATTTCTTTCTCGTGCACACTTGTGCACATGTGTGCTTGTTCTGTCTTTCTCTGCTTGAGTCAGATTGAGCTCCTGACAAGCATCTGTAGGTCGTAGCACTCTCAACTAGAGCTGGTCGACGCATCTGAGGCACACTTGTCAAATACTTAGAGAAGAAAGTGAAGTCAAAAATACTCTCATCCATCCAATCGTCTGACTAAAACATCTTAAGTGATTCTATATGATGAAACACATCTCTGAATATTGTCGATTCGCTTGAAGATATACATTGTCGAGCTGAGAGACTCTGAGATTCGCACAAAGATGCTGCAACAAGATACGTTTGCAGTGAAAAATGGCTCAGTGCACCGTCACTTGACAATGGCTAATAGAAAAGAATCCCATGGATTCGGTGGTTTTCACTCTCGCAAAACTTGAAGAAAATTGATAAAGACTTCATGTTTCAGCTGCTAAAAGAAGGGGAAGTCCTGGAGGCATGAAGATCACGGAAGGAAATATCAGGTGAGCATTTTCATTATAATTCTATTCTGACGTCGCCCCTCGCAGATTCTCATCAGCTATAGGCTAAGTGTTCTTGTGTGCTATCTATATGAGCTTGTTTTTTTTCTGTAGAGCCCTGCAAGCGATTGTACCCAAGGAAATCAAATAAACTTCTGCTGGCTAAATGTATCCAGTAGACAGCTCGCCGTGAACCTGTCATGAACGAGGCAGGAAATGGAATCAACATGAATCAACAACTTACAAAGCTTTGTATTTTATGACGACTGAAAATGTTCCATCACTATACATACTAACATACAATACATACATGCACTTTGTGAAATTTCGTTAACGTGCCCCGTCAATGTGGGGGAGGCTCACCTTGTCTACAAATTGCTTGCGGATCTATGCTGGAATGAATTGAATGTGGATGCGCATCTGTACACCCGGCCCTGAGGACCTTTGCTTGGTGTTGAGACCCCTCCGTTTCGAAGCGGTGAACCAATGATGGTGAATTCGGTTGCATTCTGCTTTTGCACAAATTCTTCGTGCATGCAAAAATGACTTTATGCGAACAAAAAGATGGTCTAGGAGACCAGTCCGAAATAATCAAACTCCGAACCAAATTAAGATGTCGCTGGATCACGATTCCTCCTTTCCCTTCCTCCAACGTGGTCGGCAAGAGCCACATGGAAAGGGCCTGGCAAAGGGAAGAAAGTGGCGAGGAAACATGGTGGCAAAAGTTGGGGACGCTCTTTATGTACTTGGCGTTCAATGTCACGGAAACATTGAAGGCAAGCAGCTCGGGGCTGAAGTCCAAGTAGTGCCAGCCGGCCGGGTTTCGAAGACTGTCTTGCCATCCTATGGCACTGGATGGCACTGGCAAAGTAAGCCAAAGCTAGCCAAAGGACTTAATGGAGGTTTTGAATTTAGATTATTTTGAAATGATTATTGGCAACAAATGTTAAAAAAGAGTCCTTTAAAGATCTTTAAAGTACAAATCCAAGACTGAATTTTGTTTGGAGACTGACCTCAATGAAGCCCCTGAACTGCTTCAATCAAATTCTCGTGTTTGCTGAGAATCGGATCCTGCGTGCTTGTGATACTGGTGGAGCACTTTTCTCATCTTCGACGCCCAGGAATTTGGGCAGCTTTGGGGCCTGACATCGGACGGTCAGAGTTGACACCTCCCATTGACTGTTTGTACAATTTTGTAAATGTCTGTAACTTTGAGGAACTTTATGCAATGATGATGAAGGATGATCACACGACCCTACAGTAAATTGTCACTCCAGAAATCCCAGAGACGAGCGGTGTCGGAAAATGTGGAGGATGGAACATGGATGAACATGAAAATGGATGAAGTTATGTGCTGTCGGGAGCTGCAAAGGTTGACAGGGCTGGCGTCAATGTGCCTTGGCATTATATGCAGCAACCGCATGCATCGCAAAGGCCTGCTTCAGTACCTGCACTGTGCGAACAAGCAGAGTGGCATTGAGTGGGAACGTGGGTATGCAAACGTAAAGGTCTTGTTCAAATCTTAGCCTGTCACACAACACAAAGCTCTCTTGTGAATAGCTTGCTTCGTTCCCGAGCCGTTTCTGCGAAAACCTGGCCCTATTTTAAATCTCACTGCATTGACGCTTCTGCACAGCTCTTTCGCAAATTGATGCATATCATATAGTCAGTCTTCCTCCAGGTCAAAGTCTGATTCAGCGTTCTTGTCTTCGTCATCCTGCTGTGACGGGAGCCAGATGGTTTGCCTTCTCCAAGTTGTGTTCCTAAAGTTACTCTTGTGGTCGACTCCATTTAAAGTGTTTTTTGTTTCCGTGTGCATTTTTTTCTTCTGCAAATTTTAAAAACAACACAAGCTACCCTAGCGGCCCCTAAAACTATCTAAAACTCCTCCTCTTGCGCGTCGGCGGAATGATCCCGGTCTTCTTCAGATTTTGCTGTTTGGCCTCGGGGAACGCAATCGTGAGCATCAATGTTGACATGCCAATGCTGCAACGCTGCAACAAAATTACTGTATTGTCATTTTCTGTGATTGCAGATATGCACAGATTGAAAAAGCTGGCGCAAACACCGCGGATGATATCAGTGAGGCGGTGCCGGGAGTTTCAAAAAGCCAATTACAAATAAATCGAAACAAACATGTGCCTATAGGCCTATAGGATCTGGCTTTTGAAACTTCCCGCTGTTGTTGTTGCTGCTGCAGCTTCTGGTGAGTTCATGTTCATGTTTCTGTCCTTACTGTTGTAATGTATGTAATGCGTGTTGTCCCTGTTGCTCAGTGCTCCGCTACCATATAAAATCCATGTTGGACCAATTGTTGTGACGCGCGCATTTTGTATGTCACTTGCTGAATCCACTCACGGGCCCCGACGTTGAGCCATACGGTTGTGACACGTTGGTGAAGTATGGGACGATTGATTCTATACACAACCAACCAACAAACCAACCAACAGACAACAGACACCAGGCACAGACAACAAACACCACACAACAAACAACAAGAAAACAAACAAACAAACAAACAAACAAACAAAAAAAAACAAAGAAACAAACAAAACAAAGCAACAAAAAAACAAACAAACAAACAAACAAACAAAAAAACAACGGTCCGGTCGTATGAAACGACGCGGAGACTCAAGTCACTCAAGAGGGAAGTGATGAAAATAGCGGAAATTACAGTACAAAAAGCGCATTTTTAATGTTGTCTTAGCATGAAATCAATTGTCAGTTTATCGAAATTTGGATGAGAACCATGCATTTTTCCATAGTTTCGTGGGTGGGCACTGGGCCTATGGTAAAAATGGGATTTTGGAATTGGAACGTGCATTTTACCTCACGTTCGGGACGTTTTTAGAGGTCTGCATTCGGTTTTTTTCACCTTTGCCCTATCTTCAGCGTAAAGCCAGCTGGAATCATTGTTCAAGTTCAAGAAATTTGCTGGACTGTGACCACGCGCATTGACTCGAGCTGCTCTGTACGTTGCCATGCTTAGCATGACTGTCACCAAACCTGGTCTTTTCAGCAAGCGCCTAGCAGCAAGTTGATCAACATGAGATGTGGCTGGGCTTTGCCTTCCCAGTGCGTTGG
>Ga0126337_10000044_pt1 | contig 37842 bp, 34 predicted proteins | sample DipCmetagenome_FD_92527 | JGI IMG/M metagenome (GOLD analysis project Ga0126337, IMG submission 92527) | Coral microbial communities from La Bocana,Puerto Morelos, Mexico - Diploria C A metagenome | ecosystem: Host-associated > Invertebrates > Cnidaria > Coral | place: La Bocana,Puerto Morelos...
AAACGTTGACCCTTCCATAGAATTCTTGTGGGTAGGGTCGCAGCTGACCCCTGGCACGGGTAGGGTCGCAGCTGACCCTGGGGTAGGGTCGCAGCTGACCCCGGTCCCGTTTGTAGTAGTTGTATGTATTTTGTGTGTATTTGTTGTTTTTTGTTGTGAAGGCAATAAAAATATCCCCACTATTTACAATGTGCTTCAAAATACATCCTTTTCAGTGGCGATCCCCCGATTTTCTATACCAACAGACCATCAATGAATCTCTGCGGCTTACCCTCCCATAAAACTAACAGCGAGTTTGCCACTGAAAATAGGCCTTGAAAGGGCCCCAAAAGGAAGCCGGATCGCATTCCAACCATCAATTTTCAGGGGTAAACTATCTGTTAGTTTCAGGGAGGGTCGGTATACAATCTGTAAATGATCAGCTAAACTAACATAACTATACATAAATACCTGCAAAATCCCCATCTTCAATAGGGAATTTTTATCGGCTCCTTGGGGGCCATGGCTATGTTTTCACGGCAGGTACGACTCAAACTCTGGATGCGGTGATTCGAGCTGTGCTGCTCTGAGATTTGGGAAAGCTGAGATTCCTCAACACCTTTAAATGTGCCATATGAGTAGGGAAGATTTACCTACCTGGAACTCCAAACCAACCCATTTTTACGTAATGATTTGCAATCATCCTATTTGAAACAACCATTAAAAAAGGACCGGTTGTTTGGAGTTCCAGGTAAGGAATATTTACCTATTAAATTTTAATGTAGGGAATATTTACTTATTTAACCACCAATTTTCCATTTGCTGACAGGTTTTATACCATGGTTCAGTTCACAAATGTGTGATGTTTTGAAGAGTTTGTGATCTTTCCGAAAGAAAAGATACATGGAGAAAGATAGGAACGTGTTCATTTTTGTTAGGCAACTGGATGGCTAGTTTTAAGGATAAAGTTTATGGAAAATGAACAGCATGCCAACGGCTGTTTTCCAGGTATTTGTTTGTCAAAAATGGCCACATGAACATGTGGGAAATGGCTGGACAGCTTTGGGTTGTTCTTCCTTCAGAGATGTCAGGGCTTGTTGAAAGATGTGTTGTGTCCCTTATCGACTCGGTGTTTTTTGATGAAACTGATGAAGCTGATGGTAGGTACACATACTGTTGATGGTTCAGAAATCCCAAGGCCAACCACCGAAAGGATGTATAAAACCCTGTAAATAATGGGATAAACTACCAACCTCAACTGGTTGGCCGGATTTCTGAACCATCAACAGTAGTATAGTTGGATCAATTCTTCAAAAAGGAACCGTGAAGATTCATGACAGTTTTTTTGTTACATCAAGGATCGCAACAACGATGATTATCTAAACAAAGGAAATCTCCGGACCACCTGGGGGAACCTCCTCTCGTCCGGTTTCACCGAGGTGAAACGTTTGGATCGCAGCCGCTCGCGCCAGGTGGTTGGCCGGGGCACAGGATGGTTAAATGACCATGGTTAAATCGCCCTCATCTAGGTGGTGGCAACTCAAATATGTTTTATGTTCACCCCGATTCCTTGGGGAAGATGAACCCATTTTGACGAACATATTTACATATTTTTCAAAGGGGTTGGTTCAACCACCAACTAGTCACGTTTTCGAAAAATTGCATGGAAATATTAAGATGGAAGGAATCATACATCTTCAAGTGGTAACGGGTCGGAAGGTTGCTTGTTTGCATGTTTGTCTTTTTCCTGAGGGTAAGTCAGACGAGATGGGTTTTTGGGGGGACAGATGTTTGTCAAATCATAATTGTTATTGTATTTTTTGTCTGGGGGTGTCCCTTCTTAATCTTGAATCCACTGGCATCATCTTGAGCTAGGGATACAGCAAAAGATATGACTATCATATGTATACATGTATAATGTATGGTTTAGAAACCACTCCATAACACATCTCCCCACTTTCATGGGACCTCAACAAAGACAAAGAATTTTCCAACATACCCCTAGAACATACCCCAGACCCTAAACCAACACTTTATTTTGAAAAATCCGTTCATTTGGGGGTGAAAGAGGATGCCTTGGGTATGTGAAACAGGGGTATGTTGTGGTTCTCTTAAACAAAAAGCAAATCTCCAGAGGCACGTCCGGTTACCTCAGTACCATCCGAGCCGGTTGGGGAACCCCAGTTCTTCTGCTGCCAGTGCTGTGGATGTGGTTGGTTTTGTTTTTGTTGGTGTGCCGGGGGAAACAGAAAGACGCCAAGAAATCAATCCAAGAATTTCACGAAGCAAAAGCTTGTTGGTGTTAAAGACAAATTTGGAAGGTACCGGTAAGATTTGGGTGGAAGATTAAAAGCGGCATCATTTCAAATTGACCTAGAAGGGTTGGATTTTGAAGAGATCTATTAAAAAGAAAACTACAAAATTGGGTATCTTTTGTTATTGTTGTACCGTGGTCTCCTTTGCATGTTGCAGATTGTGAATCATTTTGGCAGGCAGGTCAGGATTTTTTTGAAATTCCATGCAATAGAAGCATTGAGTGCCTGGACGCAGCAACAAGATGGGCCCCGGATCCAGGTTATAACCACTATAAATGGCCAAAAATCAATGGGTAAGTGGAGTTATTTCACCCTACTTATAGGATTATAGGAGCCCCCTACTGAAACTGGATCCGGGTCCCACTTTGAATATTCACTTCGTTATTTTATTTGCTTGGAACTGAAAGCATTGAAAACACAAGCCCTTGGCCTGGATCGGTAACAATATCCTACTAGGCCACCTCAATGGTGACCTCCAGACATATTCCTCGCAACGGTAGAGATCTGCAGGGATTGCTGGGCAAGTTCGAGGGAGCAATTCCCGCCGGTTGGGAATTCCCCCAAATGGTGCTGAAAAGAAAGGGTTGGGTGTCCCCAAAATGCCCTAAAAACGTGCGGGATTAGGAATTATAGGACAATTTGCCCAATTTGCCCAGATAGTTTGAGTAGATGACCTGCAGCATCTTTCCAGGTAGTGCATTTTCTTGCACAAAAAACATGTTAACAAGAAATTCAGTGTATAGTCACGAACTTGTCAACCCTACAAGGACAAATGTCACTTGAGTAATGGAAAAAAACAAGTTATTTAGTTTTGCGTAGGGGATTTCACTACTACCCACTTGTAAAGATAAGGTTTAATATAAGCCAAGGATCCCTCCCGTATAAACCAACCATTGTTTCATGGAAGGTAACAGGTCATCCCAAGGTGAAACCCCAAAGTGGCCGGCTGGCGGCACCTGACAAGGCCTCGGCGCGGACTTCACAAGGCGGGGGTGGCCTTGGTTAGAGGAGGAATTGGCAGTGAGGAATTGGCAGCGCATTTTGACTGACAAGGAAATCTGTATGTTGTTGGACCCCTATGTAAAGAATCAACTTGTATTGGACTCGAAGAACTAGATGAAGGTTGATTATTTATGTTTAGGGGCATATTTTCTATATCTATTATGCATTTTGTCTGGGAGATTTGGGGCAAAGGAGGGAGTTTCCCTATTTTTGAGACAAACATTCCACACTAACAAAAAAGGACTTGTTGATCATGGTCGCGATCGAAATGGGCAAATGGAAGTGCCGACCTCACCCAAGATATCCCAATATATCCCAACACCCATAGGATCCATAGGACTTGTATATTGATACCTACATTTACCATAAAAAATCAACCATTTCATGTTAGGCAAAATATACCATTCGTCCCATGGGAATCCATCATGACACATGTATGATGGGCTGCTGCCTCGCAAAAATTCGACGAATTCAGCTTGGTGAATCGTTTGAATTCGCCCATACTGTTGATGGTTCAGAAATCCGGCGATCTCCAGTTGACATGGACGATATCACGTTTTTAATTTGGGGTTCATACATCAGCTGGTGATTGCAAGATTTCTGAAGCATCAACAGTAGCATTAAGACGGTTCAATTCTGAGGCGAGTATCCTCCCATTTTTTTGATATGGATTTTTTTGTTGCCAGCTACTACGCGTTCATTTGGAGATGTTTTTATATAGTCGTTTTGACTAGGTTTGTAAAACATGGGTGTTTTCCAACGAAAACTTCACGAGCTGCTCCTTCCGCAAATGGCAGCCACTAGATATCAACAAAGGATTTTGAAATGAGAAAAGGTGGAACAAAGACCAGGACGCAAGGGGTTCTAGGTTGTGGTTTCAAATATGCTTGATGTTCACCCCTATTTCAGGAAGATGTCCAATTTGACTACTATTTTTTTGATGGGTTGAAACCACCAACCAGGGGTTTCTTGTTTCCATTTTGACCCAAAAGATGGACCAAATCCACAAACGTTGCATTTTCTCGACTTCCAGCCCTGTTCGCTGGAGTGTTTTTTTTCGTGACCCGATACATCGGTAAAGGTTGCGACCAAAGAGTTGTGACTAGGGAATCCTTAGGTGACTTGAAGTAGTTTTGAGAACCCTTCGAAGGAGCTGTTCGCCACATATAGTATGGCTGGTCAACCAACCTTACCCCTTAACGTATCCACCTCAGAAATAAGGGTTTGATAAGGCCTTATTAAAGGAAACCAATGGTAAATGAGCCCATAAGGCCTTTACTTGTGGCGGGGGTACTTTAGGGGGTGGTAGGTTGACCACAAAATTCAACCCCCCAAACCTCTCAGGTGTGAAGCAAACGTCTCATCCCAGTTGTGGTGAAACCACTGGTTGTACGAAAAAAACCTTCCATGTGATAGCATGTTTTTGGAGACCAGTCCTGTATCAGCCACTGATATGATCTAATATGTCCATGAGAACCACCAAAATTTGTTCTAGCATTTGTCCCAGAGTTTATCTTTATGAAGTTCAAAAGGTCACGACTGCACACTGGCTCAACTACATCAACTTTGAGCATTTCATGTGACATTTTTTCAAAAACTCTCAATATCAGGGTCACAACTGGCTGATTCGCCAGGGAAAAAGCATAAGAATTGGATATGCATTACTTTTAGATGGCAACTTTCCAACGCATGGTGCGAGAGAAAACCACCCCTAGAAACGACTTCCAAAGGAATCTTCATTGTATTCATGGCTACTTTCCCTGCTAGACATAGTTACTAGCCTCAAAAAGAAGGACAGTCAGTGATCCAATTTGTTCAACGCGGTGGTATGTTTGTTGAACAACCATGAACAACCATAATGAATAATTGCTGCAGACCAAACCCTTCCAGTTCATAAGCATGCATCATCATACCTTTCCCTTGGGAGCATCATTTGATAGACAAAACAATCGCCCCGGCCGAGGTGGACTAGATGCTGGGTGACACCATGCATGTTTGTAATTGTTTGCAGCTCAACAAGTTGTTCCTGAAGAAAGTGAGAAACAATGTGGTTATTCCGACAGGTGGATGTTCTTCTTCACGAAATGCTTTGTTTTTTTCCGGGCGTTCGGTTGTTTGTTGCAAGCGCTACTGATGCTACTGTTTGTTTGATGTGGAAATTTCAGATGCATATTGACTTAGCGACAGCATATTTTTTGTGGGGCCGTATTGATACACGCGTCTATACACAGACACTTGGATTTCCGCACAGACAATCACCACTAAGTCAACATAGAAACGGGATGAAACGGGAAAGCATTTGCAAATTGTGGCCGATGAATCGACTTGCGGTTCAACTTCCTGCTTGAGCCGTTTATTTCTATATCCCCAGGGTGAGAATTCCTTGCATTGAGGGAAGTCCATGGAATTCCTGGGATGGGCTCCACCAAGAACTGCAACCACGAAACAACCATTGACTTGGTTGTGGTTTTCAATTGTTTGTTGTTTTTATCCGGAGACTTTGGGATGAAGAACCCAGTTTGACGAGTATGCTATGTTGTATTTTTCAACTGGTTTGAAACCCTTTTTTGCACTTGACTGCACAGTTTGATGGAGGATCATGGAAACTGAAGAGGAAGAACCTCCCATCTTTTTGACATGAACATCAGAATCCTTTTTCCCACAATACCAATAGGATACTACGATGTCCCAGAAATTTAGTAAATGGTTCGCAAATGGGCTATAACCTACTTATAAATGGCATATATTAGGGTCATACCCCACTGATCCTAAACAGAAAAAATTTCCTGGACATCCAAGTACTGTCAGTCTATACTTAGATTGTTTGAAGAGTTTTTGACCTTTTCAGACAAAAAAAAGATGCCTGGAAAACATAGTGTACCATTCTTTTAGGCAACTGGATTGCTGGTTTTAGGGGGTTCAGGTTGAGGGTAAAAATAACAGCACGGGCTGTTTTCAGGGTAGGTGTGCACACTTGCCCCCAAAAAAACAAAACGACTCCCACTCTGCCGCGGTCCATGCCGTTCCGTACATGAGACGCCATGGTTGCCATGTGGAGGCTCGGGGACTTGAAGGTTGATTTATTTCCTCACCTTTCCATGACGGATCCATGGGACTGGGACTGGTATATTTACCTATTAATTCACCATAAAAATCAACGAAATTTATGCAAATATACCATACATGAATCCATGAGGTAGGAAATTGGTGGTAGATTTTCAGGACATTTTCCGTGGTTCTCATGACACAAGTTTCACGAGACCTTTTTTTCCCCGGAGACCCAGGAAGTCCAAGTCGAGCAAACGGCTTGCCCAGTAGGATCGGGAATCCTTGCGACCCATGGATCATCCTAAAGACCAGCCACGACTTGTTTGGTCGACTTCCACATTGTTTGATGTATTATCGTTTTTTCTTTCCAAGGTTTAAACGACCTATATCTTCTTTCATAAATGCCGGAGGGGTCTTTTTTACCTTCAACATCATCATAGAAGGAGTTGGCTTATGTTTTCGTTTCAACCCCTCCTGGAAAACAGCCGTTGCTATTACGTAATTTTACCCTCAACCTGAAACCCCTTTAAAAAAGCGATCCAGTTGCCTTTGAAAAAGAAATGCTACTTTGTACTTTCATCCTATATGTTTTAAAGGTATATCAATGGATGTTTCTATCGAACACAATTTTGTCGCCTAAAGATTACAAAATCCTGGGATGTTGCTTAAAAGAGATGGGACCATTTTCGAGGTCAACGATCGTTGTTTCTAAGGGTGGATGAAATGTTAACTAGGTGGTGGCAACTCAAAGATTATTTTTTTTCACCCCGATCCCTGGGGAAATGATCCCAATTTGACTGATATTTTTCAAATTGGATTGAAACCACCAACTAGTTAAGGACATCCCAAAAAAAAGGCGTGTGTGTGTGTTCTTTTTGTGATTGTTTTGCGGATTCTACGATGGTAAATCAACATTTTTCACAGCCAGAATTTTGGAGGAATATTTTTTCGAAGAAGCAAATCTAAGAAGGGCAAACTGAATTTGGGTAAAACCAGTTGTGATCCTATAGTATCTATTTACCCACATTTACTTGATGTGTCTTAATGGTAGATCCATGTAGGTAAGGAAAACCTACACCTGGCAAGTCCTTAGTGGCCTTGTGGGATGGCGAAAACGTGACCCGTTTCAAAGGTTTTTTGTGTAGGGGGATCCGTAATATGTTGATCCATAGCTATTCACCAAAACAAGCTTAAGTAGTCAAAAATAACGCCGGAATTCTGAACACAATCAGCAGATTATTCAAAAAAAAACGACATTTTTTGTACTGATATCCAAGACTCAATGAACGAATCATATCCCATATATATATATATATATTTTTTATATATACGTGTTACATATCATATCCTTTAAGCTGATTTTTCTAATGTACAAAACCCTGGAGGAAAACCCCCTCATGTTCGACCTAAAGGTCATGGCTACCATGGCTTCACCTTTTCATCCTGGAAAAGGAAGCCTGGACCCTGGAAATGTATGGACGTTTGGTACCAGGGGTGCTGTTTTTTAGTTTCTGTAGGTTCCAAGTCTCTGAAAAAAACACCTCATAAACTCCAATAAACTGAAAAACTTTTGTAGGCTTGTTCTGTCTTTCTTATTATTTCTTTTGGAGTGTTTCTCTTGGGGTCTTGGGGAGTTTGTTATTAAGCCAAACGGTGGTGGGTGAGTTATGTTTTCTTGGCGGGGATATGTTTGGTGTTGATGATTTGCTACTCAAATGGCTCATGACCTTTTTGGTAGGATTTTTGTGTTTAACGATTTTTTTTTCCGACCAAAAGGCGCAAATCTAAGTCGACCTTCAAACACGGTGATGGCCCATATTACAGGAATTTCCAACGTGAAACAATCCCTTTGACAGTTAGCTCGAGATGGCCAATTCTCAATGTCATTTGTTCCCGAGTGATGTGAAAGGAAATAAATTGGCCAATGGCAAACCTTGAAACTTTTGGTTTGATGACTATCTATTACAAAGTGGGCCCCTACCAGTCACAAGTGGAGTTTTTAACGCCCTATAAATAGCCGTATAAATGGGTTTGCCTGGCTTATTTCACCCTACTTACAGGGGCCCCCGTTTCACCCCATCTATAACTGGATCCGAAACGCCCACCGAAAGTAGGGAAAAATAAACCTTTTTAACTTTGGAAAACATGGTCCGTTCCATGACTCAATGAGGGAAAGTCTTACAGCATTCCTATTGGAAAGGGTGGATTTCCAGCCAGCCATGTTGGTTCAGTGGAGGGTAACTTTTACAGCATATTACACCCCCGAAAAACTAACAGTTCGCCCCTGAATTATCAATGGAATCAATGGTTGGAAGATGAGTTTCCTTGTGGGAAGGTGCCTCCTCACAGTTGCCATGTCAGTCTTGGGGAGGCTACTAGAAATTACACTGCGACACATGAAGCAAAACATGGTTTCACCCTAGAATGTTGTAACATGGAAGCAAAAGATGCAAACATCATTTGGAAAAGGAAAATTGATTGCAAGATGTTCAATTTCAAGATCGCCACCTCAGATTTTTCCAGACGCGTCACGTCGCTCACAGTGGCTCAAAGATGTTCCATGAGGTCCAAGTGACGACAAGAGATTAAAGAGAGTCCACCCAAAAAGACTTCAAGCAAGCACTTACTAGTATAGATGAAATGGCGAAACATGAATGAAACATGTTTTAATGAAGTATCAAGCTTCAGGGAGCTGATGGTTTCTTTGTGAAGTATTGCAGCCCTGTTGGGGGTTGAAGGTGATGTAATTTGATGAATTTGAGGAGTAGACTTTTTCAGATGGCTTGAAACTACCACCTGGTTCAAGAACTCACAAAAGGCGTTCAAAAAACATGTTTGAGGGAAAGCAGAAAGCTATGTTCTTCAGTTAGTTGATCATACATACACATGTTTATTTTAAACACATAAGGTGGCCGAACATCTAAAACCCTGCAAGATAGCCAAGAAGCAATCCATCTTGGAAGGTTAGACGGTGATTCGATGATAAAGGTTCGGTTCTCCGATTTCCCCCAACTTTGTGATCTTGTGAGACAATCATGTACCCTACGGTCAAAGTAGATGGCACAGACTCATATCAACCTCGATTCATGAAATCACCTTAGATTCAGTCACCTTAACTTGAGAGGACAATGAATGCCACGTTCACTCTTGCGTAAGTTGTACCCAGATTCTCTTCGTCTTTTTTCTGGACACATTTTAACACAGAGAAATGACTGGCGCCATGCAACGCGACGGACCTGCTGTGCGTCGCTCGCGTTCGCGCTCACGGGAATGGTCACCGAAGGGTGGCGAAAGGAGGAGCACTCGAAGCACCTCGACCGATTCCAGGAGCCCTGAACCGATTTCCAGCGGCCGAGAACGGCGGTTGGTTTGTTTATGAAAATCTTAAGTTGGAAGGTTGGGATGAAAGAACCAAAAAATGCCTATAGATTCCGATAGATTGCATGTACTACGGAATAAATGTATATAATGTGTATGTATATTTGTAAGATCCTAGGCACAAATAGATTGGGTAAGGATAACTTACAGAAATAAATCAGTTCCGTAGGACAAGCTCTCATACCCAGAAATTGAATTGCGCTTGGGCAAACTGGCCCCAGGAAAGTAGTATGACGGTTCAGTCAAAAGCTATTACCCTCCCTAAAATCTGACGTAGACCCTGTAAAATGAGCCGAAACGAAAAAGGAAAGGATCGTCTCCCAATCACCATTTTTCAGGGGCAAGCTGTTAGTTTTACTGTAAGGAGTGTAGGTTCCAAAAGGGCAGACTTCGCAATTCAGCTAGTGGCTAGGTGTGGAAACATTTGAACCAATCTGAAAGTATCAGAAATTCAATATCAGAAATCTATTCACTTTCTAGCATGGCAAATATACATGTATACCTCTCAAATCACTACCAATTTGATGAGATTCATATTTTTTGGGGATTGGCTTTCCTTCGTTTCTTGAACTGGGTGACCTTATTGCCCCACCAGTGGTCACCCTAACGTACCCCGCCTCCCCCCGGATTCATAAGGGTTTCATAGCCGGCCTTATTAAGAGAAACCAATGGTTTAATTAATACGGCCTTAAGAATTCATACGGCCGGCTATTTCTGGGGGGGTACGTTAGGGGGCGGGTTGGTTGAAAATTGCCATGAAGTCTGGAGGAGAAGTACTACGAGTAGAAGCTGCTCTAAGGAATCACGGGAGGTGCCTTTTTTCGACCTTTCACCGCCGGGAAGTGTAGCCGTAAAATGATGGTTTAGTAAGGGAAGTGTTGTTCAAAGATCCCCTTAATTCAGGTTTAGGACTTATTTGGACCAAAAATACTGTTGTTGGTGGCATAAAATCTTGCATTATGGGGATGTATGTTTTTTGCCTTGCAAACTGATAGGAGAACTTAAGCAATCCTCTCAACTGGTGCTTGCCTGGCACATGTTTTTCCATCTGGAAAAGTCATCACCCTTCATCAGAGGTGATACTGTCCCACGTGAGTTTTTTAAGGCAATAATCCGACATTGGGGTTCCAAATTTTATCACAGTGTCACAGTGTCTGTGTTTTCTTTGGTACGTTAGATGGTCCCAGAAAAGCGTGGGTCAGATTGATACTGAAGGAGGCTTGTATTGTTTGATGAACGAGGATGGTGAGGCCTGCCACTGTTGAAGAAGTTACCGCAGAACCAGAAGAAGCAACGATCGATGGTGCCGGAGTTGGCGACGATGCTTCAGCTGCTTTCTCCGGGCATTTCATTTTGTTGCCAGCCACTCCTCCGTCATTCATTTCGGCGGCCAGAGATTTGTGATTCCAAGCGCGTATCCATGCTTCTTGAGCAACTTGAGGAATTGGAACACTACGTGAAGCCGGCAGAAGTGGTGAATAGGCTGTCTATCAAACCCATGGTTCGTCTTGCAGCATCACACGGTGCAGCGGGGAAGAAACGGTATCCCTGCAAAAGCAGCTGGAGGAGGCAACACTTTATCCATTTACTTGAGTTTCAGCCGTGTGGTTGCAAATGCAGATTACATTTAGTTGTCCCTGCTGAAGCTTTTCTCACTTGTTTGGAGCACTTCATCTACTACACATTGTGTGCTGAACGTGGGCTCACGGCTGACATCATGAAATTTCTATTCGGCTCGGAGACAGACATGTGCCCTCAAAAAACACAATCAAATGCCAGCATTTTTCAGGAGAGCTGTGAGCAATTTACACCACAAGATGAGATTGAGTTAAGGCAATGAGGAGTATCATCGGCTTTCAACATACTTATGTTACTTTTGTTGAGTACTGCAGCTAAAGGTATTGCATGAGCCATGGAGGCAGTCCCTGCTTCCAACTTTCGCAGTTGTTTGAAAGATTTTTTCATGAAAACATGCCAAGCTTCAGCACAAGTGATGGATTCGTATCAAGTTGTTGGGGGGAAAACATTTTCAGATAGGAGATTTGGGACCCTGAAAAAAATATCAGAGTTTGGTAGTGTGGTTTCGGGAATTTTTGGGGTACAAATACAAACTTCTGGTTCAAAAGTAGACTTTAAAGACAACCCTTTGTTGGGTAGAAACCTCCACAAATATGATTCATATGACACGTAGGGCCTCGAAGATCCTACTAGTAAAAAAAATTGACTGTTTTGGTAGAAAATTCTGCATACACGTTTAACATAGAGCCTGAAAATGATGGGTTTCCAAAAGGGATCTCCTTTTCTTTCGGGGGCCAACACTTCAATTGAGTTGACCAAAACTCCATAAAATCTTCATTTTAATCATGATTTACCCTGGCCCTTCCTCCCATAATCATGGAAGTGAAAAATGGTTCCCTCCAACAGTAGTTTCCTTTCATTTGGGGTAGGTTTCCACTTCCATGATTGTGGGAGAAAGGGTTAAGGGTACCCCCGCGCCCAATCTTTTGATAATGTCCTATTTCTTGGGGTGGGAAAATTCCCCAGGTTTGGGCCCCTTTAGATTCCCCACTGAAACGCGTTTTCAGGATGAGATCATCCATTATTCCTGGGCTCAAGGACTGTCGCTGTGTGTGTGTGTTTTCCTTGATGAATTGAAGGGCGTAGGTTGGTTCCACCAAGCCGAAGGCAAAACAGCATCTACTTGTGTAGTGCCAAGTTTTTTTTCTCATAGGTTCGTGAGGAAAGTGTAGTAAAATGAACTGAAGTTTTGATGATGTATATAAATTTGCATGTCTTTTTGGGATTGTTTTTGGATTGTATGGCTCTATGTTGTATAAGTGCAACTGGACATAACTGGACCTCTTGAGGTCAAGCTGTTATGCCATTGCTGGTGCAAAGGAAATGATTTGTTTCAAGGGAGGTCGGGAGTATCTGAAATATCCACTGATAAGAACATCGCAAAATCGCTGGAGGTTGGGTTGGAACTAGGGAACTAGAGTTGATGACAGTGATGGTTTTTTATTGTTTACTTAATTCTCAGCGCTCAAAAATCGTGAGATGTTTGCAAAATGAACTGGTTTGGAACCGCGAGGTATAGGCTTATAACCTCAGTTACCGGGCTAACCATGTCACTCCGCTTATCACTGGATCTCTTGGACCCACCTGGTAGGGCTCATCATCTTGGATCTACACCCCCAACCAGTAAAGGTTTAGTTCGGGATCCCCTAAAGAAACTGTGAAAAATCCTTATGGCTGGTGGTGACTGGAATCCTGGGTACGGAGGGGGTAGATGCAAAACGCTAAACTTCTCAAGGAACCTGGGGGTCAAAACAATCATCATTTGTATCTTCCAATCAATGGTGCATCAAGAACAGGCGTCATTCACATTGTATGGGTTCCGCTGCCCAATCTGTGCAGGGGACTTTGTCTATCAGTATGATATTATAAAGATATATGCGTATGCCCTTCTATACACCAGTAGCTTACAACCAGCTGGTGTTCTACTGTAGACATCTCGATATATAGTAGATATGAGAAAATCAACTCAAACTGAATTGTCACCCAAATGAAAGTGGCTTCATTTGGGCATCACCCCAAAAGAGACACCCCTGAAAAAATGATGGTTGGAATACAACGATGTTTTCCTTTTTCGGGTACAAATTTTCAGGAGCAAAGAATTGCTAAACTTTTGGGGGGAAAATTCACTCCCCTTCATCAGATGATTGCTGTTTTTAGCTGGAGGTACCCTCCAGGGAACTAATATATCCTTTTTCCCAAGGCACTCTTGAAGATGATGACTTGTCCTTTTATGTATCCATCCTTCCCTGGAGGGTCAGGTCATCATTTCAGGTTAGGTGAAACATCACCTCCCTCCGTGGAGCCCAGGACAAGTCCTGAATCGAAGGTCCGGGGTGAATTTTGACATTGACATTTCCGCGATGGGGATTGATCAGATTGGAGGAACTGTTTGGTACATAAAAAATATCCTTAGACCGCAAAAACAAAATGAATTTGACATTGAGAATTTATAGTAAGAATAGTAGTTGTTGGTTGGTGTGATCGTTTTGAAAACTCAAGTTTCAGCTTCAATTTGGTTCAATTCAAAACCCATTTGCCTTGCAGAACATGCAATGAAGCTCACCCTTTTGGTGTGTGTTTTTTTCTTGGCTGTTTCTTTCTGAACAGTGGTGATAAAATCAATTGCCAGCTTCAAATTAGGTACCGCCAGCTAAGTCAACAGCCGCGATGTGAGGGAGGGGTGAGTGTCATCAGACATATACCCTGGAGGTCAACCACTATTAAAGAAATGGTAGTTCCTTTTGGACCATGATAAACCCCCCTTAAAAACATGGTGAGCAAGGACTTCCAGGGTTTTCGCTAGCGTCACCAACCGAACGCTGTTTTCGGTGAATGGTGGATTCAAAGTTGAGCCAACGGTGCTCATCAGCAGGTGGTTATTTGTCAATATCGAAGATTCGTAAGAGCTATGCAGTACACGTGTTTCAGAGAGGGTTTTTGTTCCCCAGGAATAGATTCATCTGGTCAAATTATAGCGACCTCACACGACCTCACCCCAAATGGTGGTTTAGTAAGGGAGATCCGTGAAATATTATAATTCGGCCAGATTCATATAATCAACTGCCAGAAATATCTCAAAATTGCTGGCATCGCACTTGTCAATATTTCCCATTTTCAATTTCAGGGAGCCTAACCCCTTCACTGAAGCACCTCTCGACCACAGATACCGCCTCGAAGCCTTATCGGGTGACGGAACCTTCGGACGTGTTTCTCGGGTCGTGGTGGACGTGGATGGGGTGGCTGGCGGGACGGGGCTTAAAGGGACATCTCATCACGTATAAATGAGCAGCGACCAAAACCGTGGTCAATTTAGTTGACAAAAGGGAATATTTATTAATATATCCTGCCTAATTGTTGCGGGGATTTTAAGAAGCCACTACAGTATAATATACTGTAATGGTCCCTACTAACTAACCAGATCATTGGAATGCCACAGGGTCAAATGACCGCTCAAAGCGGAGATGTTGAGAATGAACTCTCCATTATCAACAACTAGTAATTTTGAGACCCAAGATTCGCATGGACCACCAGGAAGATCTCTGAAGAAAAGATGGAATCCCACTTAGCCTTCACTGTTGCTGGATGGGGAGCGAGCCTTCAAAGATACGAATCACTTCTCTGCGAAAAAATAAGAAATATAGCAGTCTCGCGTGTCCAAGTGGGTCAGAATTTTATATCTCATCATTTGCACATACTTCGCACTTGATTTCAATCCAGGAATGATTGAATTATTATCCACAGGGTGGCATTCTTGTAACCCAGGTATCAGATGGATACCACGATTCTTTTGGTTCTTTCAGAAAGATCTTCCTAAGATCTACCTGGAAAGCCTACCCTTTTTTTTGCGCAGCAACGTAACGCCACCAGCACCAATTCCTTTTGAATCAACGAATCAACGAAGGGAGGTCCCTCATTTGGGTCGACCTTCCGGACAGAATTTCCCCAAGGCCAAAAACCCAGGGATTCACCTTCATCACCCTGGAAGTCAAGGCGACTATTTAAAAGAATATTCTCCCCTGGAAGTGTTGAATGTAAACCCCCTTACTAAAACAATGCCGTCTTTACGAATCAAAAACGCTTCAAAAAATACACTCCCCAAGTTTAACATGGGACCTGAACATGATGGTTTCCAAAAGGAATCTCTTATTCCAGGGTGCCATTTTCAGGTTCCATGTTAAACTTTTGGGAGGGTAGTCGACTTGGACTTGTAGGGATCAACCAACTCCCCATGTTCAAACACGAAGTGTCCGAGGTTTGTTTGGCCACCGATTTGATCGCACAACAGGAGGCCATGACTGCGGAAACCGGAGAAAATCCAGCTGGCCAATAGAGATACCAACAACTATATCAACCGCCCATAAACTCCTCATATCAATAAGCTATACCAACTGGAGATATAAACTATAGCTGTAATGATTGTAATGGCTCCTTTTTTTTCAACTATATCAACTGGTTGGATTCCTGAACCAAAGATCGGTGAAAACGCGGTGAAACAACACCGGAAATTTGAGATGCCAAAACAGATGGATTGGAAAATATATGTCCTATACTAGTTTGGGTATCTATGCTAAATTTCAGGGGGTAGTTATGATATTTATAATTTATAGTTGTATTGACTTGAATAGCTTTGTGAAAGTGAACAAAAAGAAAGCAGGCAAAAAAAACAGGCTTTTCAACTGGCTTGGTGGGTTACAATCCAGATGCGGCAAGGGCCGCCAAAAAGCCAAGAGGACAACAAATACAGCAACAACAACAACAACAACAACAACAACAACAACAACAACAACAACAACAACAGGATGGTTCGAATTTTAATAGACCATGTAGGGCGTTCAATCCATCCTTCCTTTGCCGGTGCTTGAGCTGAAGAATCCTCCCATCGGTTGAGATGAAAGGTGGCCATCAAAATCATCCGCGACGTGCGGAGGCGCAGCAGACTCCCACGGTGTGTGTTTTTCTAGAATTCGTAGTTTGAGACATCGGCGGGTGGAAAATTCTCCCAAGTGATGCAGGAAAGGGTACAGGAGAAAAAGGCATAAATGGACCCTCCTGGCAACTAACGTACTCGTATCTTCTAACAAGTAGGCACTTTTTTGGAGATGATTTTCCTTTTCTCCAGGTGGGATATTATGTTAGTGTTAGTTCCCTGGAGGGTGGTTTTGTTAAGCCGAGGTGTTTCAGTTTAGTTTCAGTTTAAAGTCGGCCAGGTGTTTGGGTCCAGGATCTGTAGTTCGGAAAATGTTTCCCTGTTTAGATGGCATGAGTATCCACCAGTATGGGAATCTCTATGACTAATCACTAGAATAGGATGAGATATTCACTCGCGTAATAGCAAACCTTTGAACTTTTCAGATGTTTTGACATATCTTTGGATAGAATGAGTGGAAAAGATACTGAATTCAAACTCTTATACTTCATGATCCAAACTGTTCGAGTGAGAAGTCGCTGACTTCTTGGCACATTTTTTTTCGGCTGCTCAAAGAGAAGGACAAATCAATTTGAAGCAAAATTCGTGTTTGGGTTCCATCTTCAACTTCAATGGTCTTTACTTGATTTGATACTTTTTGTTACAGTACATCGCCAAAAAAACTAACATAGAACTCATAGAACCCAAAAATTGGTGGTTTGTAGATGTTTTTTCCTGTTCCCTTTGGGGGTATTTTTAGGTTCCATGTTAGCTTTCGCGGGTGTACTGATTTCATCAAGGTTCATTCAGTCAATCGTTAATTGTTGGTGCTTACTGTTGGTGGTTAGAACTCCGCTAAAAGGTATCACCCATGGAAAAATGGGCCTAGTCAAGGCTCAGACACCACCTCCAGCAAGACCCACAATCATCAAGTGAGCAATGAAAAAAAAAACTGGTTGTTTAGGGTATATAAGGGAAATTATACTACCCAGTTTTATGGGGATTTTAAAAAACCATTATAAGGATCCCTAGTATAATGGAAAGTAGGAGGGTGTTTTTTCGTAGCTCACGTGATGGCCCAAAAAAACACAGTAGTCTTCCAAGAGTTCTTCAACCCGCCGAGGCGTATACAGGTCATGATGAAAACATGTTTCACATATTTTCACATGTTCATCATGTTTCATCACCATAATACTGTTGATGGAAGAAATCCCAAGGCCAACCACCTGGGACGTAAAACACCCTGTAAATAATGGGGATGAACTATCTATCAAGTGGTTAGCCGGATTTCTTCCATCTACAGTAAGGCCTGAAGTTCTTCGGAGTTGTGAAGCCCATCATTGTCCCTTTAATCATCTCCTACGGCCTTAGTGATACAGCTCATCATGAAAACACGATCAACGCCTTTTGCACAGATACCAAGAAAACGCCAAGATCGAAGCACAGATTTTGGCCCCTTTGGCATCCGATTTTGACCAACAGCCGGTGAAAAACATGGAAAATCGCACGGCTTTTTCCTCGGGATGTCTCCTCCAAGGTCCCTGAAAATGAATGGAAATGATGCATGTGTAGATATATTTCGGAGGAAATCATTATAGAAAACCATTCAAGTATATATCATTATATATTCTGTCTTTAGTGTATACATGTTCTTGAAAATTCGTGGGTTGGTTATTTCACCCTACTTATATATAGCGGTTGGGATTCACTCCATTTATAACTGGATCAAGGGGCTCACCTTGGATGACATGACATGACATGGTGAAAACGTGACCTCCAACGAACTAGGGCATAAAAAGGTCACGAATTGAATTGAATCACCTGGAAACCTTTGTGAAACAAAACCCCCCCACCTTTTTTATTTGTTTGGGAGCAGTGAGCAGTGGCACTGATTTTCCGAACGAAATCCTGGAAATGGTGGTCCGATGGATCCTAAAAATCGCATTCAACTTTGGTTATGTATTTTTCCATCTAGAACTGCCCCGACATTCCAACTAAGCAAGTCCCACTGTTGATGGACAAAATCCTGCACCACCCTGGGATGGTTAAAACCGTAGTGGGATAATCATCATCCTTGGTGGTGCAGGATTTTGTCCATCAACAGCATGTGGGTGTTTCCAAAAATAGGGATACCCCAAAATGGGCGGTTTATAATGGAAAACCCTACTAAAATGGATGATTTGGGGGTAAAACCCACTATTTTTGGAAACACCCATGTAGTCACCTTGGTTTTTTTGATCATGTCTCTTGGGGTCTTTTTCAAACTCAATCTCGACCTGAGGAAGCGGTGGCCAAGGAGGATCGTCGAGGGAAGTATCACTGTTGTTTGATGTACGATACCTTCATCCACAACGCCAAGTTCCTTGGGAGCCACTGTTTCGTTGTGTGGAAAAAACATATCTCGGGTTTTCCCCGGTTTTACTTGGATTTTTCCACAAAAGATCAAAAAAATGGTTGCTAAACAGCAAACATGCACTGAAAGTTGGCTTCTTTAAAGAATTCAACTGTATTTGTTTTATCATCATGCAATGTTTTTGTTTTTTTGTTTTTGGCCTGAATGGTGAATGGTTTTTTTGCATGTTTTCCCGGACTTGGAATTTTGTATTCTTGCATAAAAAGGGATGTGACATGATAGTACTTAGGAGCTTTGGAAAGACTTGAGCAAATTTTAAATTAGGATCTACCCTCCAGGGAAGGACTTGATGAGGACCTTGTTCAAAATGAATTGATGGTAGTTACAAGTTTGATTCCTGTGAAAAAGTTGTTCCAGGATTTTTGGTGAGCTTTTGAAAAGACAATCCTGAGTCAGTAAGCAGTTTCGTAAAAGCAAGGAGATGACTGGTGTTCGTCTTTATCACTTGATCTTTCAAAGTTGAATTAGATCATTTGGTGTGATACTGTCGTATCATTTCCGGAAATTCCCCAAAATACATAGGCCTAGGGATCATATGAAACTGGCATGTTCCATCTTGCTTGATACTTGCATGTGAATCCTTCGTTAAATTAGCCAGGATTTCATGTTTTTTTTTGCCTTTTGGCCTTTCCCAAACGTGGCAACAACACACACCTGGCAGGTTTTTTTGCCTGGTCTTCGAGCCATTGGGCAGTTCGTTGTATGACGTCATCAAGAAGAACCGGTTCAGAGGGTTCCTTGTTGCAAGCTCATTTTATCGAACTTTAGGGCAAAAAAGCGCCGGGTTCCAAAAGGGGATGAAAAGGGGATTGATTCTGGTCAAATTAGTATAACGACCTCACCTCAAAAAGCTAGGTTGGTGAAATACTGGATTATAATCTGGCCAGATTCATTTGAATTTTCCGAATGTCTTGCTTTTGTAAATAGTCTTTGTATGTCTTTGTATGGTCCGTCTTGAGAACCAGTAGAAAAGTTGATTGCCCTTGGGAAATGAACATGGCCATGGAAAATATCCTTCTCCACACTGAAATTCTGTCCTTTTCCATCGCCTAATCTGACTTTACAAAGAGTACTCTCCGTGGTAATCCATCAAGAGGGACACAAGAGTGCATCGTTCAGGGGGCATTAAATGCCACCCATTTTGCAGGGGGATCAAACAAGCACCAAATGTATGGAAATTTTGAGGGATTCTCATTTTGCAGCATTGCGTTGCCTGTTGGGATGGTGCCCAAATAGCCAACACCCTGAAAATTCAACGACTGGATATCGAAAATGATGATTTAAAAAAGATCCTGAGATTGGAAGAACCATGTCCCTATCCGGTTACGGGACGCGGATCCTTGAGCTATGGGACATTGAGACCGACACACTTGAAGAAAAGGCAATGTTCCATCGTGTGGCGATGGGGAAGCTGTTCAATGACTATCGGCGCAGGATGATCAAGAACAACACTAAGAGCGCATCAAACATCATGGCCGTGGCGCGTCACTTGGCGGAAGGGTGGTTGTCCACCCTCCAGTCCACGGCTGTGAAAGCCAATAAGGAAGAGCTCTCAAGCAGAATTGATGAGTTTGCCAACTTGTTGGCAAGCGTGCTGTCGCCCAAAATGGTGATAATGATTTGCAATGAGGCCGTGCCGCCGGGCGAGAGCACACAGATGCGCTTTGCTGTACAGCGGTCCATCGGGAAAGATCCTCATCCAGAGGTGCTTTTTCCAGACGCCGGCCGCAAAAGAGCGGTGAGCAGGGAGAGGTACAGAACACCCAGTCTTTCACCCTCAACGGAGGGTAAAAATCCCAAAAAATGCATGCAGGGGGAGCAGGGTGAGTTTGCACCTTGTTTCTCGAAAAAGTGTGGCTTACATGTGCAATGATCTCGTTGTCGGGATCCATCGTTGGCATTCGTTTTTACGTCGCCATTTTATCACTGTGAGGTTGTACAGATATGAGTTGCTACTGGTGTTCTTACCCCGCCAAAGAAGTACACTCCCTGAAACTAACATGACCCCTGAAAATAGGCCATCCCAAAAGGAAAGTAATCTTCCAACCATCCATTTTCAGGGGCTATGTTAGTTTCAGGGAGGGTAGTTCACTGTCTAAAGGCCACGTTGACTTTTTTATCTTGCACCTGAATTTCGTGCAGAAAACCACGGTGCCAAAAGCGACTGCCGAATCCAACCAGTGATGTTCATCCAATCCCAGAAGCGCGGAAGGTATGGATTATTTACCTACACCACAAGGTGGGCCCCTACTAGTTCTAAGTGGAGTTATGGGGCCCCTATAACTGGCCCAAAATAAATCTGTGACTGGGGTTTTTCAACATACTTAAAGGGCGTATAATTCCGTGTATGATTTGGTAGGGGCCCACCTTGTAACTGAAAAATGGCCACATGAACAACAAGGGTAAGTCTAGGTAAATATTCAAATTCCAAAGGATCATCTAGAAATAGTATAGACCCTAAGCATCCAGATATGTCCTAAGAAAGTGATGTCCCCTATAGTCCTATTCTGGCGATGGGATGTTTCGACCATCAATCCTACTGTAGGGAGGGGTCTGGATTCTTAGGGAGAGATCTTTAAATGCCTCGCATATCACGAATCTCAAGCTTCAAGGTCATCGCTTGATGTGGAAAGGGATTGCAATTCCACTAGGAGTTTTTTCAACAAAAATCTGCCATGGGAACCTACGTTTCCTTCCTTTTTATAGGTTATAAGTTATAACTACCGTAATTTTGGGAGGGCCTAAAAGCTTCCATTTTTTTGTGGGGTTTGGTGTGTCTAAAGGTAGGTGGTGGTTTCAAATGGTTTTTATTTTCACCCCAATCCTTCTGGAGGTGATCCAATTTGACGACCATAGTTTTCGTTGATGGGTTGGTTGAACCAACCCATCAACGGGGGTTGGCTCAGAATATTCCGACCATCCATGGGTTTACCTACATCATTCGGTTGATGTTTATGGTAAATGTAGGTAATATACCATACATGGATGGTATGGGGAATCTATCCATTGCCTAAATGGATGTCGTTTTGCCAATTTTCTACGACACTTTCAGAGGGCGCCAAAAAATGGCTTTTGTTCCATTCAAATTGAATTGGGTGGTACGTCGGTACGTGGTTGAGAATCCAATCAGCCTTTTTGGGTCTTCAACGGGGGTGAAACCACCGCTCCTTTGGCAAGCTGATTCATTGTTTTTTTTCTCCGGGAAAACGGGGTTGCTGTCCCTTTGGATGGGTTTTCAACACCACTAAAAGTGATGGTAATCCACCTGTTTTTGAGATTTTATATCTCTTCACCCCGATTTTCTTCGGAAAAACAACGATCATTTTGATGTTGCCCATCTTTTTTCCAAATCTGGGTGGTTCCAAAATCCACTACAACTCCAAATAGCTTCTTCAACCACTTAAAGTCTTGCATTTCAAAATTCCACATTTCCAAAGCCTTGAAGTTTCATCAACTTTGTGTCGGTTTCAGGCTGTGGTTGGCTGACGTGCAACGGGTGGCCAAGTGTCTTGGTGGGTCGTCATCAAATCATCAGCTACAGACCAAGGTTTGGACAAAGAATGACCAGTCAACCTGCCCTCCCCCCTAACGTAGTCCACCCCTTCAGAAGCAGTCGGGTTTTATACATAAGGCCTTGTTATATAAGGGAAACTAATGGTTTTCATAATAATCCCTGATCATAAGGGACCCCGGCTATTTCGGGGGGGTAGGTGTAGGTTGACTAAGCATGATATCAGGCTGTTCAGGTTATGGATATGAACCTTAAGGTTCACCCCCCAGGATGCTGGCTCGTCACCACCAGGATGACGGCAGGCTTACATTTTTAATGGTTTTAGGATCGGGAATTCCGACCTAAACCTTCATTTGTGACTGTTGTTGGGTAGGGGTGGGGGGGTACAGTAGATCCAAGATATTCCAAACACCGAAAATACCGAAAATGAACAAACTGTTCGCCCCCCGAAATCTTCCCAAAGATTCGGAAACATTTGGAATTTTGGAGGTTTGATTCTCAATATTGCTGCCAGGTAAATCAATGATCGCGCGTGATTTTGTTGGAGATCAAAGCTTTCAACATTCTAAGCTCATAGCAGGATGGATCTCGAAACCGTGGTTTTTGAATTAGAAAGGACTGCATTGTGTGGCAGAGATTAAAAGTGGACCCTGAAAAGAGAAGTTTTAAAGTACAAGAAGTCAGCGAAAACTTGGGCATGACTTGAGTATGTCCACTTCAGATTTTTTGGAGCAATGGTCTAACGGTTTTTAAGACCAAAGTCATTGCACGTTGTCATCGATTTCGGTGTCTTAATCTAAGAGGGAAGGCTTCCTATGGAATATGTACGTATGTATTTATATCTATACAATCTACTTACCTCACAAAGAACCAAACTTATATTTGTAGATGTGCAACCCTTGAGATACACCATTGAGAATCCAATCGATGGATTCATGGATTCGCCCCCAAGTCGTGGTTTTTTTAGGCAATCGTTGAAGGCCCTGAAGTTTTTACATGAACGACTTCAGCTGACACATACAGAGCCTTGGTCAGGGTCAAAAACATGGGTTTTCACAAGAAGAAATCAGCGATGTAGGCAACTTGTTTATATAACTCCGTGAAGAGATTTTGTGAAGACCAAAATGTGGAGGGTATGATATATTTCAAAAATTGGACATGCGGCCATGCTAGGAATATCTAAGATCCATCATAATAGGGAACTTAGGTGAATTTTGATGGAACCCTTTCCTTGTCACTGGCAAGATTTCGATGCGGACTGGAATGTTTCTACCAACCTTTTTTTGTAGCTTGATCAACACCCGCAATGGAAAAAAAAACGGTCGTTTGGGTTGTGTTATATAAAGAGGTGTGTGTTTTTGATGCTTTTTTCGGAAAGAAACAGCATTAAAAAGATGGAAAACTATACCCAAATATACGGTGATTTTCTAAAATACTGTAAATCCTTTCCCTCCCCTGAGGCTAACAGTTCACCCCTGAAAATCAATGATGGGAAAATGGATTTCATTTCTGGCAAAAGGCCTATTTTTTCAGGGACGAACTTGCTGTTACTTTCAGGGGAGGTAATTTTTTGGATCTCGCCATTTGCCAGGATTTTTCATGGAAAACAATGGTTTTTTTCACTGCTCACAGCCGAGGATTTGAAGGCTGAAAATATCCTCTTCCAAGATCGTGGTCCTGGACATGCCACCTTCTTCCCACGCCAGGAAATGGGTGATAGGTTTGATTTAAACAAAACGTAGAAAGACTAGGTGGTGGTTTCAAAGATGTTGTATGTTCACCTCAAAAATTGGGGAAATGATCCAATTTGACTACTATTTTTCAGATGGGTTGGTTCAACCACCAACTAGAAGATGAGTGTTGGACCAAGGAAATTATCCTAAAAGTGATGTACTACTAACCCATAGTTTACAGAACAAAATGGGTCAAGCGGATGATGAGTTGGTTGGTGGTTAAGTTGGAGACCCCTGAGCTTAAGCATGGATTCAAGGCTCGCCAAGGGATCAGGAAGGAATTCATCTTGAAAGCTTTCAAACCCTTATCTTGCCAGGAGTTAAAGGGTTTGTAAAAATAGAGGTTTGCTTCGGATGTCCTTCCTTTCCAGGTGATGTGTCAGGTTTCAAAATCGGTTTCAGGGATGTATAGAATGAAGGCTTATTAAAAACACCATTGTCCCTCAACAAGGGTTGAAGAGAAGGTCAAAATCAAAGAGACGCCATCCATACAATCCGCTGTTTTTTTCCGGAAGAATAGGGGCGGTTTGAAGTGGGAAAATTGTAGAAACTTCCCAAGATTTTAAATTTGCACCATGAAAAACCAGCAACTTAAAGCAAGGTTTGCAGATTGGTCCCCTATACGTGTACATTTTCTGAAACAAGCCGCCACAGATGATACCTGGGATCTAAATATTTCAAGGCCAAATCTACAACCCTATAGTTGCAACAACCCTACTTACAACTGGTAGGTACCCACCTTGTGCCCATAGATGTTACAATTCTTTCATGAAAAAACAGCACCTCCAAGTTGCCCCTCTCTTTGTTGTTGAAACGCGCCTCGAGGAGTTTTGGGAATCATGCTCTGGAAATAGCAGCCATGGTCACCAGTACTTCAGGCGTCTAAATTCATCGGACTTCATCAAAACTAAACGCCTTCCTAAAGATTCTTGATACAATTTGCATGTATATATTTGTAATAATATATAGTATACTACATGATTTTTCACCAAACATATTTCGTTGTTTGCAAACAAAAAGAAACAAAACAACGTGTTACCTAAGACCTTTATGTGTGTTTTTCCCATGACTTTAAGGATGTCAAAACTGAAAATACGTCCTCTTTTCTCGGCTGTTTTTTTGGAGTCACCGGAAAAGGCCGGATCGCAGCGACATCAAATTGATTGACTTTGGGTCTCTTGGAAGTCGTCAACTTTTTTACTTGGATTTGTTTAAGATGTTTTTTTTTACTTTTTACCATGGCAAATCACCATGAAAAAAACACCTTTGGGGGGAATATGTTTGGAACTTTTTCCAAGCATCGAACAAACAAATCCAAGTTTTGTTTGACGCGATCGGTTGTTGGATGGATTGCCATGATGCTACTACACCAGGATGATATTAACAAGGATTTTTGCTAGTTGGGTTTGGTATGGAAATTTCCGGGTAGGAAGCCCCGAAAAAAAGTCAAGAAGCTGTAAGGAATCATGTCCTATCTATCGGTCTGTCCGTTTTATTGGGGAACGTTGTGGAGGTTGTGGAGGTTGGGTTGCTGTTAGATTCCCATGAATGATGATTCCGGTCAGGTAATTTTCGTTATTACGCAAAAATCATCAAACATCTGGCCCGGTATAAAATCAAGGATAGAAAGCCAAGTTTAGTTTTTGGAGGGTCACTGTAAATAGGATTTTCCATATGGTTTGATGATTGTCCTATATCATTGCTTGGTGTCAGGCCTTTCTTTTGGTGGATGTGCATAAATTCAACCTGTTTCCAAAATGAACATCTGAACATTGCGGAAAAGAATTGCCAATGATTTTCTGAGCTGCTAATAGAACGGGTAATAGGGTTACATCCTTTCATATGGGATGTGGTTGGGTATGCCTTTTTCCCCTGTCGACATGTGCAGCTGAGTTTGGTGGAAATCATTGTAGGTTGTTCAGCGTGAACTCTCAGAGTTTTAATTGCAACACAAACCACTCATCAAAGACTATGGTCCTACAGGAAGTTGACCTGTACAGCAGAAATGACAGCAGCCTAGTTCTGAAAAAAGGCTACGGTAGGTTATCTATAGTTGTTTGCCCCGTTGTGTTGTCTCATTGGTTTTTGTTTCACCCCGTTTTGAGGAGATGATCCACTTTGATTTGCGCATCTTTTTCCAAATCGGTTGGTTCAACCACCAACTAGGTACTGTAAGTGAAAATAGTAAAACGTAGAAAAATTGCACAGTTCCTACCTTTCAACTGGTGTGCCATCGACCTTTCAACTGATCGACCTTTCACTGAGGAATGCCACCTACGCACATGAACATCATACTACCATTATCAACACTCGACAGCATCTTGGATTTTCCACGACTTTTTTTTGGTGGATGTGTTTTTTTCCAAAATATCTAAGGCTTTCCCATGTTCTACATGGGATGATCTGATCTTCTTGGCTTTTGGCTTGGTTGGCATACTTGTTTATGCACAGTAGATACACATTTATATGTGTAAAATTGTATACTATGTGGATATATATGTTAGTTAATCATTATTACATGTATGTATTTTAACATATGTGAGCTTAGCTTTCCCTTAAAGATGTGACATAGGAAGAAGATGCTGCAGCCTGTGTGCATAGGGAGTTTCCATGACCATTTGATGTGTGAAGAGTGAGCATGATAAACCATCATATAAATCATAATGCAATTGCTTGTCCATATATGTTTACATGAGGCATTTATGTACAGCTATACCTATATAGCTGGCTATATACATATTTTTACATATTCAGGTTTAAATCTTGGAGATCATGTGATGTGACCCTGGATTGTGCTTTCCACAGAATCTTTGTCGTTTGAGAGGATTTGTCAGCTTTTTGCGTTGGATGTTTAAGACTTAAGACTGCATATGATGGCAGAATATGGCAGATACACCAGCTTCCCCATGATGTGTAGATCCGCTGTACTACACATCTCCATTGATTTTTAGGGAATTTTCAGGAAGTCACCAGAAGATCTACTCCCAACTGGTTTTCGTTCACATGGTGGCTATCCAGAATGGTTGGGTAAAGATTGCCTTGAAATTCATACAGTTTTTTTATCATTCTGTGGGGTTACAAGAAACCAACCCAATATGGTCATATAGGGTGGCCCACTATTTTGGATACTCCCCCCACATTTTGTATAGAAAATGGATCCCAAACCCACCATGTTGCAATCTTCCAAACCCAATGCCAAAGCCACAGAGGTACCGTGGACCTGAAGTAGTTCTGGAAGTGGGTTGGGATCACAAATCCGAAACCTGGAGCAGAAACCGTTGGCGCAAAATAGGTTTTTCCAGGGGTCATGAAAGAACACACCCATGTTTCAGAAGGGGATCAAAGAATCCAGCAAATGGTGAATTTACGGGGCAGTTAGGGGTGCACCCATTTTTGGACGGGGATGGACGGGGGGAATCGGATGAATGCTGGGTGGAATTCCTTCAGAACTGTCCATGAAGTTTGGGTTCGGGTGTTATATTTCATGACCTCCCTGTAACTGGAGCTAAAACTTGTTTTGAGCTGGAATTTTGGGGTGAGCTTCCGAAGAAGCCAAGCGAAAGGTAGTGAAGTTTCGCAAAGATTTTTGTTGGTATGTTCACCGCAATCCCTGCTAGGTGGTGGTTTCAAATATGTTTTGTTTTCACCTTTATACCTTAAGGTCAAAATAGATGGCACAGATACCAAAAGGTGGGTTAGTAAAGGGTCCTTATAATCCAATATGTAGGGACTGTGCCATGTACTTTTCAACTGCTGTATTTGAGGAAATGATCCAATTTGACTTGCGCATATTTTTCAAAATGGGTTGAAACCAACCAGCCTGGCGATGAGGATCCAATTTGACTACGCTATTTTTTTCATATTGGTGCTTCAACCACCAACTAGAAAGGTATGATGCTGTTGATGGAAGAAATCCAGCTAACCAGTTGATGTGGAGAAGATATCATCTTTCAAAGGGTTTCATAGATAACAGGAAGTGCTTGGGAACTACTTTCATATATAAGCCTTGCATCTTAGATCCCCCCAAAAAACTCGATCCTTCTTTAGTGAGAAGTTTGCGTTTACCATTTCCAGACACACACTTCATCACTGGATTCACAAGAATTGGTCTCAAAAAAGCCTTCATCCTTTAGGACATTTGGAGTATTGGTTGCATCATCATGGAGATCTACACAGGACCGGGGGTGCCAGACAGTCACTGGAGTTCCGAAGCATCAAACAGTGATGGATACACTCCCAGCAACCAACGTAGCACTCCATTTTCAGGTGCTATGTCTGTTCTTTGATGAAACTTTGGGCCCCCCAACAGTTTATTTTAAGTGTAGCCCGCATGTCGCCTCCCGGACAATGGCGTTTCAACATTTAGTTGCGATTAGTTGCAACATGCAGCAGTTGGGAGGTGGGCGAAGACAATAGAAAAGAGCGAAACTAATTGGTTGGTTGAGGGGCAGTCGTGGAGGGGATCCTTCTTATTTTTTCTAATGTGATCTGAAGATAGCCCAATACTACTCTAGGTGGTGGTTTCAAATATTGTTTATTTTCATCCCTACCCGGGGAAATGATCCAATTTGACTAATATTTTTCAACTGGGTTGAAACCACCAACTCGTACTGTATATGAGAATTCCTTGCTAAACACTGACGAATGAGGATTTGTGTTGGTAGGTTCGGCATCCAAAATTTGTTTGTTCGTTTCTTCAGTGTTGCTCCCATCAACTCAACTCCCTCAAGCGCATGAGACGGGTTTCAGGAGAACTTCTCTTTGGGACCCATGAAAACCTGGAACATTTGGCGCTCATGGTGACTTGGACTTCGTTGTTTGTTCGAACTGTGTCACGCGAAAGCACCACAGTTCGAGCAGACTCAAAAAACGTATGAAGAAAGTTTGAAAGGAAGAATGAAACTGTTGATGGAAGAAATCCTGAACCACCTGGGATGTTTAAAACCTTGTAAATAGTGGGACAAACTGCCAACCTCAACTGGTGATTTCCGGATGTCTTCCATCAACAGAAGCACCACAGCAGAGGCCAAAGAGACTTTAAAAGGAAAGGTGATCAAGAGATCATTTTCCAAGTCTACCAGTTTTCAAGGAAGACTGGTTAGTTTCAGGGATTCCCTCCGGCTGACCCAAATTAAGCACCTCTTAGAATTGGCACATTCCATTCCAGGGAAGTGCGAGAGGTTCCCCTGGAAAAACTCGTTTCAAGGCATGGGAAATAGTGATAGGATGATTATGGCGAAGATTTTCTTGATCAATTTCATTGCATGGTCAAGATTGGTGTGGTGTATAATCTTGCGCCAAAATTTGAGACCTGTGAAGGTGGTCCGGAACCAAAGTTGTGAGCAATTATGTTGGGAGCTTTGAATTTACAGGCCTCATTAAACTATTTATTAAAACATATTAAAACCCTTCCCCCACCATCTTCAGAGTAATTGTCCTGTCAGAGTCATGACATGAAATTTACAGGTCACATTGCTCCAAGATAGATCCGAGGTCTTGTTGAGCCATTTTGTGCACTTTCTACAGATCTCTCACCTTTCCCTTCCAAAAATTAGCCCGGAGAAAAAAAACGTACATCGATTTTAAAGCAGATGTTTTCTGAATGTTTTGTTTGTTTTCTACTTCCCAAAGTGTTTTCCCTCCCCCCCAAAACCTCCCGCCCAAAAAAAATGAAAAAGGCCCATGACTTTTTGCATAGCTGGCCCCTCAAGTGTCAACTGGCTTTCCTTTTTTTCAAAGCCCGAGGAGAAGATTCTCAACATGAAGCTTCCGCAAGACATGTCTCCTGGTTGAAACCAACCCCAAAATCGATGGCGGCTGCTGGTCCGTTCACGGAGCCAAAACGACTGGAAACGGGTGAAAAACCACGGGAAACAAACGGTTTTCCTGCAAGGCTGGCACGGACCGATGCAAACGTGCGCAAGGAGTATTTGATGCTTGGCAAGTCCATTGGGTTTGTGGTAAGCCAAGGCGTTTCATAGGGGGGTTTTCTTGGGAGGACGACTTTGGGTGAGGTATAGAAAGGCGTGGAAATTTGATCATTCCTCACCCAAGATATCATTCATGGTTTTTCCAGACCAATGTCATTGTTTTCTTCTTGGTCATCATGGGACCGCTGGTCTGGAAATAAAAACAGTTTTCCAGGTAATTATCTCAGACCAAAGAGAGGTAAAGGGATCTGGACCTTCATGATGGAGGGTTGGTGCCTCGATAATCTTGATATATACAAATTGCCCCGGAAGTCAAAGAGCAGTAAAACTAGCTGGTGGCAACTCAAATATTTTTTATGTTCATCCCTATTTGGGGAAGATTCCCAATTTGACTCATATTTTTCAAATGGGTTGAAACCACCAACTAGAGAAGAATATGCCCTTGGAATTGTTGATTCTAAACCATTGCTTTTTAACAATCGTCTTTACGGAAAAACTGTTGAAAAAACCATTCAAAAAAGAGTTTTTCTTCGGGACTTCCAGGAAATGGGATACGATTCTAAGGTCTTCAGATTTACGACGTCATAGTCGGCAGTGGTCAAATCAACCAAAACTTTGAGGTGACTCAAATAGGAGGGTTTTCCTTTGAAGGATGCTGAAGACCTTTGGTTTCCCCGAAGTGCAGAAGTTTCGAACAAATTCAGACCTTGAGCCTGGAGGGGTTTGGGGTTCCTCCGGCAGCGGCTGCATCCCAAACGAGGACCTCGTTTTTTTACGATCCTTCGTTTTATATAAATCACCATGGTTTTTACTCGTATGAAGCAAACTGCCTTCCGAAGGCCTATGAAATAAGTTAAACTTAAACCCAAAGTACGACCTTTTTTTCATGTCGTTTCGACAACCAACTCCTCCCTGTTCCGGACTAGGAAGTGGAGACCTGTATCTCCTCATGGTGGCCTTGAGTTGAATTGGCCTGAAGGTGTTTAAGGGGGCGCTGATGGTAAAAACTTGGGGTGGACCACCCTCGGTGGTCCTGGAGCTCGAAATAAAAATGAATGCTAGCTGGTGGCAACTCAAACATTTTTTTATGGTCATCCCTATTTGGGGAAGATTCCCATTTTGACTCATATGTTTCAAATGGGTTGAAACCACCAATCAGGTTGGATTGCTGTTTTAAATTTGAAAACGAACAAGATGAATTAATTCATGGGGGCTGGTATATGTCTACCTATATACATGTATGCTTGGTTTTTTCAGACTGGTTAGTGCCCATAGGATGCATGGGATTGGTATATTTGCCCCTTTCAACTGTTTGTTGGTGCTTCTGAGAGCCTGGGAACATGTCAATAGTATGGACAATCTAACCACCCTGAAGTTCATTCCAACAAAAAACGATAAAATCGCTGACACATCCATGGTGACCATCCAAAGTGCTCAAGGACTTGTTCGGCTTCTGGAAGGCTTAATTGCTCAACAGAGTACGTTTCCAAAATCCTTCAAAGCCACAATTCCATGTGGCTTCTTTGAACTCAATTCCAACTATATTTTTGAAGCCCATTTCAAACCTTAGTTTGATGATTCTTGTTAAAATGTATTGTCCAGATACTGTTGATGGAAGAGTTCCTGCACCAGTTGATATGGAGACTATCCCATTATTTCCGGAATTTTGAAACATCTCAGGTGGTTAGCCGGATTTCAGCCATCAACAGTATTATCCAGGAATAGTTTCATTAAAAGGTGGTTTCATAAGAGCTTTGGAATGCGTTGCCTTGTGGATGATGGTCCACGACCTCCCTCCAAACTCCCTCCTCCAATCCTCAACTCTTCGCAAGGGGCCTCTTCAAGTTCCTCTGAGAGCACGGTGGCTATGGCGAAACGCTTGCCCAACTTGGTGCGTAACAAGAGGACGATGGCCGACCATGCCCCTCAAACCTCCTCGAGTTTTTAGGGGTGTTTCTGTTCCAAAGGTTCGGATGGAAAAAGTCTAGTTTAATTATTCGCCAAAAAAGAAAAAAGGTAGTTTGTTGAGGTGGTTTTGACTGGGTGCATCTAAAAAAATCATGCCAGGTTGTTATTGGGGATATTCATCGTTCTTGCTGTTATTCATAGATTGAGGATCAAGTTGATCATGGATATCATGAACTTTTGAAGGGAGCAACGTCATTGACCTTGAGCTATTGACAAGCAAAATCGATCCCTTGATCAGTGAGTTCGAACGTTTCGGGGTGACTAGAATTTGCTAAATTCGGTCGTCTTTTTTGGGGGGGAAGTCCTCCATTTGCTGAACTATTTAGGTTGATTGACGTTGGCGAACCGTGACGTAGGATGGATGAGCAGATGCTGGATTTCGTGCAGACCCTCCTTCAATTCCGACCAAACGAGCGACCGTCGGCGGAGAGGGCCTTAAGCACCATGGCTCTTCCAGCTTTGTGGTGGGGAGGGGCATGGGGGGCGTGGTAGATCCCTCCAGGGAAAGGATCACAAAAAAAATCCCACTTTGGTGGGAAATTCTGAAAAAAACATCTCTTTTTCAAATGCCGATCTTTAAGGAGATATGTTGAAACTTGAAACTACTCCCCACCCAGGATGCAATCGTCACCACCAAGATTATTCCATTTTTAGTGGGGAATCCCTATAGACCTTCATTTGTGATTGTTGCTGGGGTGGGGGGTAGACCGAAGGGACATGTTAGTTAACAGGAGGGTACAGCATGATGAACCTGAGAACCCTGAAAGTATCATGAGTGTGATGCATCCATGAAAGGCACCTGGAACCACTTCCATCCGAGAGAGAATGAATAGAATATGCCTTGTATTGTCCCACTTGGGTTGAAATCACTACTTAGTGCATTGATACTTGGGTTTGTGACAACGTGGAGTCGTGTAGGTACTTTTTTTGGAAATTTGCGCTTCTTTGATAGATTTGGCAAGGTCTTAAAACTGAAGGAGCCAAAAGAATCTGGGGAGTTTGTCACAGACTTCAGCCGGAAAATGCTCAAAAAAAAGAAGAATCGTAGAAAAAACTTTCCATTGGAATGAAATGCGATATGGCCCCAAGACACCTTGAAGGGGTCACAGTTCCTCCGCTTTTGTCTCTTTTGACAAGCATCCAAGGTCACGACTTTTTATTGAACAGAGTACATGAAGAGGATGAGCGATAGAATCGTCTCAAAATTCTCAAAACCGGAATTGAAATGGAACTGGGGCGCTGATCAAGTGGTCCAAAACAAAACCAAATGGATGTGTGTGGTGTTTTTTGCTGGGTGTGGCATGTGGCTACAAAAAAGATAGGATTCATAGCGGATTATTGGTTTTTGCCAAGTCAAGCATGATATTTCAAAACATCACATTGGTGCAAAAATGACCGCTCAATTCGAAAAAGAATGTTCGGAACTTTGCATCGCAGATGGGTTGAGTTATGACCATGAGCGTCGTTGACTGCCGACTGCAGATCCCATCAGTTTCCCCTTCTATCAATGAGTGTTCTTTTCAAAAAGAATGAGGGTTCAAATTGTTGAAACAAAGCCAACAGATTTCCAATTGTTGTGAAGCCATATTCGAAACAAAAGATGGTGAAGCTCATTGCGAATTGCTGTTGTGAATTTCATTCTCGCCCATTTGCAGCTTTGCCACAGACAATCAAACCACAAATTAGTGGTGTTTCCTGCAGGATGCAAAAAAGGTTACTCTTTCTGCACGAAAAATTGGTGTTGCTTTTTCTGTTCCACTAGTTGCTACAAGTAGCTTTGTGGAGAAGCTGAAAAAACCCAGTTGACATGCACATAAATCAGCTTAAGATGGCTTTGGAATGCGATCATGTGTGCTGGGGTCTAAACTCCCATGGTTTCCATGTAGGGGGATGATCATCAAACCTTAAAGTAGGGGTTTATATACCCATTGTAAGGATTCCCTGGTTAACGGTGGGATGACCATCCCCAACAAGCAGTAACGAGAAAAACAACAAGGACAACGGCAAGAACAATGGCACAACCAAGTGTAAATACGTAGAAACGGAGAAAAATGAGGTTCAAGTTCAGGTACACCGGACGAACAAGAATAATGAAACAGAACATAACGGAACCTTACAAAGAGGAAAGCATTTCTAAAAGAAAACCCGGGATGGACATGTTTGAGCGTTTTCCAGTAGCTTTACCAACTTTTCGAAGTCAGGGACATTTCATGATTGAATACAACTGGTGATTGACTGAATTCTGAAACTCCGAATGAAGCACGGACACCTAGCGTGATACGAAAAAGACAAGTCAAAGAAATTGGAACAAACAAAACTCAGTAGTACATACGTGATCACCCATGCATAAGATAGGCGCGTATATTGTACCTACATTTATCATATGGCATATATGTCCATTTAATATTCATATACATATCATATTATACAGATACATCATACATGTACATGTATGATATATTTTTTTGATTATACATTATAACTACATATTTTTACATGTTTTTTAAAACATATGTTTTTGGGAGGAATCTCTATTTTCACTGATATAAAAAAGAAAAAACGGACCGAGGTGGCTACCTCCGAGTCGACGAAAGCTGACGGTCCGGGTTTCGCCGGTGCCCAACCCTGGCTGCACGACGCAGTGCCACCGTGTCATTTGAAGACGTTGCAACTGAGATCGCGTGATCATGCAGTAGGAGAGCCCAGGTTCGCAGAGATATTTGTTCATGACTTTTTTCCGATTTTGGAAAAACTTTCTGAAAGTTGGTGAAAATGGATGAACATTTAGTGTTTTTTTGGTATATAGATTTTTTGTAGATGTTTTTGGTATTGTGTAATGGTATATGATTAGTATATGCATAGAGTATTTACAATCACCATCAAAAGAACCAGGAAAGCATGAAGTGATGCGTGGAAAAAGTTGAAGCAAATCATTCCCCAAGATGACATGTTCAGGCTGTTGAAGGACAAATCCGCTAAATGAAATCGACCAAAACATGTCACTCGCGGGGGCCCATTCACTAGGTAGCAATCCAAACGGCTAGCAATGAATAGGATGGCTGGTTGTCTCGGTTGTCTCACACAATTCGGTTGTATGTTCATGAGTGAATGTTGGTTAAATTTTCCATTTTTTCCATCTTGAAACCCTGATCGACTTTCGATCTTTTCAATCAAAAACCGCAGGAACCATCAGGAATAAAAGATATTCTATATAGCTCACCCCAAGAAAGTCACTATTGACTTCACTCAACACCAACCAATACTGACCAATACTTGATGGAACTTTCCGGTTCTGGTAACAGGTGGTGAGAAGCATTTAACCCCGAAAACCAAGGCAACATACATATATATATATATACGATTATATACGGATATTTGGTATAACAATTATATACTGCCAATTGGGTGATTATTACATGCTACCATTGGCCCACTGTTTTTCCCCAGAACTCCTCGAAAAAAACAATGCTTTCAATATTTCAATTTACTTCAATGCTGAGGTAGATATTCAACCTCCCTTCGCGCCAGATGTTTTCAGTTATGCGCCTTGAATGCAGAAACGATATCCGATAGAAGTACCGCTGGTGGAAAAGATCGGGCACTGACTAGTTGACATGGAAAAACAACACCACCAACTGACAGGGTGAGGGTTTCATACGTCTCAACTGGTTCGCTAGAGTTGTTGGATCAATAGTACTTACACCCCCGAAGTTTAACAGTTCGCCCCTGAAAATGGATAGTTGGAAGACTATGTTCTTTTTGGGTTTCGGTAACTTTTCCGGGGCGAACTGTTATGCTTAAGGTGGGTAAAAGGTTTAGGAAACAACCGATCTAGGCAGAGATTGAACCTGCTCATGATTTCACAGCAATTCCTACGAAAGGAGATTGGATTCGGGATTTGGTAGTGACAAACAATTCACACCATATTCGCTAAACTTCACCCCGGATGGGATTCGAATCACTACATTCATTACATGGGATTACTCCCACTCTTGAAAAAACACCCATGATGGGAATACCGGTACCGAGGTCGAAAAGGTTGTTTTACAACCTCAGGATTTCCTTGGTAAAACCTCAGGATTTCCTGCCTTAGTTGTTTATCTTTTTTGGGGGGGAGGAATACCAACAAAAATGTCCCATCAAATGGTCAAGTCTTTGAACTGAAAAACCCTCCCCGGTCCGGTTAGTAGAGCATTTCGAATGATCAGTTGTTGAGAACAACAACCCCCGAGTTAAAATACTTTTTTCTAAAAGGAAAAACGCATCTACAAACTACCAATGTTTGGGCTTCCATGTGAATTTTTTTGGGGGGTGTACTAACTAATTAGCTAATTTAAGATGATGTTTCAACATCATTCATCTGGGCAAAATCTATAGCGACCATGCACCTCGGGTTGGTTACAACAAATGGTGGCTTGGTAAGGAATACACTCCCTCAAACTAACATAGCCCCTAAAATTGGTGGTTTCCAATAGGAATCTCCTTTTCCAGGGGTCCATTTTCAGGGGATATGTTAGTTTCAGGGAGGGTACCCCCCCAAATTGCCCTTAATTAATCAACCAGTATTTACATCAAGTGTTGCACCCCCAACGAGTGTGGCTTGGATCAGCTGTTTTGAATCTTAAAGATTATTGGTCTATCTTTTCTGTACTAGTGACCAAAAACAAAAAAAGGTCATGTATAATAGATCGTTCAAAAAAAGTTGGGTTGATTGGGTTCATGTGTTTTGTATCGGTTGCGATCCTTGATATGTATCATGTAGATGTGTTCTAACGGCAATTCTTTATGACCTTGTTGGGATGGTGAAGACCGGGCCCTTTGAAAGGTTGGAAACGTGACCTCCACCTAAGGGATCAAAAGGTCACGAATTTAATTAAATCACTTGGATATCATGTTGTTATGATCTTGCATCCTCGTTCTGAACTCATCCGCTTCTGCAGTCAGCTGTCTTGGACTGGGCTATGGAAGAGTTTAGTGTCGATGCGAAGCCTAGTGAAGGCGCTGGGGGCGAAGCGGAGGGGCGGAGGTGCAAGCTGGTGTGGATAGATCCTTGAAGATCTTGAAGTCTACCCTCCCTGAAACTAACATAGCCCTTGAAAATAGGCCTCCCCAAAAAGGAAAGTGTCTTCCAACCATTGATTTTCAGGGGCTATGTTAGTTTCAGGGAGGGCACTCCCCCGAAAACTAACATATCGCCTGAAAATGGATGGTTGGAACACTACTTTCCACTTAGAACGGTCCCTTTTCAGAGGACGTTTTAATTTTCGGGACTGTAACATGGAACCTGAAAATCAGAGCCTGAAAAGGATAGTTCTTTTGAAAGACCCATCATTTTCAGGTGAACCATTTTAAACTTTGGGGGCTGAGTCTTGGAAAAGGCAACTCCTCTGGAATATGGCTATTTAGGTTATCTATTCCTCACATGTCGGGGGTGTACATTAGATTGTAGATGTGAAATTTACATTGATCCATGAATTTAGGATGCTCCTCTAGGAACAGCTACCGGCTGAAGGTTACACCAAGGGGAGGTATTTATTTTGGGATGTTTTTTCTTTTTTTTTGGTGATTTTTTTTCTTTTTTTGGTCCCCTGGTCCCCTGGTCCTCTAATCCCTTGGTGCCCTGGTCATCTCGTCCCCCTTCATCTCGTCCCCTCATTGTCTGGTCCCCAGTGCCCTGGTCCTCTGGTCCCCTGGTCCTCTGGTCCCCTGCTCCTCTGGTCTTCTGGTTTCCTGGTCCTCTGTTCTTTTTCGTTCCTTTTTTTCTAACCTGTCGTTTACTTTGTTTTACTATCAGTTTTATATATTCACTTTGTCTTGTGTTTGTTAGTTTAGTTTTTTTGTGTTGTTTTTATGTTGCCAAAGTTTTCATGCGTTTCAGTGTGTTGATTTCTTTTATTTTCATTCGTTGTATGTTTTTTTGTGTTTTCTTTCGGCTCTGTCTTACTTGTTTTCTTGTTTTTCATTTCTTATGTATTTTTGTTTTTTGTTTCGTTTATTGTCATTATTGTTTACTTTTTTAGTTTTATTTTAGTTCATGTTCTTTTGTTGTTTCAATGCTCTATTTTTCCTTTTTTTGAATAT
>Ga0126337_10000045_pt1 | contig 37446 bp, 15 predicted proteins | sample DipCmetagenome_FD_92527 | JGI IMG/M metagenome (GOLD analysis project Ga0126337, IMG submission 92527) | Coral microbial communities from La Bocana,Puerto Morelos, Mexico - Diploria C A metagenome | ecosystem: Host-associated > Invertebrates > Cnidaria > Coral | place: La Bocana,Puerto Morelos...
AAAATAAAAGAAAACCCTTAAATGTTAGTAACCCCCCCCCCCCCCCCCCCGTCGATTTCAAGTACTTGATGGGCTTTTTTCTCCTTTGGTCGTCCTTGATTTTCCAAATTGATAATTAGTAATCGTTTCATCTCTACCGTAAAATTTCTGATTACGAGCCTTGGGCATTATCCATTTTCGGTGGGTTTATCCACCGAGAGGCCAAGAGAATGATGCATTGTTATCGGAAGGAATCTTGCGTTTCAAATGTGATTGTGTTTCAAGTTCAAGAACAAGTTCCAAGTTCATCTGTGAATAGTGCATATTATTTTATGTCAAGGTGGTCTTGAGGTAAATCAGAGCGTTCTGATTGGTTCTTTCTTGGTCTTTCTTTTGCCGTACGGACCGTTCGTGCAAACAGACATTATCCGTGTATTTTTTGTTTTGGAATAACATGACCATAAATGTTGTTGGAATAGCGTGACCGTAGATTATGTTAAGAACAAATATCCGAGCATATTTTTGGGCGAGATGGAGGCTATTGTGTTTTCAAATATTTTTCGCAACACGCGCAGTTTTGAAAATCGAATATCGCTAAAATATTCCTCAGTTTTAGCTGGGGAATATTCAGTCATGTGACGTGTTTGGACCAATAGCTCGTGGGCGAATATATTTCATAGATTATAATTATTGTTATTGATATCATTTCTTAAATGGAATATTTTTACATTACTATTATTATTCACGTCCAATCATAGCTCAGTATTCCATTCATATTATCGAACCTTTCAAGTCTTTTTTTTTAGAGGCTATCCTTACAACTGCTCAAAGCTGCTTAATCACGGTTTGCGCGTTTTGAAACGTTGAGCTTAAATTTTTTAAATTCGTCGTTTATAATCCGTTTCAATCTTCTCCATCCTTAGCCATCCTTGTTTCTTTATGGTCAATTATTATCTCTTTGGTGTTTTTCTATCTTAGTTCACTACTATTTTCAGGTTTCCTTCAATTTAGAGGTAATTTTGTACACGGCTTAATAACTCAAAATACCGCAACTAGGCTTCATGAAGTACATAACGACCATGATCATTCAAGACTTGTCTTGAATCTGGAAGTGGACAGACATTAAGAACTCGAGTACGATATAAAAATATCAAATGAAGATTTTAAGAGGTGCATGTGTTATCAGATGGTGTTTGGCTTGTAGACTGGCAAAAATGTTTTCAGTTGACTCAATGTTGACAATTCTAGAAACTTTGACGCCCTTAAACTGTTTTTGTTTTTCATTTTTGCGGCGCTAGAAGATCCGGCGGGCTGGCTATTTTCGTTTTATTTATTGCAATACATTCGAAACATCAGAAACTGGCTCTGTTGCTTTCTCTGTGAATTTTACAGTTTTAAATGGAAGGAAACCCTTTTCAGTCTTGAAATTGTTAACTAATCTTCGTATTTTTTTTTCTTTGGCTTTTTCCGGCACCATGTTGTGAACAAAAAAAATATTTAAAAACGTTCCATTATTGTGTTGTTATTGTCGTAACTATAATCAAATCACAGAAAGTTATTTCTTGTCACTAAGGAAACCAAGTTCTAGAAACTTCAGGAACCCAGTCAAGTGCTTTTAAGGAACAAAAGTAAGTCATCGTAAAACTGAAGCAAGTCATGGGTGTTGCTTTGAAATATTCATCCTAAATTATACAATTTCCAATCCGCTACTATCTTCCCAACCTGACCTTTCTCCTAATTTTCTTGATTCGTTTTGGTTTAAACATTAATCTTCTGTTCATGTTCTTCCATTTTGATTTATTTTTAGGTATTTTTACGACCCCTTAGATTCTTGACTTAAATTGCTCATAACTTGTTTCTTTTGGTGTTTCAATTAAACTGGCACTGCTGTAAACCTAATATGATATTTGATTAGACCTAAGACCTTCCTGTTTTTAAGTTAATGCGTTATTTGGACACTTCTTATGCTTCAGTTGCTATTAACATACCGTTGACAGTTTGTAGCGGAAGTCCTTTCTTGTCATAGTGACTGCCCACGTCATGCCAGCTATCATTCAAAAATGCCACCTGCAGAGGGATACCCTATTAATTGCCATAAGCGGCGCCAAAGGATATCGTTTTTGAGCCGTTTAGATCTGAAATTGATGTATTGTGCACTCTGGCCATCAATTACGTATAAACTATTTTTAACATTGACTTTTGTCTCTAGATTTTAAATAAGAGACCAACTGTCTTGTTACATTTCAATACGCTGCTAAGAAAACTGAAAATACCAGATTTTGATATAACAAGAAAACCCAGAGTAGACTGGTAAAGTGTTTTTGTTAAATAAGATCTACCACTCTAAGAACTTCGTTTGTTCCTTCGTTCCTCAAGTATTTATGCAACCAGTTCCTACTCAGAGTCTTTTCTGACAATACTGAAATAGGGCAGAGAAAATTACACATTTTGGTCAGCGATAGGCTAAGGGTTGTAAGATCACTTGTACTCACTCACCCACCCACTTCTAAAATTTTACGCAGTGCTCTCCTGGCGATTAATGCCCTAAAAAATTCGGACCATTTAATTTTGGACCAAAAAGTGTCCGAAAACAAAATCATCCGAAATATTCACAGTACTTTACAAAAATCGATCCAAAACCGCTAGTTTCCTTTATGGAGCGAACTTGTTGAGACTCCTTGAGATTCGTAATGGTTTGATAGAGTTTTCATTATCTTTCCGTTGGTGTAGCTATAGAACTTTAGGTAGCATGTAGTTAAACTATCATTTTCACGGATATTGTTTCAGTATAAAGCGTGTTTGGTAGGTGCAAATACTATGTTTCAGCAAAGGGTCCGAAGTTTTTTTCCGAATTTTGCCCCAATATATGGGATTAAAAGTGTCCGAAATTTAAACGTTCGAAATTTTTTTGCAAGATATGTAATGTATTTTCCTACTTGGCGACACTCGATGAACTACGAATAACTTGCCGCACGTGAGCGACCCAGTTTTGACGCCAAATTTAAAGCTTGGATAAACGAAATGTTTCGTAGTTTTCAAAATCCCTTGTCGTGAATATTCAGTGCCGTCTTCAGTGAGCAAAGCTGCCGACCTTTCTTGTTAACATTGTCGTCAGGATCAGTTTTTCTCACCTTCTGAATCGTGATTGGTTAATTCAAATTTTAGGCGCGTCAGCCGAATGCAAGGTGTATACCAAAACTAAGCTCTCGAAATCTTGTGTCTTCTTTCCAGGTCACTTATGGAGCAACAAGTTCACTTCTCAGCGACAGATCAATCTACAGTACATTATTCCGTGCATGTCCGTCTGACAAAGAATTCGCGGCGTCTCTTGCAAGTCTTATAGCTTACTTTGAATGGTCTTGCATAAACATAATTTCTTCGAAGGATCCTTTTAATCGTGGGGTGACTGGAAGCCTCAAGCGAAGCCTGAAGAAACACAACGTTTGTGTCGCGCTACATGAAGTAGTCACTCAAAGTGAAATTCCTCGTGTAGTGTCAGCGATGAAATCCCGCGAGAGTGTTTCTGTTAGCGTTCTTTTGGGAAGCGAGGATTTTATCGCCGATATTCTCAAGGAGGTACGGAAAAATAATCTCGCAAACACAAAAAGAGTGTGGATTGGAACCGACACGCGCAACGACCGCTTCCGATTGCCCAATAGTCATGGTGACGTCATAGATGGCATGTTAGCGATTTCCGTGCCCGAGGAAGACTTGGGCGAATTTAAAGCCCATGCCAGTCGCTTATCACGAAACATATCAGGGGCATATTGTGCGTGGCTTGAAAAGGACAGCCGCTGGCCGGTATTTTGTGGGCGTCATAGCGAAGACAATGTCATTGGTTTATATGATTTGTCATTGGTTAAAAGTGCTTACGTCATGAATGCAGCTCTCGCTATTATTCAAGCACTGAAGCATGTTACTCAATGCGGCCTGCCGTCGAGTGGCTTAAACTGCCTGGAGGGCAATTTTACGTTACAACACGTTCGTCGACGTCTTCTTGGAATCTTAGAGAAGAATCTGTTTAATAACATTCGAAACATCAGTGTGGGTTTTGACACAAACAGAGAATTAAATGCTGAATATGAAGTCATCAACTTTCTAACGAAGAACAATAAAACCCTGGTCCCCTTTCGTGTGGGAAAATGGACCCGAGACAAGAGACTGGTAATGAATGAGAGCGACATTCTGTGGCCTGGGAGCGAAAGTAAGGCCCCTTATTCGAGATGCCGTAAACGCTGTCCGCTGGGCACCTTTACTAAATATGGTTTTGGGGCATGCTGGTGGAGCTGTCATAAATGCCCTCACGGGACCTATAATAGCAACCACACCGCGACCTTCTGTAAAGTGTGCCCAGAGAGCCAAATGACAAATGTCCTTCAGAATGGCTGTGTGGAAAAACCGTTGACCATTCTAGGTTTTGAAGAATTAATTGCGATTATTCTACTGGGCGCGTGTGGCCTGGGTTTGATTCTTACGTTGTTTATCCTCGGTGTGTTGGTGAGATATCAAGACACGCCTGTAGTGAAAGCCACAAACCTCACTTTCACTGTCCTGTCTTTGATCATTCTCCTAGCTTGGTTCGCGATTCCTGTCCTTTATATTGGTTATCCGTCCGACGCTATTTGTAAAACGAGGACTGTTTCGTTTGCTGTGTTGTACACTGCTATCACCGCTGTTCTACTGACCAAGACCAACCGGCTTATCAAGATTTTCTCCGCTATTAAGAAGCATTGTTTTCTCAACAATAGCTGGTACGGGTTTCTGACATGCGCACTGATTCTTGTGCAGGTTGCGTTGGGCATAATTCACCTTCTGGTTTTCCCGTCAAAAGTCAGTTACGACTACACCGTTACTGATTCGCTACTGATATCATGTGACCAGAATCTCGACCTTGATATAGCTTCGCTGGGTTATAACACTTTGCTTTCGATAGCGTGTTCTTATCTGGCGTACAAATCTCGTAACCTTCCTCGAGCTTACAACGAATTCAAGTGGATTTGCCTTAGCATGTTTTCAAACTTTTCATCGTGGTTGGTCATCTTGATTTTCCGTCACGTCCCCCCTCACGGAAAGGTTAACCTTATTTCTTCAATTCTTGCGCTCATTTTAGGCGCGTATTCAATGCTTTTCTTGCTGTTTTTGCCCAAAGTTCGCGTTATATTTTTCCGGCCTGAGAAGAACACAAAGCAGGCTGCGATAGAAAGCACTCGTCGATATTCTATCGATCAAGCGTCGGGCATCGGTTTATCGCCGACTCATGGAGGTGTTTCCCGAAGGAAATCGTCGCCAGCATGTCTGGCGCTGCAATTCATGAACGGCTCCATTGGTAAGCTGGCAGTCGCCAAAAACAGTCTGGGCCCGAGACGCTCTCATGGGTCAATTATTGCAACGATAAAGGAGTTGCCTGAAGAGAGAAAATCCAGCGTCTGAAATGTTTCGATATTCTACTTCCATACTTAGGGCTAGGGTGGGGGGTTCGTTTCTGTAGTCCCGAGCTCCCGGCAAATGGAGTTAAAAATCAAACTTTTTCATTTGGGAGTAGGCAGGGGTAGGCTGGGGGTTTTTGTTTCTCCAATCAAATGTACCACGAATCAGAGGAAGGGCTAGGTTGAGCTAGGTGACTAAAGAGATCCATGATTTGGCCTGCATTGAAGTAGACGCAATTCTTTCTTGTTCACTTTACTTGTAGACCAACTGAACAACAACGAAACTAATTCGAATTTTACGCCAAATTGAGGTAATTCAGTTATGTCAAGACCTGCCAACACTTTCTACTTTTCTTTAAATGTCCAAGAGCGCTTCTTCCACAGCTTATTCACATATCGAACACTCGTAACGTATTCTTGGTTTCCTTGAGAGGAAGTCAATTCGTGAGTTTGACTTTGCGCAGGTCATAGGCTTTGCATTTGATCCGGTGAATTACAGGATCCCGGTTTGCTTGGGCGGCCAAAGTAAATTAAAATTCCTAAGTGAGCTCCTTTAAAAAGCTTTTTGTCATGAAATAAGCCACAAGAAAATGAATAGAAGTCATCTCTGTCTGTTTCTAGTCGTGGAGATATTGAATTATCGGGGTTAGTTTGAACGTGGGTTTGCACAATTCAAGCCTTGAGGTTAATTAATCTGACTTTTGGCCGTTTAGTCGCGGCAAAAAAAAATGGAAAACAGACGACAAAATGTGTTTATGTTGTGTTTTATTGTGTAACTTGCAAATTTTATCTTGTATCGGAACTGATATTTATATATTGTGATTAAAAAGATTTCATGTTCTGACCTTATTGTATGATGGTTTAAGCCCCTACTCCCAGAGTCCGACTGCAGTGTAGCTATTCTATTTTTTTAGTCTGTGGAAGAAACCCTAGTGTGCGACCAATGAAATGAGAACTATTGAACAGTACACTCACGTGATACTGTTTGTTGATGATGCAAGGTTGATGAACCCCTAGTGTGTGAACAATCAAATGAAAGCTATTGAACAGTACACTCACGTGATACTGTTTGTTATACTGTACAAGGTTGATGAACCCCTAGTGTGTGACCAATCAAATGAAAACTATTGAACAGTACACACATGTGATACTGTTTGTTATGCTGTACAAGGTTGATGAACTCCTAGTGTGTGACCAATCAAATGAAAGCTATTGAACTGTACACTCACGTGATATTGTTTGTTATGCTGTACAAGGTTGATGAACCCCTAGTGTGTGACCAATCAAATGAAAGCTACTGAGCAGTACTTTTTATTTATACTGGCCATATTTATGTACAGTAATGAAAGTGAATGTCACGTAAGGGGCCACATTTGTCGCTGAAATATAGAAATAAATAACAGATTTGACTGCTTCCCGTGCTCTTGTTGGAATGAGACATAGCAAGGCACTGTATACGCATAGTGAGGTCATTCAGGTGAAATAATCGCAGAGGTTAATTAAAAATGTCTAGGTTACTGCGGCAAGTCAAGTGATCCGTTTAACCTCTAATTTAGCTTTGTTTCGACTCGGTCGGCTCATTTGTACTGACTTCAACGGCTTTTACAGGCATGGCATGGCCTCGTTTAGGAGTACACGAGGTAGATAGCACTCTCAGTACGACATGGCCATATTTATGTACAGTATCTGACCGATTTTCCAGAAAGGTGCAGTTAAGGGTCAACGATCCTTTGCTGGTACAGAAAAAGTACCTACAGTTACAACAGACATTCGACGAAGGTTCTTGGCAGCTTTTGATCCCTTACGCATGCGCATTGTGTAATCGAACATGCTGGCTCGAATGATTTCGGTTTTATTTTTCTCGGGCTGAAAGAAAATGATCCGCAGTCGAATGGAAAACATGCAAAGGAGGATTGTAAAGCCAGTCATGATGACCGCAAATGAAAGGACAATACTTCTGTTCTCTACATCACTGTCGTAGTAACATGGTACAAATATTATCCATATTACACAGACCGTGAACATGGTGAAACCAATAAGTCGAGTCTCGTTAAAATTTGCTGGCAAATTTCGTGCCCTATACGCGAGATACGTCGACGGTATAGCTAGAGCAGCGGCGTATCCCAGTATGATCATGAGCAGTTTGTTTGCCTTCTCGCCGCAGTCAACACTGACGCGTGTATCGTAATAGTGCATAGTCACTTTCGGCGGAAATGACAAGATCCATGGAATGGTCGCTACCGTGATTGCTAAAGTGAGTACAACCGCTATTAAGAGCTGCAAGTGAATACCGTAACCTACTTTTCCTGGAAGTGTCTTGTTTTTAAAGATAAGCAAAAGACGCCTGGTTTTCGTTAGCATCAGTGAGGCCCAGAAAGTGATAACGAACGCGAAGCAAAACGGCTGAACCTTGCAAACGATATCAGTTACTTTGCCTATGTGTAGAAGAGGAATTAGGAACATACAGGCTATCATAAGTAAAATCAGTAGCGAATACTCGCGGGTGGAAGCTTTGACGACAGCGCTATTCCGGTATCTGTAAAACACACCAAGAGTGAAAGCTGTACACAAGAATCCGAGTCCTGAAACAACAACAATCGCACTTCCGGCTTTCGAATCCCATTCTAAGTACACTTCCGGCAGCTTCAAGCAACGCGTGTGATTAACATCCGAGGTAAATCCCAAGGGACAAACATGACACTCTGATTGGCCCGACCTGTTCGTTATTGCTCCAAACGGGCATTGAACGCAGTTCCAACAGCATAGCAAATCACCTTGGACTTTGTAGTACCCAGGCTCACACGGTGAGCTACAGCGAGAGTGAGGCACCTGGGAATTCCATCCGTTCCACAAGATGTTTGTGGTGTTGTCGAAATTGAGTTTACGCGTGGCCCAGTCCCAGCTTCCCAGCGTGATGAACGTCTTGCCGTGCTCGGAGTCTGGGGCCGGTTGCAAACTCTTTACTATGTAGTTACCTAGAAAAAAATTAAGAAAATTAAAATAATATGGACGTTTTATTTTCTCCAATTCTTAATGTTCTATATCTTATTTTCAACTCTTGCGTTCGATGACTTATTTTATTTGATTCTGCTTCCTCTCATATCGCTTTTTTGTTTAAAAGCGAGACAGCGATGTAAAATTTGAGTTGCACAAATTGATTTGAATAACAGCACCAGGTAATCTGATCAATTTTTAAATATTGTTTTTTAAACTTTTGAATGCAAAATTAAGGAAACTTTTCCGCTTATCGTGTGGTTAAACTTGGAACTATTTGATCCTTAAATTTCAACATTGTAATGAAGTGTTTGAGGATAAGGTTGTGAAATAAGAATTACGAAATGATTGAACCTTGATAGCTGGCCATTTAACGTTATGATTTGAAGAGTTTTGTTTAATTCAAATTTGTCCGGTCTCCTACGCTCTTTCAGAGATTTCGCGCTTTTAAAGTGGCCTTGAGCTCGAGAAGATGTTAAAATTAAGGCGCGGAGTAACTGTTGATCGCTTTTTGTTTCTTTTAGATTTTTTGTCAGTAAAGATATTCCTTATACAATGAAAACAGGAGCTAAAATGACTGGAGTGATGAACAAATAATTCATACGTCTGTTTCAAAGGTAAAAAAATATCAAAAAATCGTTGACAGGATTTCTTGTCGAACAAAACCTTGTTGTTCGGCTACGTTTATTCAGCTGTCAATTTGTTTCCTTTTTATGAACGATAATTGCAACATGATGCGATTCAGAGACTTGAACCTACTTCCATTGTGATTGTCTGAGTTTTAACGAACAGTTGGAAAATTTAAAATTTCCAAATAAAAAAAGAGCTATATTACTTGGATTTTCATTAAACTAAACTTAAAAAAGTTTAATTTTCCGTTATCTTCTTGGCTGTTGTTTCAATGCATGATAGTCTTGACAAAAATCAGAATGAGATTATTTGCCTTGTAAATGTCAGTAGAATTTGCAATATTTGTTACTGTTAAAAGTAATTCACTTGCTCTCTCCTGGCATGTTAAAGCAAGTAGTTGTCGAGGCGAGAAGTTTTATATATCCTGAGTGCTATTAAAGATGAAATGTTTTTAGAGACGGTCTTGTTAATATTCAAATTTTTAACAGAAAGGCATGCACAATGAATCATGATGACACACCTTTGATGTCCCCGTACTTGTCAAATACAATCGGAAAACCAAGTTTACCAGTGAACGACAAATTCTTGATATAAGTCAAAATGTCCGACGGCCTGACTCCATTGTTCACACCGGGACAAGCTCCATTTGCAAGAAGACCGCGTCCTTCACTGCATTTGATTACATCGTCAAGCGCCAAAGCAACGGAATAAACCGCATCCATGACATTTGCGGCTTTGTTCAATTCCAAACTCTCAGCATTCGGTAGTCGGGTGCCGCTCGAAAAACCTTTGCAACTAACGCGATACAGAGAGCAGTTTTGTTGGTTTGCTTCCGTGTTGTTCGACGAACTTTCTTCGCAACTGTTTTTCGTTCTTTCTTCCTGACATCCGTACGTTCCTTGCCAGAAGTCCTCAAACCAAGGATTATGTTCGGTGTTCAAAGGTGTTAAATGCGCCATATGTCGTTCAAATTTTTCAATGTTTCCTTTACTCGGCACAATGCCCAACATCCCGCCAACTGTTGAATCTTTGAACGATAAGATTGACTTTTTATCACCCCACGAATCTGTCCCAATCCAGGTTTTTCCCACTAGGTTTTGTTTTTCCGCCTCCTCTAAGAACGCAAGCGCGTTTGGGATCTCGCAGAAAAGCACAACAACCTTTGCGAGTTTGTCCGCCTTCAGCGTGCTCACAATGCGCGCGATTTGATCCTTTGACTCGGGCAGCGTGTAATCGGGGTGGAATAGCTCGTCGACGGAAATACAAACATTTCTCGTCTTTATTTCGCGTTTAAATGCCTCAATCCCTAATCGCCCGTAATCCTCGTCTGTCGCTATTGTCGAGACATAACTCCAGTTGAAAAAAGTCACCAGATCGGCCATGACCTCGGCTTGGATGTAATCTGGTGGGATCGTACGTAAAAAGGAGGGAAATATCGCCTTATCGCTAAGCGACGGACTCGTAGAAGAATAACTGATCTGTGGTATGGACGTCACTCCTAATACATAAGCTGCCGCCTTCGATATTTTTGAACCAGCTCCACCAATGACTGCGACGACGGAAGCATTTGCGCATGTTCCGTTAGTGCGAACGTCTTCCTCATAGATCGCTTTTCCCCCTGTCGAAGAGAAGTCCAATGCATTGCTCATAGCAAACTGGACTTCATTCGCGCTGTCCCGTATATCGTATCCTAGTGTAACGTTCGTCAGGATTTTTGTGTTGTTGTTAATTTCCTGAATTGCAAACAACATGGCTTCGACCCACATCAATCCAAACACATTCATTCGATAGCAGTTGACCGCCTTTCCCCGGATAGATGTGAAGAGCTGAAATCGCCTGTTATCGCTGTGACATTTCGTCGCGTTGTTCTCGCTCAGAAACACGGGGAATGATCCACCGATGATGAAATCGGCGTTTAGTTCTTGCGTCCTTTTGGGCCATTTAGAACTCGAGCTTTGCGCACACGAGGCATAAATAACTAGATGTACCAAAAGCAAGCATAAAACAGCTGTAAAGCAGCGACATGTTATAGAGTTTCTTTCACTGAGTTTTGGAGTGAATACCATCCTAATTGGCCGCCTTGCCTCGTCGATTCTTCTTTAATTTTGTCCTCTTTATAACCATCTGAGTTTTGAACAGCTCTTAACAGCTCCTTGTGATCCTGGCTAGTTCTAACAGCCGCTAACAGTGGACAATTTGTACAATCTGCAATGAGATTTCCGTGTTAATCTATTGTCGAATCGTCCATTAACTTTCTATTTCTTCTCTATGGGAGCATGCTTAGCGAAACAGTAACAGTGCTCGCGTTGTAACGATGGAACTTGACTGACCAGTCCTTAAAAATATAAGGATAGTTCCGTAGGCTGCTAAACTACAACTAAATAATGACAAACAATACTCCGGCGGGAGGGGTTAAAAAAAGTTATTTTCAACGACTTCTCGTCACCTGCTCTTTGCGATGACTTTTTCGAATTAGGATTTTGTTTCAGTCTGTGTACATTTCGTTTCGGTTATTTGTAAGCTGTTTCAACTAAAAGCATTTTTTATTTACATCGGTTGTTTAAACTCAAACAGAAAAATATTGTAGGGTTTATGTTACTCAGAAGGTACCGCCTAATTTCGTCCATTGTATATACTTTAGTACTGTGGAAGACAACAGGAATAAATCAGTTTACAAATTTCGATGTTAATCAGTGAAATTATCAGTATTCATTTCTTTAAAATTATGGACATTTGCTTGTGTTATGTATGCACGCAAATCTCCATTCTGCGTCACACTTTTTTATGTAAAAACGTCCATCTTCGATGATTTGAGCCAAGAAATTTTTTTAAAATGTTCTTTTGTTCCACCAGTGAAGGGAAAAACCTACACTGGTTACTTAGGGGACAAAATGGTATTAATTGCATATTGCCTAACACTACGGCAAGGACACTAATCAAGTGTAATTAATAATAAAAAAAATAACTTAAACAATAAGAAAAAAAATCAGCGTAACAAGGTAACAGCGTGAAAAAGTGTCTAATCGTTTCTATTTTGCTCATTTGTCTTCATAAAAAAACACACTTATTGAAAAAAAACTACTAAAGCACTACTTTTGTTGCTTCTTGTCCTCTTTGCTGACGATTTTCCACCACAATTAACGTTGCACTTGTTGAGAGAGTGCAACAATTGAGATGATCATCCTATGTAATTAAATGAAATAATTCAATTATAAAAAAGGCCTTTATTAACGTTAAACAGGAACAAACACATGAAAGAATCAGCGTGGACCGCTATTACAAGGCGTCAAACAGTCTGTGTGACTGTAGCAGCTTCTAAGCCAAAAAGTCGCCATTGATAAGAAATCCGATTAATGATATAACGTGTTCAACTGTTAAAGATGATTTTAAGTCCGTACTGCGCACTCTCGAGAGTTTGTCTGCGTTGTTTGTTTTGATTCATGTAAGGCATCACAAAATGTAAACATTTCGCAACCACTTACATGAAGTAAACTCAAAGTTTCAAAACAACCGCCATTATGGATGCGAAGCGGTCGAAGCTTTGTGCTTCGTTCTTACTCATATCACTTGATGAAACGACCTCAAAAGTCAACGTACGCTCGATTTCCGCAGCTCTCTCGTGTCCCGGTCTAAGTTCGAGGGAGGAGCGCGGGCTTCTTTCCCGAACAGCGGCTGGTAATCGAGCCTAAAATCAACGAAGCTCTTGGAAAAATAATTTGACATAACATAGCATAACATTTGACATGACATCGATTCACATGACATCGACTGAGACTTACAGTGTTTTTAAATATTAGGGTTCTGAGACTGCGCAGTACGGACCGGAAATCATCTTTAAAGTTGGGTTGGTATAATTTCGTACTGAAAAGAACGTCTTGTACCTATGCGACTTACTTTCCGATTGATAACAAAATTATAACTTAAGGTTAAAAAAATGTTTTTCGCTAGCAATCAGGCACAACCATTTGTTCTACATTCTGTAACTACGGAAGTCTTCTCGTGCAACTTGGTAACCTGCCTCGCTCTCCATTCAATATGGCGTCCAAGCGGCGGGAACTGCTGAAAAGGCTAATGCTGTTTCTTTGTTCAGAATAAGTCATGTAGGCGTCGTTAAATTATTGATGAACCAGTTTGATTGTTGGTTTTAAATGAGTCATAACCTCGCATCTCATATGAATCTTCGTACGAAATGAACAAATCTTGAATGATATCTTCGATAGGAGGGAATCGTTTTCGCGTTGTACTGAATTCGAATCAAATTAACAGGTTGTTGAGTTAATGCCCTCATACTTAGTTTTACTTTTTATCCGAAAGATCGATAGCTTATCGGGCAGGCCTTTTGTGAAATTTGACGAAATGCAAAGTACACTGAAGGCTGACGTTGTATTTGAAGCGTTAAATATTGAACACTGCTGAATTTTAGCTGAACTGCCTGGAGAGGAAACTAGGGAACTAAAGAAAATCAACATTAAGGGAAAATTACCCTGATGTCCTACCAAATTCTCCGAACTAGCTTAAAAAAGAAATAGGAGACGATTTGTAAGGAGAGTTTACATTTAGAAGTTGGTAGCTTACCTTATGTTGTTCTTGGTAAATGTTTCAGTTTGCCGTCCGGTGGTTGTTTGACGAGTACTGAAATCGTTTCTGTTTCTCCAATCATTGGACGATTATTTTTACAGCTTGAGAGTTCTCACGGAACTCTTGTTTAGTTCAAACACCAATTTACCTGAAACAACAGTGCTTCGATAAAGAGTAAAACTACATTTTGATCAAGTGAAATTCTCTCCGCGCGATATCGACGAAGAAGGATAAGATACAGATCGAATGTTGTGCAAATTTAGGATGTGTCCAAAGACTGACGTTAAAATGATCGGGTAACTGCGTGTTTGGAGATTAGCTTTTTAAAATTCTAGACCGGTAAAATACACAAGCAAACATTGAGACCTGCTGTCAAGCCGGGGGGAGATGAATTTTCAAGTTCTAATAAATTATGTTTGCTGTTTGTCGGTTATGTTAAACTGCTGTGTCAAAGTTAATTTGCGGGAATTTGGTTTTTACATCACAGATAGTAGCAAAGAAGAAGTTTTCTATGAGAAAATAAATGCTTTAAGGTAACATACCTTGAATGATCGGCTAAAGGCCAAATTCGACGGTGAATATTAAAATTACCTGCACGAAAATTTAATTACACTGCCTTCTTTAGATAACGTATTTAAGTAATAAGATATCGGTTGGAATTAAATTAACCGCAAAAGGCTCTGACTATGCGTGTTTGTCGTTTCTGTTTATCGCCAAATAATCGCACGAGTGATTACCAAATTAAAATTGGACGACCGCGAACTACGTGACTCCGTTTTGTATGAGTATACTACAATTATAATTACAGATAGAATCAAAGAAAGGGAAGTTAAAAGTAAGTCCTCTCTACTAGAGAGGATATGCTGCAGAAAAGGGAAACTTTTGATTTTTTTTTTTAAATACGATGGGATAGTCCGTTATAAGAGGGAACCCAATCAAGTGCTTGGCACGCGAATTTTGTGTCAAGAACACTTTGTTTGTATAGGACGTTTTATCTACATGCTTTCCAATTTGATAAAAAAATGGAGCGTGTTTAAAACCAGTCATTTTCGGAACTTTGGAAAATACGACTAAACAAGTTTTAAAACTATTGACGTTGTTTCTTGTTTCTTGATTCTTGAGAGTTAAGTTTAGTGAGTCTCACATTTCACTTAACGTTTAACTTCGTTATTACCTTGGATCATTCAGTTTCAGTTATTTTAATCTAATGCGTGGCAAAACTAATTATCAACTAATAAATCTAAAGTCAAAATATATTATAGGACAGGTCTTGCAAATCAACTTCCCGTGAGGTAACTGCTCAAAATCATTTTTTGGAAAAAGGATATTTTAGTCTAGAAAATAATCCGGCATTAAATAAAAGACATTTTGAACCTTGTTGGTGAAAAGCCTTTTATGATCTGTTTTGTCGCGTGCATTGTCAATTACAATGAACATCAGATAGGGTTGCTATTCAGTCACGTAATGCTATGCAATGCTTGACACGTCGGACAGCTTCTAGATTGAAAACGGCTTGGAAAGCTTGAATGGTGTACTGGTCCGTAGGAGAATTATTTCAAAGTTCAGAATTTTCTACAGAAGATTACAGCTCGCATAGTCAGACGTTTAGAAAAGCAAATGTTGTCAAATTTTGCCCTCCACACCGAAATAAGCCCTCTAAGTTTCAGACAAAAGGCCTTAGATGATAAACTTTCCTGTGAATATTTAACAATTATTCCACACGCACTAGTTGGATACCCCGCGCGTTACGTCTTTAAATCTCTTCAAATAAAAGCATAATTAGGTTTGCAAACCTGCTTCCTAATCTGATTTCGATCTACTCAAGCTATTAAAATAACTGTAATTGTCTAAAATCAGAATGAAGATGGGAATTTTTGTTTACTGAAATGTAAAAAACTATATATTGGAAAAGAGCGTTTGCTAAGTTAGTTTACCCTTAATGATTGTAGAGAGTAAGGTGTTCTGACGCACTTTCCTCACCGGGCGCGTGCTTTCAGCTGTTTAGAGTTAGATTCAGTTAGATTTCGTTCTTAAGCAAATTTATTGAATTTTAATCTACATCACAGTAAGTGAAAAGGTGACAAAATTTTCATTACAGGATGGCCTCAGCTTTTATCAAGTTTTCTTTAGCTGGGCCTCTTATTACTGTTGTGGGCTAAAATTCAACAGAAAGTGTTTTAAGTTGTATTTTACTCCAAATTCAAAGGGAATATTTTCTCTGTTTGACTTTAACTTTAGGGAAAGCGTTTTCTGGACTAATACTCGTTTTAAAATATGCATGCATTTTTCTTTTTGGTCTCTTCATGCTGTGATGATACTGAAATGCCAGCAAAACGTACAAACACGCAAAAAATACCTACTTGTGTTGAACTGAAGACCGCATTTTACGTTCTCGCTTGTACCGTTTTCAGGCTGTTATAAGCTGAAACCCAGCCTATTCGTTAGGAAAGACAAAGGCCCAAGCCACTGCATCACCTACTGAGTCACGCCAAGGAAGTTTCAGATCAAGGTGGCAAAGATATTTTATCGTTCGCTTATGAAAACATCACCTATGTTTGATAAGACCCCTGTGTTGTTTTTGTTTTCGGCATAGGCATCAGTTGCGGGAAATCCATTAAAGAAGACGGGTGACGGCACGAATTTCCTTTTTATGCGCCAGAAACAGAGAGAAGTGTTGAATAGTTGGTTGTAGGGGAAGTGGGTACTCGAACGTTCGTGGAACTGTTTACTTATGTTGGGTCTTTTTAAAGAAGCCTTGAGGATTGTGTTGTTTTTAATAATCGAATGACAACACAGAAAAAACAAATAACAACAAAACGTTAGACGCAACTGATCAATTAAAACAGATCGCCAAAGCTGGATTTCAAATTCATAGCTTGATATCTGTCGTTCAGTTCAGTTTGTGGAAAATTTTGTCTGTAATAGTAAAATTCCCCCCTCTTCTCCTCCACTTTCAGAGGAACTACCATATGACACTAACAGAAATGCTCGTTGGAAATTTTGAAATATCTTAATGGAACTGTAGTCCTTGTGGGAGGAAATTGGCTTCAGTTTATTTTTAACTTGAAGATGATTGTTGAAACAAACTGTCCACGAAGAGGCACGTACCAGACAAAATAAATTAAATATCAATTTCAGTTCGTGATAATACGTTTGCTGCTTGCTTTTACAGTGATGTACTCTGAAGTCCCATAATATACAGCAGCTGTGAATTTTTCGATTAAACAAACTGCCATTTCAAAAGAAGCACCAAAAACATCGTATGTTTATGAACATTTTTGTATCTTTGCCCGATAAAGAAATTTATCAAACGTATTCCGTTCTTGAGGAACCAGTAATTTCGCCCGATACGTCTTTGGGTGTAACTGATGCGTGCTACATAACGCGGTTTTCTTCTGGTGTGAAGTCACTGATCGCTGGAAATGAAGGCGGCTCATACGTCACTCCTGTCACTGGCATAGAAGTGTTGACATGTTTTAAGTAAACACGTGTGATTGTTTTGATGTAAAGCTCACTGTATTTATTTTATTTTCACTTTTTTCAGTGGTAATTATAAAATAATAAAATTCAGACGCTGGACTGAGGGGTCCGTTAGTAATTTTGCTGAAGTGCATGCTGCTTGAATGAAAGTATAAGGGCTAGTTAATTCTTTTACGAAAATTCATAGCACGTACAGGACGAATTAAGGAGGCTGTTTTTGGCATGCTGTCATTATTGTATTTAATCAAAGTGGGTAGAAAAACGTAGAACAATGACCAACAAAAGGAAGAAAATACCATATTTAAATTTTATTGCCCCGGCCTTGACCGGCTTCTGTTGGTTGTCTTTGTGATAAGTGACAAACGATTCATCACTAACTCAAATTATCGTCGAAAATGTTTCTATGTGTTTTGTATTGCTTTGTTTCTGTTGCAGTCCTAGGATGATTTAGATTAAAAAAATTGTTGTAGTCAATATTTGCGTTATGTCGACCCAGATCGACGTTATTCGGTTGCTATTTACACTGGAGACTTTGCCTTCTTTGAAAGCAATGAATTTTTGACTATTCAAATTTTTCTTTTAATTAGTTATCATATCGCTACTCTGTAAAACGTGAAAAGGATTATTTCCTTTCAGTTCTAATTTTTGTTTCAGAACAGAGACAAAGAAATTGGCAGTGTTCTTTGGTTAATCAACTCAACGCATTTTTCAAGGAATCACAGACGACTATATTTTCGAAGGCAGTCGCGGATATTTCATCAGATGACATGACAGTTCTCAATATCTGTTCGCTTCTATTGTTCGGACTCCGTGCCTAGAAACAGCTGTACTTGGAGCGGTTCAACCGGAAAAATTAAAAAAACATTGCTCAGCCGATCAGTGTAATCTCCATTTTTCGGAGCAATTAATTTCACCAATTGCAAATTCACAATTTTGAACAGCACATTTGCGTGAGGATTCGAGACAATGTTGAACTCTTGTCGCTGTGTTATTTTCTTCGTCTCTCTCTTTTCATTTACATATCAGCAATTTCATAAACAGAGTGATGAACACAAGTGGATTTGGAAAAATGGAGACGTAATGCTGAAAGGTCTATTTCCGTTAACATCGCAAGACGGCGGAAAATGCGAGCGTTTGTCTTCGAATGGCGTCGCATGGATGATGGCCATGGTGTACGCCGTGAGCAAGATCAACAACTCGACTTCACTTCTACCAAACAAAACCATTGGTTACGAAATCGAAAACACATGCGACAGCATCCCGAAATCGATGAGGTACGCAATTGAAATCGTGTCGAAATATCGTCCCAATTCGATTTGCAAAGGCCACGATGATTGTTGTCAAAACACCAGTGATGCCCATGCCCGGCCGGGCGAAAAGCGAATTTCTGCGGTAATAGGACCATCCGTCTCGTGGATTTCTATTCCTGTTGCGAGATTGCTGGGTTTGTACAGCATACCTCAGATTAGCTATGCCTCAACAAGCCGTATTCTTGGCGACAAGACGCGCTATAACTCGTTTCTTCGGACTGTGCCCTCCGACGAATATCAAGCTCAGGCAATTGCACAATTTGTTCATCACTTTCAATGGAATTACGTGTTTCTAATCGCAAGCGACGACGACTACGGCAAAATGGGAGCTGCAGCTTTTAAAACCGCTGTCAAGAACTTGAGTGTGTGCATTGCTAATGACGAATACATTGCATTTGGTTCGCCGAACTCTGATCAGCAAATCGAGGACACACTCTCTCGATTAAAGAGCACAGTACGAGCTAAGGTTGTGGTTGTTTTCAGTTACTTCGATCAGGGAGAAAGACTGTTAAAACAGGCGGAAAAGATGGAGCTCTCAGATCGCACATGGGTGACGAGCGATGGGTGGAATTCTTTAAGTTCTCAGCTAGCCAATATGAACGTTAGCAAAGTTATGTTAGAAGGGCTGTTTTGTTTCTCGATAAGGTCCAAGCAAGTGGTTGAGTTTGAAAGGTTTTTTCGAGAATTTTCGATTCGCGATGCGCAGTCACAGAACAACCCGTGGTTTACTAGATACTTGGAGGAAAATTTGAATTGTGAAGCTCCACAAAACGCGACTGTCAGTTCAAACTCTGGACCGTCACAACTGAAAAAGACGTGTAATCTTGATGCAGTGCTCCCCCCGGACCACGATCTTGGCAAAGATTTCGTTGCTAACGTCATTGACGCTGTTTTCGTCATTGCTCACGCAGTGCACGATATTTTAACTTGCAATACATTGCGACATCTGGAACAGTGTCCGAACGCAAGTCTTCCCATAACACCAGAGACATTGTTCGAGTTTGCGTCTAGCGTGGAATTTCTGGGAGTTGATTACAACAAGGTCCAATTTGACAAGGATGGCGAGCGAATTGCCAGTGACTATGTAATAAGGAATCTTCAGCTGAACAGTGAAAAACGTTTTCAATATGTTGACGTGGGTTATTGGAGTAAAATTAACCAACAATCAAGTTTCAGTGTTAACGAAACTAAGATCAAGTGGAATTCTGGAAGAAAACCATTGTCGACCTGCTCCCGTGAATGTCAACCTGGTGAGCGAGTCGTCGGCCAATCAAAGTGCTGCTGGAAGTGTCAAAATTGTGACAAGGGCACAGTCAGCTTTAAGTCGGGTTCCCTGTCTTGCACGCTCTGCGATGATACACATTATGCAAACGCTGAGAGAACACAATGCATCTTACGTGAAGTAGTCTATACGAAGGCTTCGGATCCCGCCGGAATTTCAATTATAACTGTGAGTTGTGTTGGCATAGTTGTCTTGACCGCTGTGGCAGTTATTTTCCTTCGTGAACGGAACACACCTGTTGTTATGGACTCGAGCCCATATCTGTTGATCTTGTTTTTCATCACACTGTACTTGTCATTTATCATGACCATTACTCAAGTGACTATTAAACCAACTGATGGTTCCTGTATCGCGGCAAGTGTCCTACTTCTCATAATATTCGTGTTTTACGCAGCTTTTTTCCTTGCCAAGTCAAAGACTGCAACGCAGTTGGTCCAGTCAGCGGTTTCGCATCTGACGGACATGCGCACGGCCTATTTACAGCTTCTTGAGGTGGGCGTGGTAGGTCTGGTTCAAGCTGTTCTGATAATTGCTTGGCAGGCGACGTCACTCTCCGTTGCTCGTTATGAAAACCAGGACGACAACACTCGGTTGCTCGAGTGTTACGAGAGCTTTCCTGCTACTCATATCATCGCTTTTTGCTTTCCTATTGTCGTTTTGGTGCTGGCAACTCTGTTGGCATTTCGTGAGAGGCGTTTACCGGATAACTTCAACGAAGCAAAGTCACTGAGTTTTTCCACCATCGCTCTCTGCATCCTTCTCGTAGCTTTTATTCCAACTTATCGCTTTGTTGTGGGAAACAACCGAATCCTTGTGGTCGCTTTCACGTTGTTCTTCGGTGTTTTTGCCTGCATGGGCTGTGTTTTTATCCCTAAACTGTACATAATTTTCTTCAAACCAGAACTTAACACCGTAGGAACCAATCAGGAAACGGTTGAGCAGTGCGTCACACATACGGGGCCATCGTGTAATCAGGCCACGTCAGACACCCAATTGAGTCAAGAACAGGGTCACGTGAATCATGGCGCCACTTTCAGTTTAACCAATGGGAGAACGACGTCCCAATTGTCACGTGATAGCTTGGCGCCTGTTAGCGAAGTGAGAGAAGATGTGATGGCTATTGATAACGGCTTCAAACAAACCAAAGGAAAAGAAGTGGGGACAGTTAATGAGGACGAAATTAGCAGCATAAGTGAAGTAATGGCTTATGCAGTGGTGTGAGGGAGGTATCACTCGAACTTAAACATAACTTCATCCATTGTATTTGTTTTTAACACAAGCTGGTCTTGTAATCAACATTGATTCAGAAATACGCCCCAAACGTGATCTTTGTCGAGCTGGATTCACACGATGATCATCATTGAAAAGTATACATAACTTTCTTAGAAATTAGTAGTGGACGCCTTGTTGATGTACTTCGGTCTCGTCTAATGAACCTTAAAGGCGTCACCACACCTGTACCCAGCCGTCCGAAGAGTGGATAACGCAATCTGATAGGCAAATCCGTCACTATGCCGTGGATGGCATATATTTTATTATGGACTCTCGAATTTCAGATACGTGACAAATCTGGTGGGTAGGATTATGCCCCCTTTGCACAAGTGTGGCTTGCGTGGATGTTTGTATCTGTAGTGTGCAATTTGTACTATCACCAGGCATGTGCGCTAAACTGTCAATTTAACCAAACTAAATTTGCTACAACAAGATTTGCTAGTCCACGGGCAGACTCTTTTCGTTGTTCCTCATGTGTGGTGCGCGCAAGAAGGTGCGAGAGAGAAGAAAACAAATGAAGCTGCTTCAAGTGTAAGCATTTCACAGGAACTCCGTAAGACTCACATTTCCAATAAAGACCCGTATAGCATTCTATTAGCATTATAGTCATCTTCATATCCTTATGGGTCCCTGCCATTTATGGAGTTCAAACCATTATTTGTTGATTTGCGTGTTCATAGGCAACACAATGGATTCTCACAGTGCCTCTCTCTCCGCCCAGGTGTCCAAATGGCTACCAGACCGGGGTCATGCGCAATACTGGGGGTACTTGCGATGGACAAGCATCCCATTCAGGGGGGGAAAAGGAATTCTCTAAGTCGCTACATCATTCAGAAACATGCCTTGAGCGCTATGAGCATGGTGGACTTAAGACTGAAAACTCGTCAACCTGCACCGTTTACAAGGCTGTTTGTAATTGCCCAAACAAAACAATAGGCAAACAACAAAACAGTGCCTTTAGGTAAAGGTAAAGTTTAAGTGGCCCATCAGGCCGGAGTTTATCCCGGTTTCCGTAGCATGAAGCGACTAGGAATATTGCTACTCCCCCCTGGATGGGATGCTAGTCCATCGCAGGGTTACCCCTAGCATTAAATTCGCCGATACCCATTTATACACCTGGCTAGAGAGAGGCGCTGTGAGAGTGAAGTGTCTTGCCTATGAACACAACGCAATGTCCCTGGCTAGGTCCCGGACCCGGACCGCTCGATCTGGAGTAGAGCGCACTAGCCATGAGGCCACCGCGCCTCCCTAAACAATGCCTTTAGCCTAAGAAAACAAAAGGGGTGCATATTAACAAGAACAAATCAGGATAGAGACTCCGAATTAAAGCGGTGTTGGTCAACTGCTGAAAATAGATAACCTGAGTTATAATTTGTTCATTCTACTAAAAGTCAACGTTGATGGTGAAGTTACGTATAATTAGCCAATTTTGTCTCTTACACGTGAAGTTTGCAACTCAGATGCTTACATACATACATACATTATTGACTTTCCCCCAACGATCGATCTTGAATCTTGATCTTGATCTATTGTCTTTGAAAAGGCTCGGAGCCTTTTCAAAGACAATAACTTAAATTTAAAAAATTGCAAGAATAAAGAAAGGTCACAACAATAAAAATCTACTTTAAGGTCACCTAAAAGTTATTTACACTCATATTTAATAATCTATAAAATCCCAATGTTTGCTGGTAAAAGTGATTTTTTATTAAAAAGAATTATTTTTTCTTATAACTGGTTTTTTAAACTCTATTTTTCGGTAGTGCGGGTAAAACATGTTTTAGATAGTTTTGATTGTAATTATACCACAACCCGAAATCTCCTGCCAGTGTTTATACGATTATTTGTTTCACGCGCAATAGGTCATAATAACTGGATGGAGTGGAGTACAATTCAGCGCGAGGATACCTTGAAATTACGAGCACGATTTCTCCCTTAATTGTACGACACGAGGTCCAATTACTAATGTATCGTATCTATGACAAATTTCGAAATTCGAAATGTCTTTCGACAACTTTTTTTGACCGAAAACGTTTGTAGCGCTTTTCCTACATTTTAAGTGTTATGTGCGGTGAGCGCAGTGTCTTATTCTGTTAATTTAGTGCGTCAGATTTTCAGTATACGAAGAGGGTTCATCACGTAGAATTGTGTGACAAAGGGAGCATTGTGTGACAGAGGGTGAGGCCTACATAACCAGAGAATAATTCCTAGCTGCACATGTCAGTGTAGAGGAGCAAAAGACGAATCATTCATTCAGACAAACTCTGTTTTTGTTCATCTTGGATGACGAACCGTTGGCTTAGCGTGTGTGATTGTTCGTCCCGCACTAGAAGCATAAATTTAAAGGAGACCTTTACTCATCTCGGTATAGATTTTTAGAGGGGCGCTGGTATCCGAAAGGCCTGTCCTTCGTTGACGCTTGCAACCCTCATTCCCAGGGTAAATCTCTTTCCCGCCTCTTGGAGCAAAAGAGCAAAACAGATGCTAGATGAAGAGAGACACTGGGAACGAGATTGGATGAATGAGGATTGATGCTGTGTTTACACTTGGCACCTAGCACAAAACAGTGTTGCGTTTAGATACTGGATACCCCCAGGACCCAAGCACTATTTAATGCCTTAGTACACTGCGGAAAGCTTTAAACCCGGGCACGATTAGTAATGTTTCCGAATTCTTGTGTGAGTTCTTGGAAGAAAGGTGTGTTCACATTAGTGCCTAGTGAAAACCGTACTCGGTCACCAAGTGTGAACTTAGCCTCAGTTCTCAGATAATTTTAATTTTTGGTGATTTCTCAACCATGAGTTCAAATTGCAGGTCATTTCTTAGTCATTAGTCTCATTTTACTGTGTTCTGGACTGACTGACAGATTGGTCTTATTCCGTGACTTTTTCAACTTGCGCTCCCAATCGATTATGCAAAATTTTCTTAAAAAAATTAGTAAATTAAAATCGCCGTTGAAGAAAAAGGGTGTGCGAATTCGCCTACATTTTCAAGTTCGTCGTTTCATGATCTGTGTTTAACTTCTTCATTTTTAACCATCCTCGCTCCTTCATGGCTTATTATTAACTCTTTGTGTTTTTCTATCCTACTAAACTGCTATTTGCACATTTCCTTAATTTAAAAGTAATTTTGCTCGTTGCCAAAATTAATGAAAATTCCGTGACAGTGCTGATCACAAGCGTCGCTAGATATAGATATACTTTGCTCCGATTGGTTTAAATACTTCAATGGATATACCGCGCATTTAATTGGTACGAAAGTGAAGTATTTAGAAAATTGGCGTCAAAAGTCCACTTGGTGCGGCGGGAGGCTTTTTATTTACATTTTATTCATGTTACTTTTGCTGTCATGAAGTCTGACGAGCAGGTGATTTCAATCTCAAAAGTGACCAAGAGATATCGAAATTGAGAACCATGTAAATTCTAGACTGACAAAAAACTGAAACACAAAATGAAACAAATGACGAATAAAGGAATTGTGTTGAAGATTATGTGTCTTTTACGATGAATTGATGACATAAAATCACACATTCAGAATATTTTAGTAGCAGTTAAGTCTAAACAACTTATGGCATAAATTATTTACAATTTTTGCGGCTTTGGCACTAGATTGAATTTTAAAGGCTCTGTGAACACTACAAATGAGGTAAATTTTCGAAGGAGTTTTTAAAATTATTTTTGGCGGCATTTAAATCCAGACTCGCAATTCATTTGCCTTGGTATTATTTCAAAGGAGTTTTAATTTTTTCTCAGAGTTTTCCTTTCCATAGTAACCTCAAGGTTTTTGCCATGTGTGACTGACAAATAAATCCAAAGGATTATATTATTTTTGTTTTCGCGATGTTATCGCCAAAAACGTGATTATAAATTTTTATAGCTATGGTGTTGTGGAAGTAGATTTGTTTGAATTGCTTTCAAAGAGAAAAACAGTGGAGTAAAGCAAGTTGAAATAAATATATTGAAAGATTCGTCAAATTATGAAAGTCTCTGGACACTGAACAATATATTAACATAAAAAAAATAAGTTTCCACACCCGCCCCTTTCAGATGTTAGCGCGTAAAGACCTGTCATTATTTTGACAGCATAATGACAAATTCAGGTTGTCTATTGTCAAGGCACAACTGAAAACGTTTTCTATTGTTGTATGAACGATGCCGAAGCTATATTGAGTTACACTTGGCTTTCGCTTAGACAATTTTTTGCTCCGACAGCCACAGCAGGTAACCGCAGAATGTAAACACGCGCCAAGGCTAAAGAGGGTAATTTCGCAAGAGGAAGTTGACAGCGCACACACGAACTCTTGAACTGCTCTCGTCCGTGCAAGACAAATCAGGCTTTTGATACAGAACTGACTGACATTTGACAAAGAGCGGGATTATGAGAAGAGAGCGTGCACAAACGATGAACTGACCCTTTTTATTGCGCTGAAAACTCGAGGCTAAGCACTGTCTGTCGCCAGAGTGAAATTTATCATGAGGTTCTTTCGATTTGTCATGTGCAGTCTGGTAATTTATGGTTGTTTTGAAGGCACCGTCGCTAAAATTGGATCCGAGAATGCTGCACTCGAAGACAAGACAAATAAGGTAGGCGGAGAGGACAACAAAATTGTGATTTTACACGAAGAGTTTCCAAACGAGCCGTACGTCGAAATCAGAACAAAAAGGGAAACAGATGGCCAGACAGAAAAATATTCAGCCGGTTACACTGTGGACGATGAAGATGGAGAGAAAGCGAAAGGCGGTCTGGGAAGTGGCGACGAAGAAGAATACCTGCAGAATGATGAACCATCAGCTCCTATTGACGGAAATGATAAGATAAATTTGAACGTACAAAGAAACTCGAGCGGTGGGCAAAAGTTAAATGCCACCACAAGTACAACACGTGTGCTGGGTCAAACCGTTTTGACGAACTCGTCGACGACGGTTGGTTTGGTGACGAACGCTCCTTCGGTTAATAACACGATTAATATAGCTCCCACAATGAGAAGTAATAATTCAAGTAATACTGTTGTTGCTAATCCGCTATATAGCACTCCATATATGAGAACTGTTATTACAATCGACACCGCGACCGTAAAGAATTCGCCGTCGTTGTCATCTCAAATGATAACTTCTGAAAGTTTCGTTGTTTTGGTTAGTCGCTCGACGATTGTAAATCCCACAGGGCTTGCAACGGAACAATCCAAGACAATTGAAACCACCACAAAAGGTGACGGCGATGTACAGAACCAAAAAGAAGAGGACGAAGGCCGAAAAACTTTATTTGGTTTTGTTACGATCGAGGTTCTTGTTGCGCTGCTCGCTGGGGCCGCTTGCGCTGTAATCTTGCTTGTTATCTTAGTTCATCGCCTTAAAAAGCGAAACGAGGGAAGTTACGAACTTCAAGAAACGCTTAACTTGAAAACAGCTGGTTATGCTGAAGAGAAAGAGGTTTTTGTATAAATTAGTTGTGTTTACCTTTTGCTACAAACGACCGCAAGCGTGTTTTAAACTTTGTGAACCGGTTTGCTTTGGGACCTAAAATATTTAAGAGGAACATCGTTGCGAAAGGGTATTTGTCGAATTTCGACTGGGAAACGCTTGACTAAAAAACCCCGCTGTCGAAATTTCCAGAATATTCTTTGCTTCTGCTGACAGCTTTGGCTAGCGGAAAGCTATTTTTAAAAGCAGGTGTTTTTTAACATGTTTGAGAGCACCAGAAAAGATATTTAAAGTACGGTTGTTAAGGATTTTTACCAAGTATCGCTTTAAATCTGTTCCTTCTTTAAAGAATATATTGCAAAATGTATACTTCAGTGTCGAATAGAATTGGGTTTATTATATGTCAAAGAGATGAACAGACAAAAGAACAGAGGATTTGAACAGAACGTATGCAAATATTTGCACCGTAGGAAATGCGATGTTTTCTAAAAGGAAATTCACCGTAAATTTTCGTCGGCGTAGCTTGCCACTGGAAATAACCTCGGGATTACCACATAACTACAACGATACAACGCGTTAATTTGTTGAAACTGGTATTAATGTTTTGTTTCCTTTTTGTCAGACGTTCTGTAACTGGTTGTAAAGGATGTTCGGTTTCGCCCCCGGTTATTCTGTATACGTACAGTAATAAATTAAGCCGAACCTTTCGGTATTAAATACGGAAAATGAAATTTAAAATGAATTATTGTTGTTTTAAAAAATGCTTAATTTAGCTGCAAACGAGATTTAGTCAGGCAAGAGTATATATTATGTGAACATATATTTTTAACTCCTATTTATTTTTCTTTGATAAAAATCTGGGCTTCTTTTTCGACCTTTTTCGCTGCAGTGGCTCGCTAGATTGGCACAAGGTTAATGATTTTTTCCCGAAGTTTTGGAGTAGTCTTTTGTGCTCTGATAAAAAGCGGGAGATCTCGTATAGAATCACATATTTGAAAAGAAGGAAAACTTCTTCAATTGAAGCTTTGTTTGAAAGTGTCAGTTTTGCTCAGATGCAACAAATGAAGCGACAATTTTCCAAAAGAATATTTTAAATTTGATTGGAATTTCCGGATGCGTATCCAGTTTTATTTGATCTATTCTAACGTTTACCTTTAGTCGCGTCTAATTCGAGCGAAAATATTATCTATTCTGGTTAACAGACTTTGTAAATAGTATTTATACATAAATGCGCGGCATTCGGCAATTTGCTCTCCACTGGGTCATATTTATAGTGTGGCTAAAATAAAATATTTCGTTAGAATAGTAATGATATTAGCTAGGCTGCTGTACGTGTAAAAGCAATAAACTACTTTTAATGAACTCATCTTTCACCTTGTCTTACAATTACCATGTCAAATCAATGAACGAGCGATTTACACCTGAAAGAGGTCGTGGATCAAGTCGGGGGGGGGGGCGTATTTCCTTACACGGGTATGTGCGGCCCTAAAGGGTAGGTTTTCAGCCGTTTTGGTCATAAATAGAGTATCGATTTTGACCTGTTTGATCTTCAATGGGTATGGTTTCTGTACTCTAGTTTTGAAGATACTTATGAATCGAGAAGACCATTAACAAACCCTTCGGTCTGAACTAGGGAACTAGTAAAGCGTCAAAAAGGTAAAACAAGAAGGTAAAGCAACTATATTTATACACGGTTTGTGTTTAAAGCTACAAGCTTGTGGGGACGTGTATATGAAACAAATACTACAAACAGAACAGAAATTTTGTTAAGAATCCCAACTGGTGGGAGGCTGATCAGCTGGCTATTTACAAAGCGTGGAGGAGTTGAATTCGGGACCGCCGAAGACAAATCCACCTAGTGGCAGGGAGCAGGATTTGAACCCGTGACGTCCTGATTACAGTCCAGCACTCTACCACTAGGCCACGCTTGCCTCCCTTGTCAGCAAGTCTTGTAGGATATCGAATTTTGTCTGGTCGTAAATAGGGTGGAGGAAATTGCAGACTGATTTTGGTCATAAATAGGGTAAGGATTTTAGGAAACGGGCCGCTTCTGAGTTAAATCAAAGGCCTCTTTGAGGCTACGACTATTTTGCATGATGAAGTACATGCATCAGTATAAGCAGAAAAGATGAAAACATTTTGGCTTTGTTGCAAAAATACATTTCTTTCTTCTATCCCTTATTTAAACCTCTTAAAATCACGCTTTAATCACTGCCCTGACTCCGCAATACAATAATGCATAACGCTCTAGACACATACACGCTTTGCGGACCTATATGCTAAGTTAGCTCCAATGCGTTGGTATACTGTATTGGAAAGCTGGGAAAGCATGAAGAGCGAGAGTTCAAGACTTGTCCGGGCAAACGCATGAATTTTTTCCTTTTCTTTTTTCCCTCCCACGTGTTTTTTTCTTTCTTTTTCCCCCAAGAAGCCAATAAGCGCTACCCATTTATAATAATTTATTATTTTGCTCGATATTCATGCATTGCATCATAGTTAGTAGAGGGGACTAACTATGATTGCATGTATCATGTTATTAAAACCCATGCTTGCCAGGAGCCCGCGTTCATTTCGTAACTAGGACAACAAATGCTTTCTAGGTTTTTTTTATAAAACAATTCAAATAAGAAAATGCTCGCACTACATGCTGTTGACATAGCAGTAATTACCTCATCACTCATTGCTTCACTATGTTTCACATTTGCCGAATCATTCGACGACATTTTTCTCTTCGTCAAGTCAGGTTGTGCATTGGTCAGCGGAAATACAAACAAAAGCTTACGACCCAAGGAAGGAATCGACCAAGCGAGTGAATTCGCGCTCGCTCACTAAACTCCTATTTCGCATTCTTCAAAATAGTCGTAAAAACGAAGTACTTCATATTTAATTTTCCTTAATCTTGAAGCAATACTCAATTTTCCCTTATGATATTAAAGCAGTATTTGATATTCATTGTTTCGCTTCAACACCTGGACATGACTATCAGCGTGGCTTTCTTTTCTGAAACGAAAAATGATGTTACTGCCTCAGTTTAAGCTTCAGTCGCAGTGAAACGCTAAAGCGTTGCTTACTGACTGAAGAAGTAGACAGGAAATTGATGTCAAATAGTTCTGCACACATTGCTGGTTAGTCTCAAATTTAGATGGTAAAACTACAGATCACAATATAAATAAACGGCACGCAATGCATGCAGAAGCGATGACGTTTGAAACTTATTCCTAGAAGATTGGAACATAAGCAGACAAACTGATTCTTAAACTAAACTGTAGAGCTTTTGTGTTCAGGGGCTTTTGTGTTTAGGGTAGTCCAACTTCAGTTATAACATAGCTAGCAGAGCCGCGCAATCAACTTCAGTATACGTAAGCGTGCTCAAAATCCCAATAGTGCACGCTGATAGCGTGAGCAAGTCGCTTCGCCATTCTTGAGTGTGATTTCTCTTTAAAAATAAAGAATTTTGTATTTAAACTGCAGTAAAATAAAACTCAAGCTTTCAACAGAAAATTTGAAATAAAGCCAATTCCTATTTTGCTTAATATTTCGCTTACCGCGAACAATCACTTCTAATTGTTGTCCGCTTTTCGCGTCGGATTTGATGCACAATTCCGCCGGCTATGTTATAAAACAATTGGTCCATGCTTTAAGCTGTGCACTATCGAGTTATGGAGCACGTGGGAAGTTTGGAGAACACTCAAGAAGCTAGAGTTGCCCTTGTCTATCGCCCCGGGCAACTCTTACGCTTCTTACGTGCTCTCCAAACTTCCCGCGTGCTCCATAACTCGATAGTGCACGCTAAAGCATGAACCAATTGTTAAATAGCTCCTTTACATCACACTGTTCTCCATTGAAAAATAAAGCCTTTCGATCCTAGTGGACCATAGCTGCCGGAGCTTATCCCCGGTTTCTGTAGCATGAAGCGGCTAGGAGTATTTCTACTCCCCCTGGATAGGATGCTAGTCCATCGCAAGTCATTCCCCCGCAATTTGTTAGGTTTTCCCCAACAATTTACCGGTACCCATTTATACACCTGGGTGGAGAGAGGCACTGTGAGAGTTAAGTGTCTTGCCCAAGAACTCAACAATGTCCCCGGCCAGGGCTCGAACCCGGACCGCTCGCTCCGGGGACGAGCGTACTAACCATGATGCCACCGCGCCTCCCGTTCTCCATTAAACTTTACCAATATTTCGGTCCACAAATAAGTTTATAAGATATTTCAGTGCCTACACAATGCTCATACAGTGCCGTTTGACAGTATTAATTCAATTCACATCAAGACAGGTAAAGGTCCAGCCTAAACAGCGCTCACCAATACGTAAACGGTTATGTGGACCCTTAACCTATCGTGTGTGCAACTTGCTTGTCGATCTAAAGTTGTATGTATGGAAGATATGCTCAGCTTTGTTTGAGTTTACTCGTGAGCGCAAATTTATCCGATACTGGATAAAGTACAATTCTCACTCAAAATCTTGGTTTAAAAGATGAAATAAAAGGCACTCCACAGATCCTAAAACTGAAAAGGAACACCGCAAACGGAAAGTTTCTCATTCACAGAGACTTAAGATGGCATAGTCTCATTCACCAACTCTCAGAGTGCACTTCGTTTCCATAGAGGGATAAATCGTGCACGAGATATTAAAAATCCGGAACAAATAATTGAGGCATCACTCATCCCTTATCAATAAAATGGTCCACGCCAGCTTAATGCGACAATACGTCATCACACATATTTCTTCATTCGTCTGTTTGAAATAATATAAAGTCAGAATTGTAAACTTTTTCAAAGAACTTAAATACTGCAAAATCAACTTGCACTGATCTCTGCGGATAAAGTGAAAAGTGTTATTTAAAGTACATAAATAACGTACCCAAACGATAAACGTGAAAAAAACATACAGTATTCTCATTGTTTTTCTTTTAAATCAAAACCGTATTATCTTTACAGACATTTGGCAAAGCCATTTATCTCACTGGAACTCATTTGATGTTTTAACAGTATACTTATTATCACTGAAAGTTGGTATTGCTTTTCCACTGGAAAAACCATAATCGATTGTTTAGTCACAACCACTCTTTCGTTGTCACAAATATAAAACGGCACATTTCCAAAACTTCATTAAAAAACTGAAAACTGCACTGAATAATGACTTCATTATCACTACTGTAAACGTTATATTTCAGTGCTCATACAATGCTCATACAGTGCTCTCACGGTGCTGATTCAGTTCACACAATGCTCATTTAACTCATTTCAAGACTGCCAAAAGTAAACTGCGCTAGCAATCAGTAAATTTTATTGAGACCCGTCTACTATTGTGTGTGCGAATTGCTTGTCTATCTAAATTTGTTTGTATGGACAATATGTTCTTATTTTAAGTTTGCCAGTGAGCGCAAATTTATCCGACACTGTGTAAACCAAAATCAACCCCCAAATCTTCATTTAAAGGCTAAAACTGAAAGCTCTCCGCTGATCAGCAATTAGGGATAGCCGCAAATCTTTCACCTGTCGCCTGTGCTACTTATTTGTCTATCTAAACCTGTATGTATGGAGCATATGTTCTTATTATGAGTTTGCACGTGAACGCAAATTTATCCGATACTGTGTAAACCAAAATCCACCCCTAAATCTTCTTTTAAAAGCTAGAATTAAAAGCACTCCGCTGAACCTACAATGCATTTCGCTTCCACAGAGGGATAAAAAGTGCGCGACAAAAGCGCGACGGATATAACCTTAAGGAAATCACTATCCAAAGGAATTCAGCACGCCATGACGTCAAAGCGATTACGTCACTCCATACGTCATCGCTTAAAAAATGCTTTCTTGATTTTCACTCATACGTACTCCTTGCCATTCCCCTTTCCTTAGAAGTAACGGCGCAGTCCTGGGTTGGGTTGTTCGAAAGAAAAGTTGATCGAAGTATCTATTTTCCTTATAAAAAGATGTACGTTTCTCACTGTTCATTTTTAGAGTAGTTTGTTGGATTATTCAATTCAAATAAAAGGGCAAACAATATAAACAGAAAAGTTACAAAACAAATATCAAAATTGACGCTAATTCTGGGTTAGCGGAATCGGGCTTTGAACAACCCTGCCCTGGTAATTAATTCCAAAATAGCATTTATTATAAAGGATGTAACTAACGTTAAGCCGAAAAGACGCTTGGGTAAATTACGAATTTTCTTAGCACCTCAGCGAAAAATTACAAAACTAAAATCAAACTTTTCGCTGATCCTGTCCCAGTTCTGATCATAAATTCGAAATAGCATTACTTAATCAATCCATACAATCAAGTTCGATGTTCGATGAAACCAAGTCCTTCCGATGAGGAGAAGCCAAAACTGCGATGAGTTCCAGTGTAAAAACAGAACCAAAAACAGATTGCGGGACGACTAGTTCAACGATTTATTAATCAGGGTAGAGAAGAAAGAAAGTTACCGACGTCCGACCACGTCTAGTGATAAACGCTGCTAAAATAACATGAGTAAGCTTTAATGGAAGACTCGCTACAAAAATGCACGCGTATCTATTTAACTAAAACGACTGAGACTAGACTTTATTGGACGGAATGCTTTTTCTCATTTTCATTTGATGCTTTTTTCCTTTCTCCGTACCTGTTATTTGTCTCTTCTTGACTTTCAATTTCGACGCTGTGGTCAACACTTTCCTAAACTTCTATGTTTAGTCGCCATGATCACTATCTTGTGTGAGAGCATAACGGGGTCTAGCTGATAGCTGAGAATAGGCCATCTTTGAGTTGGCTTTTGTCTCAAAACATGTGAAAAAAATGACTTTGATTTGCACGAAAATGAACTTAGAGATGAAAGAGTAATCCTGTCCCTCTTCCAGACCTGTATTTTAATTCGTTCTCTTATCCCGTAGCTTCTATTGTTTTCGGTGACATGGCTATTGTGTCATTATTTCATCTATTGTTTTTTTTTCAGCTAATCCCAGATCCTGTCTGAAAATGTACCGGCTGGCTCAGATGAAACACATTTCCTTGGTTTCGCAGGAAGACCTTCAACCTTGTTCCCAGGCACAGTTCCCAACCCGTCCCCGAGCCAGGGAAAAGTCCCTGGGAACGAGGTTGGAAGACCCTATTGATACAAAGACAAAGAGGAACTCGGAAAAGGCCTATTGGCCAAAATTTCTGCTGCGATTTAAACTGATGGCTAAGACCTGAAGTTTGAAAAAATTTTGTTTATGGACTGACACGGAGTCGATGTCTGCAAAGTAGGTTAGGTTAAGTCTGCATACAAGCCAAGTGGCCCATCAGGCCGGAGCTAATCCCGGTTTCTGTAGCATTAAGCGACTAGGAATATTTCTACTCCCCCCTGGATAGGATACTAGTCCATTGCAGGGTTACCCCCAGCATTAAATTCGCCGGTACCCATTTATATACCTGGGTGGAGAGACTGCACTGTGTTTTTCCCATGATCCGGAGTCGAGCGCAATAACCATGAGGCCACCGCGCCTCCCAGAGGTCTATAAACTTACAAAAACGAGGTCAATATCCACCACCCGTGCACAATTTAGTAAATAGATTCCATGTTGCCGTGCGTCTGTTCAGTAATAGATCACAGATGACGTCAAAATGTGGTAAGAACAAAAAAGTGGCACACGAGGCGATAGCCGAGCGGATCACTGATGTACATTACCACATTTTGACGCCATCTGTGATGTGTTACTGAATAGACGGTCAGACAAAGTTCAGCTTTTCTTCAATACCACTGTTTTTGAATTGAAATAGATTTTTGGAGGATGACATTAACATGTCAGCTGTTTTGACGACATACTTCAAAATCCAAGATGGCGGATACAAAATGGCGGAAGCTTCGAAACGTGACTTCATCCACGCGTAATATGACGTAATGGTTAACAGGTGCTTATGAATGAAGTAAAAAAGTTTCGATCCTTCGAAAATGACGTGAGTTTGAAACTATCGAGTGAATAGACGGCGGAACATAGAGGGCGACGAAAAGGAACGGAGGGGCTTTTCACGAAGAGGGAAGAGGGCGTGGCCTCAGCTGTTACCAAATACCATTACCCAGGCCTCCCCTTATTTTAACGTTTAACATGATGGTTTTGTGACGTCACTCGGTCTCTAGAGAGTGGAAGATTCCGCTAACTTATCGCTTAAACAGCTCAAACCGCTTGCAAAGGTTGAGTTCCCTTATATAAATTAAGGTAATGTCATCAATATCAACTCATGCACAATATTCCAAGTGTCCTACTAAAGTCACAGTATTCTGTGAAGCATTTTTACAGCTAATTGAAATTCCACCGCCGTTTTGCTTCAACAGTCACACGCTTGACTGGTCAACTGATGCAGCATGCAAATTAACTACCTCTAAACAAAGGATCAAAAGAAAACTAAGCTTTGTCACAAACACCACAGGAAATAAAAGCTCTTTTGTTATCCAAGCTATTTTAATTTTCACAGAGCGTTTATAGCAAACGGTTGTAGACATAGTGTTTAAAAGAATTTCGCTGGAAGGCGCCTCGATTTTTATTTTGGGGACTGAAGTAATGCGCAGAAAATGAATTGGGCAACTTTTGCGGCTAAGAGGAATCTGTTTGACCTGTACTAACAAATTTTGCATATTCCCCTTTGAAAGTGAAAGGCTCTGGGTGAAGTGTACTGAGTGATCGCAGCGCCAGCCATGACTTCTCTACAGCTCACAACAAACGTGTCCCGAAAGACGCACTTGACTTCCCGTTACGGGTTCCTTTTGCGAGTAACAGATGACACGGTTGAGGGGGGTCGACAACAAATCGGCGATGTTTATAGTAAGTCAAATTCTTTTGCTTACTACACACGCTGTAAATCAACAGGTCTCTTAAACAACGAGTGTAATTGTTCCTAGTGAGTTCGCTAATGAAAGATCAGAGCTTAAACAAGGACATTCAAATTAGCCGGGCTTCGTGGTTTTAGAGTTTAATGCCAGATCATTTTCTGTCTGATTGTATTATTCACAACGTGTGTCGAAGGCTCAGCATAAATAACCAGGTGAAAGAAATTCTCTCTTTATCAAGTCCTTAAGAATTTGTGGTGACTAGGAAGGTTTGTCTTGGATGAAATCAGGTTTACTGGCTTCATTGATTCTTTATTAGTTTTTATCTCCATCTTTTGGACTGAGAAAGATCGCACTGAACTCAAATCTTAATGTGAGTCACGTGACAGCCTTGCAAAGCAAGCACACAAGGGTTGTTGCAACTTGAACGGCGAAAACTTTAATATTTTTCGTCGTTGTAACAACTCTTGCGTGACTTAAATTTCTCTAAATATATATCTTTTTTTTCAAATGTTAAGTATATGAGTACGTCAGTAGCAATATAGCCTGATAAAAATTACGTCATATTGGAAAAATTCGATTACTGGGCGTGGCGAAAGTATTTTGCAGACGAGTGGTTTAACGAGAAGTTTCAGAGTTTCGCATATTTACTTGAGTAGGTGGTAACCACTTTAATTTTTAATTAAAAAAAAGATCAGTGATCAACTGCACTGTTCAGTGACTTGTTAAATGTGGCCGACTGCATACAAATGGCCCGACGTAGCCAGAAAAAAATTCTGAGATAATGTCCATTGTCTTTTCCTAGGTATTTCGCAATGTTTTACTTTCCCCCTTCAAAAAGACAACCAGCAACGGAAAATCAAAACACTGAGGCAAATGCCTCGGTTTGCCTCATAACAGCTACTGACCTGACCGTCGTTACGCAAAGACTCGGAATCGATTGATGGGAGATAAATTGGCATTAGCGATTAATCTGATTTATATAGTAAGTCAAATTATTCTGGCAATTCCATTATCGGCTGCTAAACGTTGACAAACTAATGCGGACACAAGTTTACAAACTTGCATTTATTCGTGACTTTGTTGAGATAGAGCCTTTGACAGAGACATGTTTATTTTAAAATTGATTTGCAGCTATCCTTGAAATCACATCCGTTGCACCAGGGGAAATTGTGTTACGAGGAGAGGTATCTAACAGATATATTGGAATGGACATTCATGGAAACCTCTTGACCTACGTAAGTATTTCAAATATCACTGATTAATTCCGATGAAGATTCTTTTAGTCAGTGATACGCGCACGTAACGTGCGCGAATTAATCCACGCGCGCCCGTCATCCACCTTCCCTTCCTTCCTTTCGTCTCTCACTAACTCGCGTGCTCGCTCCCTCGCTTGATCAAATCGATGGAATCTAGATAATTTAACTAACCCTATGCCGTTATCTTTTAACAGAGCTCCTTGATGGAGGACTGTGTTTTCAAAGAACATCATAACACGAATGGCTACAGTTCATTTGAGTCCAGGTCTCACCCAGGCTGGTTCTTAGCACTGACTAACGATGGCAGAGCAAAGCCTGGGCCCAAAACTGCGTCCGGCCAGAGAGCTGTAGAATTTTTATCAGGAAGTGTTTAATCTGTTAATGAATTAAATTTCTCGCTCAATATTAAATTCTTGGTACATTCTATAATGTTAATAGCACAATACCTCTGTTTTAGTTGGGCTAAAGCATGATTAAAATACATTGAGTATTTAAGTTAATTTAAGCGGTAGAACAGCACGTGACAACTTGCAGAAATCCTTTGACAAGGGAAGATAATAAATTGTGACAAGATAGAATTGTATAAAGACAGCAGTTACGATATAAGTCTGCATTTTTCGAAAACAATTTTATTACACAATAGAATTTCGCATTTCTCCACATTTTTCTGAGTAAAAAAAGAAGAAGTAATATCTTGTTGTAAACGATACTTTGAAGGCTAAATGGAAACCGAATTAGTTCCTTGTGTTTAAGTGAATTTAAATGTTTGAATATTCGTGCTTAAAATAAAATATACAAGTTGAAAGTGTCTGACTTGAGTGGTTGCTTTGAACTCGGTCAGCCATCTTTACTTTAAGACTAACGCAGTCTCGTTTTTGAAACAAGACTCAAGTTTCCTTTTTTCCAGCTGTGGTTTCCACCTTAGAATTATTGAGAACGGGGAATAGAGAATTCGCTATTTTTGACGTTATTTGAAACTTTTAAAAATCCTGCCTAATTTTCCTCATTAGCTGAAAATGTCCTAGTACTTTTC
>Ga0126337_10000050_pt1 | contig 36900 bp, 9 predicted proteins | sample DipCmetagenome_FD_92527 | JGI IMG/M metagenome (GOLD analysis project Ga0126337, IMG submission 92527) | Coral microbial communities from La Bocana,Puerto Morelos, Mexico - Diploria C A metagenome | ecosystem: Host-associated > Invertebrates > Cnidaria > Coral | place: La Bocana,Puerto Morelos...
GTCCTACCGAATAACGGCCATCGTCCTTTGAGCGAAGCCATTTGGCTGTGAGAAACTAAATAAAAGAGATTTTAAACTCCTTAGTTGATGTTTCTTTCATCTTTGTATGTCGCTTTACGCGCTTAACATAAAATTTGGCAGACTACCGAGACGTACTCTCCCCAGACCTTTTCAGTCACGGCAGCCGTAGTAGCACCAGCTAATGTGGCTGGAGAATAAAGTATAAAAGCGTGCATGATCTAAGGTGATTTGCATGCGTAGGCGTATTTTGTCATTTCGCAGAAGGGAAATTTCCATTATTTTTTTTAACTAAAAAACCCCGTCTTTATGTTAACTGAAATTATTTACTTAAATTTGGCGTATTTAATTGGCCCCACCAAACAAGTGAGTTATATCCGTCATTGACCTTTTAATGGCCTCCCCTGTGTGAAATGCCAACGTCGTCGCGGAGCTCTTTTTTCCTGGTGAGTGGTATAAAGACGGTGTTTGTAATGACCAATTTTAATCGGTGTTGTTATAAACGTCGAACTTGTATTGAATTGTCAATTGATTTGTTTAATTGATTTTTAATTTAATTAATTGATTATTAGCAAAGTCTAGTGTATATGCTATTAATTATTGTAGTTAAATTTCACGTGTCCATCAACAACTTATTGTACAAACAAAGAAGGCAAGTTTCTGGTTTCAAAAAGTAACGAAATTGTTCTCGCGTGAGGACGTCTCCTTCTTTCCGACAAGTGTCTCTCTCTGGTTGGCCATCAGCAATGTCGCATGGAACTTCCGAGTTATTTTGAGTCTCCAAGGCGGATGCCTGCTTATTAATACGTCTTCAAATGACCTTAGTGATTGATTAGAATAGTTGTAACTCGAGCCGCTGCATCTACCTCGTTGACAAAAAAGAGTCCTAAGCAACTCGGTTTTCTAACACGCGTTTAGAATTCCTTTTTGGCTGGAAGCAGAGTATATAGGAGAAATAGCGATGTTTTCCCTCGGTGAAGCACAATGTCTATTTAACTATACCCGCTCAGTGAAAACGTAGGGACGCAGATAATATTCGTGAAAGAAATTCGAAAGCTGACGTTTCGAGCGTTAGCCCCTCGTCGGAGCGATGGATTCGTTTCGACGAAGGGGAACGCTCCAAACGTCAGCTTTCGACTCTCTTTACGGTGGCCAATTCACATTATTATTAACCCTGTTGATAAAACCAATTTATCCCTTTTCCATAATTCAGTTATCCAACCAGTTTGAATTCCGCTGTCCTTCATTGACAGAATACCTAGTTTAATGAATTCCCGGGTGTGTTAAAAATTGCTGGAAAGGTACCCAAGTAGCAAACTCCAATGAAAAAACCGTCAAAACATTGTTAATGGACTTTTTGTTCATTAGATAATACAGAACTTCAAAATTAACAAAAGAACCGCAGAAATGAAAACCCCCGTCCTTACAACAATCACGTATTTATGATTTTCCTGTATCAAAAAGACAAAAAATCATTGTTTCATTAAGGGCTACCCAAAGATGGAAATAAATGTCTTTACATTTTGTGTCCATGATCGAATATCAGGTTTCACATCGTCGGGACCTCACTGCAATTAATTTGATGGCTGGTCTTGACCCATACCTACAGAAAGTTCTGATTCTCGTCAGGCTCACTGCAGCTTGTTTCAAATCTTGAATCACTGTCTGACGTTGAAGTATCACCTTCAACAAGCAGCGTGATTCTTCCTCTGCACGCTGTGTCTTTGCACAACTGATCGAGAAAATCAGTTCGCCGTTGAAGCGATTGCAGTTCTGTGTTAAATCCATGGCTGCGTGCCATTTGGAATGCATCCTGGGCAGTTTCTTTTGCCAGTTGATACATCTCAGGTCCTTGACGATAGTATTGGTCCGAACGTCTTTTAAGAATCTGCACGAGTGTACCTCGAGGAATATTTTCACCGAGTTTGTATTGTATAATATCAAGATGTTTCGTCGCATCTTTGAGATCTTGTGATGGAATTACTTTTATTTGGGTTCTAGCGACAGTTGAGGAGCAATCAAGTAAGAGAGCCGCAAGACCAAGGTGGCAATATGTTAACCTTTTGTGTTGAACCCTTGGGCGAGGGTCTTTCTTGCAGATTGTAATTGCCCATTCGAAGTACGTTTTTGCTTTTTCTTGAATTCCTTTTCGCGACGTTGCATTTCTCTCGTCGTCCGGAACATTGCTCATGTAATTCAACCAGCCCATACCTAACTTGTAGTACATTTCGGCCCAATCCTCTGGGGACTCGTGATTTTGTAGTAAAGCCTCGCTTCGTCTTAGACATTCCAAAAAGGTTGAAAAGTTCCCGGGCTTCCTACAACTACAGTTGGTTGCAAGTAAAATATAGGCTCTTGCAATTAAAATGTTTGGATTTCTTAGCTGGCAGTGATCGGCGAGTTCTATGACTGAAGTGAAGTAGAGGTTGCTTTTGCTGAGTTGTTTGTTGTACATAAATGATACTCCTTGCTCAAGTATTAATGCTAATTCCCTGTCAGCAAACTTGTTTTTTGTACAAAGTTTCGAGTACAGAGAGAACAGTTGTTCATCTTCTTTCAATCTTCCCTTCTCCTGAAAACGTTGAAGCTTTGTTAGGACTTGGTTGCAATGTTCTCCAATTTGAATTTGTTGTTCATTTGGTATTACTTCCATATCTCTATTGTCTTTTTCTGGGCTTCGTTGAAGACAGAAATTGAAGACGCGTTTATGGTGCTCAAACTTTCCATTGTCCTGTAAAAGTTCAAGGGTTTTGAGGATTTCCTCACATTTCGGCCCGTTAAGGAAACCTTGCGTTCTTATGACAGGTAATGACCGTTCAATATTCAACGGATATTCACCGGATGAGGTGTTTGGTTTCTGCTGACTTTCCCCTTCAGAAACACCTAGTCTTCTGAAACACTGTACTGCACTGCTCGCTTCTGCCTCCATTGCTCGTATTTGTTCAACGTGGAAATCTGCCCGCCTCAGATCGGTTTCTTCTTGGCTTTTTCGAAGCAAGTGACAATCAGAATGATGTGCAGTGCCAGCTTGGCCAACAACAGCAAGGTCGCAGTTGCCGACACTCAAGGTCATTGTTTTAGTACTCGCATCGACGCTTACTTGAGCAATTGCTGAGGTGAGGTCATCAGTAAAATTGAATAACATCGGGTCATAAACAGCAGATTGGTGATCTGTTGCTTCAGTCTCGCTCGAAGCTGAATCTGTCACAGTAAATGAAGCTGCAGGCTTGGGTTGTTCGTGGTTGGTTGTCATATTGGGATGGCCCTCTTTGTGTCAGGTCGCTAACAAGCTTTCTGAATCTGTTTCAACTTGTCCAGAATGTAAAATGTAATGTCTATACTTCCTATTGGTGACAATGGCTTCCTCTTAAAAAATAATAATAAAAAATAGAGAATCAGTGTGTTGATAAAAATTTACCTTCAAACCCCATATTTATTTTACCCCCACCCCCTCGCTATAACAACAGAGACCAGTATTTTGTGTGCTGAAAAGTTTGGAATTGATGTAATCTTTGCTTTTGAGGAGAATTACTTTCATTTATGTTTTTACTTTGGATATTGCTCCCGTACGTTTCCTATCAAGTCCTTCATGGAACATGTCTGATCCTGTTTTGTGGCTAGCTTGTGGCTGATAATGAGGTCGTCAATGACAGCAATTTCATGGACGTGTCTCATTATTTTTTAATAACAGTCACAATTTACAGGAAGTGCTACGAAATCCTTCTTTCTATACATGTGTTATTGCAACAAACAAGTTTTTTTTTTCCTTAAGTGCAAATAAACGAACTAAGATAAAGCAGTATTTACTGTTTGTGAAATAAGAAATTCGACACACATGATGGCCTGCTTTGTTTTGATGATTTGCAACGTTAACTTCAAAACAGACATTTCTAGAATACTAATTAATAACCTGTTCACTGCACTTGTCTTGACATTGTTGGGGGGAATAAAGTGATATTAATCTCGGTATAGTAATACGAGAATTATTTTTTTTTCTCGGGACAAAAACTTCACTCCAAGTTCTTCGAACAGAAGTGGAACCTATGGCCTGCCGCACAGTTGCCGGAGACCGTCGCCTTCTTTTCATTTACTGTCTACATACCTCACGTACTGACCAGGAATGTTACACATCTTACCTTGCCAGATTTCTAAGATCTTCCAAGCGATATTGTTGTTCATTTCATGTTATGGGGTACGATCGATTTGGTTTTCCATTTGAGATCGACCTGCACTAACATGTAAGTTCCTAAGACGTCATAGGTACGTTCTCCGGTCATCGATTGAAGTAAGCACTTTCCGTACGTACAGCAAAGAAGCAAGTGGACGAGAGCGATTTATAGCTAGCTAAGAGCATGAATGATAGCGCCGCCACTAACCTCGCCGTCAAAACACCGGCTAAGTAGTTATATTGACTACTGTCTGCATCTGATGGTGTATGTAATGTTGAGGAAAGCGATTTGATTGTTTGAAACAAAGGTCTAACCAGATAGCCAGTCATGATAGACTTTGGTGAAAGGGAAAGTCCCTGAACTTATAATGTGCCATATAATTTAAACTGTTTATTTTTAATATACGTTTTTACCAGAAAGTAGCGACGAGTTTAGAATTCTTCTTCGCTCTAAGAAAACTTAATTAAAGAAAATACACCATTGTGATAAAAAGTATTGACGTGGAGTTTATGAAATATTCCTGATTGATATTTGTATGTACCTGCACTGTATACAAAGATTTCGAAAGCCTTGAAAGGGAAAAGTCCCTTCTCCATATATTAGTTACACGACCACTTTATCGACGCGTTTGAAGTATCACGGAAGTGAGTGAAATTACAGAAATAGGGAACTTACTGAGATGATCACCGAGGAGAAGCTGCTAAATCCAAATGTATCGCGAATAGACTTTTGGAACGTCATAGTTCATTACATAATGTCAAAATCGAAACTGCAAAAATTTAAAGGATAGTTTCACAGTTCTGCGTGAAATGATGTGACAGGAAATTCTGAATTTATTCTTGAACATTGTATTTATTATTTTGGACACGCAAACGTTATCTACAGCATCCGAGTGGTTCGTAATCAATATAATTGATGGTCCGTTGAATGCCTTATAAAAAATGGAGAGAAATGGGCTACAGTGATGGTTTGCAAATTCGCGTAGCCGTCACAACACCCCCTTAACCCTTATACTTATTTTCACCTTTTACGTACGTATTTTTATATTATCCTTTTATCATTTTTTCACTAATGACTGTTTAGGGCGAGGGCCTGTATTGTGAAAGTAATCTTATGTCACGGTTGCAGGAGGGCCCAGCAGGAGGGTCATAGTTTTGGAACCCTGTTGTGATCGATTATTACGTGAGCGGATCAACTCGTGGATCAACCGTTTTCTGACGGATTCTAGTCGGATCCGCTGCAGCTTGTTTCAAATCTAGAATCACTGCCAGACGTTGAAGTATCGCCATCATTAAGCAGCTTGATTCTTTCTTTGCACACTGTTTCTTCGCACAACTGACCGAGAAAGTCGATTTGCTCTTGAAGCGAATCCAGTTCGGTGTTAAATTCATGGCGGCGTGCCATTTGTAATGCATCCTGGGCAGTTTCTTTGGCCAGTTGATACATTTCGGGTCCTTGACGATAGTAGTGGTCAGAGCGCGTTTTCAAAATCTGCACACGTGAACCCTGAGAAACGTCACCAAGTTCGTACTCTACAATATCAAGGTGTCTTCTCGCATCTTTGAGATCTTGTGATGGAATTACTTTTAATTGACTTCGAGCGGCAGTTGAGGTGCAATCAAGTAAGAGGGCTGCAAGACCAAGATGGCAATATGTTAGCTTTTTGTGTTGAACTCTTGAGCGGGGATCTTTCTTGCAGATGGCAATCGCCCGTTCATAGTATTTTTTTGCTTTTCCTTGAATTTCGTTACGCGCCTTAGCATTCCTGTCGACATCCGGGACCATACTCAAGTAAGCCAACCAGACAGAGCCTAAAATACAGTACATTTCGGCCCAGTCCTCAGGCGACTCGTGATCTTTTAGTAACGCCTCGCTTCGTCTAAGGCATTTCAAAGCGCTTGAAACTTTTCTGGTCTTCCTAGCCCTAGAACTATAGTTGGCTGCAAGTAAAAAATAGGCTCTTGCAATTAAAATGTTCGGATTTCTTAGCTTGCAATGCTCGGCGAGTTTTATGACTGTATTGAAGTAGAGCTTGCTTTTGGTGAGTTGTTTGTGGAGCCAGAATGATACTCCTTGCTCAATTATTAAGGCTAATTCCATATCAGCGTCCTCTTTTTTTGTACAAAGTCTGGAGCACAGACAAGACAATTGCTCATCTTTTTTCAGCAGTCCGTTTTCCTGGAAAAGTTGAAACTTTTTTATTGCTTGGTTGCAATGTTCACCATTTGGATTTTGTTGTTCGTTTGCTATCTCTCTCGTGTCTTTGTTCTCTTTTTCCACGCATCGCTGAAGAAGGAAATTAAAAATGCGCTTATGGCGCTCAAACTCTCCACTATCCTGTAAAACCTCGAGTTTTTTGAGGATTTCCTCACATTGCGGCCCATTAAGGGAACCTTGCTTTTTTATCACAGGTATTGATGGCTCAATATCTACTAAAATTTCACCGGATGAAGTGTTTGGTTTCTGCTGATTTTCCTCTTTAGAAACACGTTGTGTACTAAACCACCTCACTGAATTGTCTGCTATTGCTTCCATTGGCTGTATTTGCTTATCGTGGCAATCTGCTCCACTCAGATCGCCTTCGCCTCGATTTGTTCTGAGCAAGTAACAATCATAGTGATGTACAGTGCTAGGTTGCCCAACAACAGCAAGGTTGCAGTTGGCAACACTCAAGGTCATTGTTTTAGTACTCGCGTCGACGCTTACCAGTGTAATTGCTGAGGTTAGGTCATCAGTAAAACTGGATAATATCTGGTCAAAAACAGATGAGACGTGACCTGTTGCTTCAGTTTCTTTAGGACCTAAATCTGTCGCGGTTGTTGAATGTAGAGGTTTGGGTTGTTTGCGCTTGGTTGTCATATTCGGACTGTTCTCTTTGTGTCACGTCGCTAAAAAGCTTTCTTGATTTGTCCAGAATGTAAAATGAAATGCTGTACTCCCTTCTAGTGACAACGGCTTCCTTTTAAAAAGAAAGAAGCAATAGAAAATAAGTCTGTAAGTGACCACGAAATAAATGATAAAACATGGTTTAAAATCCATACAAACGTCTTTAATTTTGAGACAGCGTACCCCCAAACCATATAAACTCTTAATATTTTAATAGTTTTGTGACCAACTGTAAAATCCCGTCATTCACCTACCATTTGAAAGAAGCTGAGACTAAAATCATGTATGTTCGTTCATTTTTAAGAGTATCAGAAATCATCAAACAAATTAGAATTCATATCTATGTGGATTTTGAACCAGGTTTCTCTGTTCACCCTAAAAGTATCAAACTTGGTCAAATTACTACTCTCAAATGACGTGACGTAACGGTGTCAGTTTATCTCTTGGTTAAAGTTAGAAACTCGCCCCAGCTCCATGCGCAAATTTCGTGAATGACCTATTGGTCACATTTCCAGTCGGGTTTGACGAAAATTCCTTTATGGAACGTGTCTAATCCTGTCATGTCGCTTGTAATGACTTCAATTTCATGGAAGTGTCTCGTTTACTGCAGTCGCAATTTACAGGATGTGCTTCATTGCTTCATAAAGCTGCAAAACCACTACTCCTCTTATTGCATTATTGCAATAAACAATGTTTTCTCCCTAGGAGCAAATAGCCTGCTATGTTTGGCTGATTTGTGACGTGAACTTGGAAAGGAAATTTCCAGAATACTAATTAACAACTAAAGAAACAATATTTTTTATTAGTTTTGTGACAACTGTAAAATCCCGTCATTCACCTACCATTTGAAAGAAGCTGAGACTAAAATCATGTATGTTTGTTCATTTTTAAGAGTATCAGAAATCATCAAAAAAAATTAGAATTCATATCTATGTGGAGTTTGAACCATGATATTTTGACAGTTATCTATCGCCTGCCGCACAGTGGCCGAACGCTATCACGATCGGTTCATGCATGTATCATCTATATTCCTCACGTACCAGAAGAATACTAGTCATCTTACCTTGTCAGATTTTCAAGATCTTCCAAGCGATATTGTTGTTCTATGATATGGGTTACGATCGACGTAGTTTTCCATTCGAGATCAACATACATTAACATGTAAGTCCCTAAGAGTTCTCATTTTCGTTTTCCATCGATTAAAATAAGCACTGACTTCAGTACATGCTGTAAAGAGGCAAGTTGGCGAGAGCAATTTATAGCTAGCTAAGAGCACGAATGAGAGCGACGCACTTCGATGTGAACTTCTCTGCATCCGAAGGTGAATGTTATGTTTGGATAAACGATATGCTGGTTTGAAACAAAGGAGGAACAAGATAGCCAGTCATGATAGACTTTGCTGAAAGGGAAATTCCCTGAATTTATAATGCGTCACATATTATATTATTTATTTTTGGTATTCGTCCTGTGTATATTTTATTTCAAGTATTTACCAGATATTAGCGATCAGTTTAGAATTCTTCGTTCTAAGAAAAGCTAATTGACGAAAGATATCATTGTGGTGGGAACATACTAACGTTGAGAATATGGAAAATTCGTGCTTGATTATTATTTGTATGCACTTTCACTGTAAAAAAAAAACGTTTTCGAAAGCCTTAAAAGGGAAAAGTCCTGTAACATAGTTTATTTATCCAGCTACTTCATTGACGTTTTTGAAGTGTCACGCGTACGGAAGTGAGAGAAATCGCAGAAATGAAAGTACGCAGGTAGTACTCACCGAGAACAGGCTGATAAATACAAATGTATCGTGACTAGACTTTCTACTTATTGTTCATTTCGTAATGCCAGCAGCTGAACTGCAGAAATTTAAAGGATAGTCTCACAGTTCTGCGTGAAACTGCGTGACACAGGAAATGCTAACTCTCTTCTTGAACATTGTATTTATTATTCGGGGTAATAGACTTAACTGGACACACGCAAAAGCTATCTACAGCAACCGATTGGTTCGTAAACAGTGGAATTGAGGGATATTTGTTAGTCGCAATAAAGAAGGTATTGTAATGAGAAAAGTCTCTACCACTGCGTTTTCAGAATCTGTACGGTTGTACCTTGACTGAGGAATAATTTCACCGAGTTTGTATTCTACAATATCAAGGTGTTTACTGAAAGACTGCACTTGTCTTCTATTGCTTCTATTTGTTGCATTTGTTCAACGTGGCAATCTACTTGTCTCAGATCGCCTTCGCCTTGATTTTTCCTTAGCAAGTGGCATTCACAAGGATGTACAGTGCTCGATTGGCCAAAACAGGTTGCAGTTGGTAAGATTCTAGTTCATTCTTTTAGAAATTCGAGAGGATGCCTGCCTGAATAATTGTTGAGATGGCGTCATTGTCGGGAGAATGGGCGTATATCTGTTGCAAAACAGAGGAATGCTGACCTGCTGCTCCAGTCTCGTTGGGAGCTAACTCTGTCCCACTTTTTGAATGCAGAAGTTTAAATTGTTTGTGTTTGGTTGTCTAATGGGATGGTCCTCTTTGTTTATACTCCCTTCAAATGAAAACGTCTTCCCCTAACAATAAAGAAGCAAAAGAGAATAAGTCCTCTCATGGAATTCAAGACCACTACAGTCGGAGCATACAGTCGCAATTCACAAGATGTAGCTAGTTTTAGAGCTTCATAAAGTAATGAAATCACTCTTCCTCTATCACTGGATAGGCTAAGGAGGTCAATAAACGACACACATGACGAGCATGCTCTCTTTGGATGAACTACCCGCGTCATTCAACTTTTTTTTTTTACAGTGGAAAGTTCGAGAATAGCAATTTACAATTTGCTTTGCGCATCAAAAAAATACTGGTCCCCTTGTTTATAAATTTCTTTCTTCAACCCGCTTTCTTCTTGACAGTGTACTGGTCTTGACATTTTTGGGTGAAGTGAAGTGAGAGATATCTGCCCGGGGATATCTGTCAGGCACTGAGACAAGCCTCTCGGCAAAAAAAAAAACATTCTGATTCTCCGAGCAAGAGTGGAGCCTATGGTCTGTCGCATAGTCGATGTTTAGGATTTTGCAAGTAATATACTCATTTGATTCAAGTTCTTTTTACAGATTGACATGCATTGACATATAAGTCCCTAAGACTTTACATGTCCATATACGCGGTTTCCTACCGATCAAGAAAAGCTCTTTTCTCGTCTGCTATTTAAAAAGAAAGTCGGCGAAAGGAATCTCTAGTTAGCGAGTTGAGTATGAACGAAAGGGAAGCCACGAACTTCGCATCCAAAACACTCAGTGTGAATGTAATAGTGATTACTGTTTGTCACATTGAAGGCACATGATTCTCAGGAGTGTAAATTACTCAATATTTGAAATGAAGGATCAGCATGATAGCCAGTCATAAGAGAGTTTCGTGAAAGGGAAAGTCCCTGAAGAAATAACGAATAATATTTCAGAGTTCGTTGTTTCTTGGAATTGTTTTTGAAAATAATCTTCAGACATTGAAATTTAAATCTAAGCACCCGATCGACACGCGTGTGCTATTCGAAAAACTTGGTTAGTCATTTCAAGTAAAGCTTTTTTAAAAGATAAGATTGGCTGCAAATATCCACTGCGAATATTCAATTTAAAGCATTTTTTAGAGTGTGCTTTCGTGTAGCTCTGAATAACCAGCTCCTTTATGCTTAATGTTTTTGTTAAGAAATGAGGAGAAATGAGAAAGTGAAAGTATATTAAAATAATTCATTTGTTCTGACGCAGGTGATATATTTAATATACCTTCTCAGGATTTATTTCATTTAAATAAATTATAATATTTATTATTTTCATTTCCATATTCTTTACTTCTAATGATCAGTGTCGGCAGATTCACTGGGGAATGTTTCACTATTGGAACTGGAGACATCATTAATTTCAATAATTCTTATTTGTTTCTGGTAGAGGTTTTCAAGAAATTCGATTCTTTCCTGGAGATTGCCTCTTTCAGTATAAAATTCGTTTGAGATGGCAATCTGTAATGCATCCTCGGCTGTTTCTTTTGCCAGTTGGTACATTCGCTGGCGATAAAATTGATCCGAGCGGGTTTTCAGAAGTTGCACACGTGTGCCAGGCGGTACACGAACGCCAAGTTGGTACTGCACAAAATCTAAATGTTCTTTAGCTTCTTTGATGTCAGGGGATGCAATTACTTTCTGCCGGGTTCGGGCGGCAGTTGAACTGCAGTCGAGAAGCAACGCTGCAAGTTTGAGGTGAATGTACGTTTGTTTCTTAATTTGAACTCTCACTCGAGGATCTCTCTTGCAGAAACAGATCGCTTGCTCATAATAGCGTCTTGCATTTCGTCGAGCAGTGTTTCGAGCTGTCGCGTTCCTCTCGTCATCCGGGATCATGCTCATGTAAGCTAACCAAACCGAGCCATAGTTGTAATACAACTCGGCCCAGTCCTCTGGCGACTCGTGGTTTTGAAGTAAACACTCACTTCGTCTGAGAAATTCGAAAAGCGCGGAGAGTTTTACGGATTTTCTATTTCTGTAGTCGGCCACAAGCAAGAAGTACGCTCTTGCTGTTAAAATGTTCCGATTTCTAAGCTGAAGTTGTCGTTTTTTTTGTGAATTTATGACCGACACGAACATTCGTTTGCTGTTTTTGAACTCTTTGTGATAAGTAAAAGCTACTCCGCGCTCCATTCTCAGGGCTAATTCTAAATCGGAATTCTCTCCACTCCCACAGCGTTGGAGAAACGAAGTAACAAGACACTCGTGCTCTCCAAACTTTCCATTGTCCTGTAAAAACTCAAGTTGTTCCATGATTCGCTCGCACTGCGGTCCGTTTAGATATCCTTGTTTCTTGATCAATGGCAGAAACGACTCCACGCTGACAGTAAGCGAGTCACCTGAGTCTGGCTGCTGGCAGCTTTGTGCTTCCAGAAAAGGCTTCAGTTGGTAGTCTCTTCTCTCCGTTGTTGTCCTGTGATGTTCAAGACCGCTGTCTGACCGAACCTCACCGTTGCTTACACATTTGTGTTCCTTCTCATCTAAATAGCAATTAGCTTTGCTTGACTGTCCGATTGTTACGAGATTACAGTTTGCCAGCAGAATATTTAATGTGTTTGATTCTGTGTCTATTCGCGCCTCAGCTGTTACTGAGGCTGTATCGTTTAACGGAAACTCGAATATTGTGTCTAAATTTCGGCAATTCTCCTGCCCTTCAGTCTTTGGTTCTCTTGGAAGTGCCTCAACGATTTTCTTGGATAAATACGGTTCACTGAATTGCGACGGAAGGTTAGTCATTTTATCAGATGAAAACAACTCTTCACTAAAGGTCTTTGGTTCTTGATTGTATCAGTTAATTCCAGTTCAGTTGTCTGTGCGAGACGTCATGGGTTCTCGTCGATTATTGCTTCAACAGAACATGTTTGCGTAATATTTCAAAGGAATCATCAGATATTTTTATCACGTGCTGAAGGAACCAAGGTGGCCACAATTAAACTGAGAATCAAACGCGTACCTTGACCTTTTTGATGGCTTTGAGTCAGCTGATTCTTCGTGCTACGTGCGGGAGATGAATATTTTGAATTTAGGCTAAAATGTTGTCGCTGTAAAGTTCTCAGAGCTGAGTGAAAAAACATCGATATTTTTCTCAGTGTCAATAAAAACTGAGCTCAGTTCAGAGATATTCGGAAGTGGGTGTTAAAGAAATAAAATATTCATGATTCTAAGAAAGTAAACAAATATCTGATTACTTCGGAAAGGGAAAGCCCTTTTTTCTTTGTTTTCTGTCAAAAAGGCTTCCACAAGGTAAATATATTGATTCAATTTCTTAAATCACTTCCGTTTTGCTTCCGTTTTTCTTCCATGAAAGTGAAATGAAAGTGAAAAGAAAGTGTACCAGACATGTACAAACAGACCGTTTACTGTTAAATTTACTATCTTTCAGTATTCAAATGACTACGACAAAGGAACTCCGTCAGGTTATCTTGTGTTATTTTAGCCACCAACAAAATAAGCTTTGAATTAAGGGAAACCTGACAATAATAGTTTACTAAGATAAAAAAACACCGGAGAGATATTAATTTATTTCAACAGTTTATGGTAATTTTCGCTTTTATTTTCTAATACATTGAGCCATCATTCATTGTGACAATTTTAATTAAATTAGCGTTTTAAATGACAGTCAATCGCGTTAAGATATCATGGCATGAAATATTTTCAACGATTGCGTCATGTTCTTTTTGTCAGTGCCACGTTGAATATGCTTTTGTTTTTATCAAGATGCTGTTACGTCTTCCCTTAGAAAATAATGCGCGCTTGACGTCTGAAAAAGCTACTGCGTTCAGAAGCTTTTCTTGACGTCAGAGGTGCATTTTTCCAAGAAAACGCAGGGACACTACCTTTAATTTGGGTTAGAACATAGCTTAATAGTGAAATATTTTGGCTGGCTGGTGATTGCGTCAGCAACACAACATCCGGTACGAAGGTGAACTAGAATTTCCAGCGTGACCTATTTGTTAAATAGAAAACATGTACCGTGTTTCTATCGAATTTTAAAAACATGAGTCGAAATTTGGGCGAACTAGAAAATGATGCTCTAAAAACTCCAGCCGACAGGCGAGCGTTTCCACAGCTTTTTCGAATTCTCCCAAACTTCCACGAGTGTTCCTGTAACTCGATAGAAGTAATGGAAAGATGTTGTCTAATATTTTTAGAAAATTACTAGGCAAAAAAAAGAAAGCAACCTATTTACTTTGATCACCAAAATGTAAATACTCTCTGCTCGCGCCATCGTTACGTCAACAGCTCGTGCTACTTCTGTGTTTTCTATTTTACAACTAGATACTCAAGGAGCATTCACTCGAGCTTCATATACATGTTCATATCGAGCGTTTTGGTCTTGCATAGGACGACTGCGCCAGCAGCACGAGCACCAGTCAAAACTCAGCTGTCAGAACATAGTACACTATGTTACCAGTCGGTTTAGCATTAGTGAGAAACACTTTAGTGAAGAATGTTTCAACTCTTTTCTGGTGTGTTTAGCGACTACAACAGGATTAAGATATTTATCTTAATCTATCAATTTTTTGCATTTGGTAAAAACCCGAATTTTTTTAGGAATTTTTAAAGTGAGCATCGTTTGTAGCACGACCGAGGAAAGGGGAGAATGGAACTAGCGAGGTCATTCCAGGCCTTTACTGGCATCGGCATCGCCTCAGTTACTTATTGTCCTTACGAGTTTGGTGTTTTCAGCTTTAAGTATTTTGTTGAAAGATTAAGCTCGAATTCCGAGGCCTCAAAAACGGACGTAGAGTGTGACTTAGAAGTCGAGGTTTCATCGAACGCGAGCGAACAAGAAGAGAGCTCAGATGACGATGAATCAGCGCAAACTGCTACTCTACTCGTTATCTATCACAGATTATATAATAATCCAAGTTATTCTCGTATTTTGATTGGCTCTCTAAGTGTTTTAAAATGGCGGAAAGTTTTCAGGATTAAGAGAATAATTTACGTGAGTGGGCAAAAGGAAGAGTAACAATAAGTCTTGTCGAGGAATTGAACATGTACGAGGAGCAGGGAAAAGAACGAAAAAGCCGTTTCTTTTTTAATAAAAATGACCAAAAACAATACTCGAGCAGTCACAGTCAGCAGAAGTCGAGCGAGTAAACCAAACACAAAATTGGTCTTGAAATAAACCATCGTTTTGTCTCCAATTTAATAAACCCAATAAGCAAAATGTTTATGAGAAAAAACTGGTTAATAATTTGACCAAACTAATGGATTGTTACCACCCACGACCCAGTAAGTGAGTTCTGGACTTCTGGTACTTCACTAACCTTGAATTTGTCCTCTACAGAGTTACCATTGGCCTTTACTGACAATATGGATCGACTAGTTGGCTGCGAAACAACGGTTGAAGATTTCCTTGACAAACATCTGTTTGATAAAACGGATGCCAAGCCACGAGTTGTCACATTAAAGGAAACACCTTTCACTGCCACTTTGTTGTGTGAAGAAGCCATGAACAAAATTCGATTCCTGGAAACCGAGATTCAGGAAGACATCGGGGAGAGGGGTATTGCGAATCTTCACATTCCTGACGAGCTTCTGAAGGCGGCACTCGTGTTGTCTCACGGTTCATCCGTGGCTATACATTTTGGTTTCCCTTGTAATACCAATGAAGAGTTCCCGGATGAAACCGATGGACCTCTCGGTGCAATCGCGTTGGGCAAAGCCCTAAAAGCTCTTGGAAAAGAGGTCACGTTTATTTCAAGTTACTACCACGTGAGGCTAGTGCAGGAACTTGTGCGAACCTTCTTGGGGAATAACGTGCCTGTTGTGGAGTTCACGCCGGAGCGTACGCATGGCTCAGGTGGGATTAGAACAGCTGCTGAGAAACTCTTGTTCCACGATGCGGCACATCAAAAGAACCCCAAGTTTGACGTTTTGGTTGCCATAGAGGCGGTTGGCAGAACAGACGAAGGACGTTACATGACCATGAAAGCAAGGGATTTATCAGATGTTTGTAAAGTCAGTCCAGTTGATGAAGTTTTCATTCAAGGTATCTGTACACATTTTGGGAGTCTGAATTTGAGAGCGTGGTGCTGGACTGTGGACTGTGACGTTTAGGATCTAGCCCTGGTCATTAGGGACCTACGAACGCAACATCTCTAAACCTTTTGCGCGTGCACAACATCATGCCGTTAGTACAACCTATAGATTCATAGGTCAGAGGCAAGAAAGTGTGCAAGCTCTGAGATAAGAATTGATTTGAAATGGGAAGAAGCCCTTCGTTATTATTAGTTCCCAGTCTTTTAATCGTGTTCAACAGAATGACAGAAAGCCTCGCTCCATTCAGAGCACCATCCCGTGGGGGTGATTAGATATATATTATAAAAGTATACTACACATAACATGCACCACATGTATGACGCAGATAACGCAATGAGTGACACCTCCAAGCAATTTGTAACGCAGCTGGTACCAACTGCGAGAAAGCGCTTGTCAGTCCAGATGACGCTCTCTTTTGGTTTGGCCCTGATCGGTTAAAACACGATGCATTTGCATCGCTCAGGGATTATTAGCATCATCAATACAAACCCAAGGGAGACTATTCTGACTATCTTTTTTCTCGTTATCCCTTTTAATACTACTTTTTTTCTATTTTCAGCCCATAAGTCAGAGAAGATTACCACCATAGGTATCGGTGATGGTGGAAATGAGATAGGAATGGGAAAAGTTCAGCGAAAAGTCATCGAGCACATTCAAAATGGACGAAATATAGCCTGTGCGGTAGCCACTGACCATTTAGTCACTGCGGGCGTATCCAATTGGGGTGGGTCGGCTTTGGTGGCTGCCCTGCACGTCTTAAACCGGTGCCCAGTGCACTCGCGGTATGCTAGACATGGTGTTGGAACAGACGGAGTTGGCATGTCTAAAGGGGACGTCCTGAATACCGTGGAAATGGTAATCGTCTTAGTTAAACTGTCAATACCCTCATAATAGACCCTATTCATAATGGCTGCTTCAATTAAAAATTATTTTGTAAGCATTAAATTAGCCCAACTAACCTCGTTTGAGAGTAAAAATTCTGTTGAATTATCAATGCAATCAAAGGCCTCTTTGATGACGATGAAGTACATGCATCAGTATAAGCAGAAAAGATGGAAATATTTTGGCTTTGTTGCAAAAATAAATTTCTTTCTTCTGTCCCTTATTTAAACCTCTTAAAATCACGCTTTAATAATAATAATCAGTGCCCTGACTCCGCAATACAACAATGCATAACGCTGTAGACACATACACGCTTTGCGGACCTATGTGTTAAGTTAGCTCAATTGGTTGGTATACTGTATTGGAAAGCATGAAGGGCGAGAGAGTTCAACACACGGGCGGGCAAACGCACGAAGTTTTTTGCTTGTCTTTTTTCCCTCCGACGTGTCTTTTCTTTCTTTTTCCCCCAAGAAGCTAATAAGTGCTTCCCATTTATAATAATTTATTATTTTGCTCGATATTCATGCATTGCATGCATCATGTTATTAAAACCCATGCTTGCCATGAGCCCGCATTCATATCGTAACTAGGCCAACAAATGCTTTCTAGGTATTTTTTAAAACAATTCAAATAAGAAAATGCTCGCACCACATGCTGGTGACATAGCAGTAATTATCTCATCACTCATTGTTTCACTATGTTTCACATTTGCCGAACCATTCGACGACATTTTTCTCTTCGGCAAGTCGAGTTGTGCATTGGTCAGCGGAAATACAAACAAAAGTTTACGACTTAAGGAAGGAGTGACCGACTGAGCGACCAAGCGAGTGAATTCGCGCGCGCTCACTTAACTCCGAGTTTAGTTGGGCTAATTTTAATACTTACAAAATATTTTTATTTGTCAACCAGAATTGAATACTCCTAATCGCTTTATGCTACTGCCTAATGGGCCACTGGGCTGGTATGCAGACTTTACCTTTGCCTTTTACGGTTGACGGTTGCCCACTGATCTTGACGTTTATGTGCTATAATTAAATTGTACGCTGTTGCTTAGAGATTCCACAATTATAGAATTTTGCTTTAAAGCGGTTTGTTCTTTTTTCAGGAGGAAGACATCCTCGAATGTATCGTTCGGCTTGGAGTGTGCGATGGTATATCACAGAGGAGAGAGATGTCAGTGGATGGTCAACCGTTTCACCCTGTCCACAAAAATAAGCTGCAAAAATTGTTGACTTTAGCTGCGTCGCCACTCAAACTTCACTCAAACTAGGCTTGTTGAAAGTGTTTTCTTTTGCCTTCCTTGCACAGAGTTTGGTACAGTTTGATAAATGCACATTGGGAGAAACTGGTGTTTTGTTGAGTCACTGACTTAAAAAGCAGCTGCTTTATGATGTTGATCAGTGATTACCGGTAGTCGAGAGGTTAAAGATGTTCAGGGTAAAATATTCTTGGAAGATGTAACGGCTAAAGACCGGCAATGATTCAATTGTCAGCCTTTACAAGATGCCACTTCCTTTTGGAGCGATAATGGGCACATTAGAATTTCGTATCATCCCACCCCCATCTGTCCTTGTCATCAACATTAAACCTACCAGAACAAGGAGCTGGGGAGGGGAGGGGAGGGAAGGCAAATTGAGTAATAAATACAGTACTCCAATCAAATACGGCACTCAATTTATTTTTGTGCAAGTTCATACATTTTTCATCAAACTACGACAATCCTAGATATTTACATTTTCCAAACACATCATTCTGGGCCCCTCTTTTGCGAAAGTTTAGGGGTCGAGAATGCCAAACTCATTTTAAAATATAGTGACCAAGCTTCCTAGATTTACATTTAGCACTATTGTACTGAAATTTTGGTGTGTTTCTGTCACCCCTTAATAAGGTACTGTACCTCGAAAAAGAGAAAGTTTAGCTCTCTTTAAATCACTAGAAAATACAAAGCCTTGTGTGGTGCATAATCGGATTTTTCCAAAAACCAAATTAATTTCTTCAAATTATTCGTGGGTCAGTAGTATCCTCTTGGAAAGTTTGTACCTAGTCTCCTTCGCAGCCGTTATTGGGGTCGTCACGCAACCCTTCATTCCTAATAACGGCGTCAGTGGAGGAGAAGCGTTGTGTGACGACCCTAATAACGGCTGCAAAAGACACTACATTTGTACCTGGCAAGGTTGTGATTTTCACGCGGTAACACGTTACCGAGGCCCTTGTACGCTATCATACATACTTATCGAAGAAAGAGCTTGAATTGTTTAGAGAAACGGAAGGCCTTTTGAATTGAGTATCTTGAACACGATATTAAAGATTAGGTAATTTACTGACAGTTTTGTTCTGAATTCTTTAGTTCTTGCCTTCAATGACTTGCCAGTTGTTGTCCAAGGAGTCTAGTCGTGTGGTCTTAGTTGAAAGAGAGAGAGATTGAACGTTTTACTTATCAGTTGCTTTGGTCAAAAATCACTAAAATTTCCGTTGTAACAAAACATTTTTGGTTAAAGTAGGTTTTAAGTCCCTAATTTCGTTTCACGTGAGTCAAACCAATATACCTATATACAATAACTAGATGCATTTTCGAATTAATACTTTTGAAAAGAATAAAAACAAACTGGTACAACTTGATGGCGAGTTTCAATTGATCCTGTCTTAATGGTGTGACAATTATCGGAGTGTTCGCGGTATTCTAACTATAACTTTTTGTTAAAAGTCCACGAAACTAATCCGTGCTGGCATTACTCAGTGAAAAGACTTCAGCTTGCAAGTATATGCGCAACAATTTAGGATTCCCGCCATGTTCACAAAGTTTATCTAACCATCTTCAGATCCACTTTGGCTATTTCTACCTATTTTGCGCGTCTTTGTCGTGTGGTTTCCTACCTAGGCTCTATATTACCACTTATTTTACCTTTGCTCGGGAAGTAAGTGAGTTAACCTATATTTTTGTGAAAATGATATAATACTAATTAGGAAAGATTTTTAAAAAACACCAATTTTTCCATTGACGGGATAAGCCAAAAGCCTCCTGACAGGGAATTCAGGAAATCTCTTCCACGGTAAGCCCCCCATTATGGTGAACTTCCTTCTCTTTGACCGGGGCAACTTTACGCCTTCTTTCCCTCAAACGGATACAGAACCAGACCAGGAGCACCACAAATATGACCAAGACCAGGAACATGACAACACTAACCGCTATTAAAACATTTCTCACGGTGTTGCTGGTTTCAGCCTCCGTTACCGTAGGGCTATCTTCTTTCGGCACACACTGAAAGTCTTTCACGCTTGCACAATAATCCGAGGAGAAAAAGACGTTTTCTGGCGCGCTTTTGAACCCAGTGTTTAGGCGAATGATCTTGCTGAAGGTGAGAGAATGAACCTTGTCTATTTCCTGTCAATAATAAAAAGTGAAGATTGTGTCAGTGTTGTTGTTAGAAAGATGAATTAGACAATAGATTTACAATCCATTATTATTTTAGTCTTAATCTAAATCTCTCATCATTACGATGGAATTGTTTTTGAACCAAATATGTGCAGATTAATACCTCTTTAGAGAGATAACGCTCGTACCAAAACCTGTCACCGTCTCTGATTCTCAAGAAGTTGCGCATTATGATCCTGCAAGAGATAAAGAGAGATTGCGTTCATTAACGATGACTTCAATAAAGTAATTATGCTTGCCACTTTGAACATTACTGAATTTCGCATTCAGTGTAGTTACTAGTGGTTACCATAAAAGTCACTGATGGATGGATGGTTTATTACATGTCCTTATAAGATCAAGAAGTGCAGTAGTCTCCACTTTGTAAAGTGTTAATTCATTGATGTTGCTTCACTTACGTTCTAAAAGTCTCCCCCACTTCACTGCCATTCTCGTGGTCCTCGGCCAATCCTCCTACCCATAAGTCAATGTTGTTAATGTCTTGGTAAACTTCCTCCATCTTCTCGGCAGTCTTGGAATCTTTCGTGATCTCTGAAAAACTGCTGAGTCCTTCATGAATAGAAAATATCTGTACTTTAGACTAGGAAAACTGAGCTCAAGGAAATGCATAGAATGAAGTGAAATGGAAAGCCAATCGCACTCAAGACTCTGTGATGTAGGATTTTACCGTTTGAGACTGGCCACGTTCAAATTCGCTGTCTGTAGTCCCAGCTAATCTCCTCCATCCTTAACCATCCTTGAATCGTTCATTATTATTCCTGTAGTGTTTTTCTATCTTAGTAAATGACTATTTCCAGGTTTTCTCCAATTTCGAGGTAATTTTGTTTGTGGCCAAATAATACTATAAAATAAAATATTATAACTGAACTCCTTTTCAAGCATAGGGTATTAAGTAAGTAGAAAACTTGGGAACATTTTGAACATTGAGCAAAAGCTAACTGGTGCACTAACCTTTTAGCCCAAGTGCCTTTCTGACAGAGTTGTAATCTGGTAAGCCATGATCTCTACCACGCTGTATGTTCTTGGACGCTAAATCTTGGCCAAGTTCGCGGCCGGTCGGAAACAAAGCGTTCCGCATGTCATCCACCATCTACGTCACACAGAAAGAAAAATTAACGAACATTTTTCATTTGAAAGTTCTTATACTGCAATGTTCAGTTACAAGCGAGCTCTTGATTACGGGGCAATTTTCTTAGCGGAGACGTCCAAGTCCTGGTCTCAGACGCCATACACAAACAATTGGTGTAACATCCAATACGATGAAAGGTCGCTTAAGGGGAAACCTTGGTCCTAGCAACGTTCAAACATTACATCATTTGTAGATGACATTTCGGGAAAAATTTTGTTTATACCTTCCATGACTCTATTGTCAAGTTTCTTCAAGATGGCTCCTTGTTCTTATACACAGCTTTTATTACGTTTGTTGTCATAAATTACGAAAGGTCAAGTTTCGGGTAAATAAAATGAGAGGGAGAAAAGATAAAGGTGTATTACGCCCTCATGATGGAAGAGAAATCGGGGAATTAAAATGGTTGCTCATTGCTAGCCCAACCTTTAAGTCAACTTCTTGTGCGGCTTGTCTCACTGCTCCCCTAAAGAGAGGGTCTATGCCTCCCTCCCTTGATACTCTTTCAGGTGAAAAGTAAGCGTCTCTAAGGGCGAGGTGGCCATAATGAGACATCGTACCATCCTCTTCAAACCGCCACAAGTGAGTGTTGACTTGGCTGTGACCGAATCTAAAATGGAACGCATGACTGAATGATTTACAAATTACTACAGAACATCACTTGGACATAGATCCTCAGGACGTTTTAGCTTGTTAAACACATGAGAGTTTCAGTGACTCTTTGCTTTTTATTACCTGAAAGCCGCTGTAGACATCATGTTGCTCATACCAACGTTGATACTCTTATTGTACCCCTGATAAGCAGGGATGTATTGAGTCCCCCCCAACGTGGCTGGAAGGTATTCACGGAACGTGATAGCCTGGATTTCTGCCGCTACGATACGGCGCACGTATTGAAATATTTGTTCATCTGTGGCCTGGGGAATAGAAAACAATTACAGATTATTTATAATTCTTGTTGCTCTAAGTTGCGCGCAGTGCGTATAGCTTCCACAGAGGAAGGTGATTTAATTATATGTGACACTAGCTCCAACAATCGTTTTTCGAATGTATAAGTAAGCAAAGTTTACGACGCATGACAGAAAGGGGCATTCGTGTACATCAGGTAAAATCAAGAGAGAAGACGGAATATTGCTTTATAAAATTTACCTGTGGATTTTTGCTTTTGTACTCGTCACAGAGGCGGTTGTGTTCCCGTACAAAGAGAGTATGCATTGAAATCAGTCCCGGCTGTTCATTCGCTCTCGAGTCCCCCGCTGCCAGCAGAAGACTTGTATCACGACCAACTGGGTTGTCGTTTGACAAAGCTTCTGTGTTTTCCTGCGAAAAAAAATCCGTGAGCCAATTATCTTTTGCCCATCCTCGTATCGTAGCTCGTGGTTACTTGTTTTCAATACTTTTTCCTTTGATAAATTGGCTTTTTTTAGGTTGCGTCTAAAAGTACGCGCAAAGCTTAATCCTTAGTCCTGCGACATACCGGCAAGAGTTCTCCAAGCCCGACTTTCATCTTTCCATCTTTAAATTGTCTCAGCGCTCTGTTCCTTTCCTCTGTTTCGCCGTACACAACAGAACCATCAATATAGGACGTCAGCTTGTTAACCTGCTGTCTCGAGGTGTTGGTACTGCGGCCAGTACATCTGATGGAAGAAAAAAAAACATTATTGCCCGGTAAATACTGTCTCAGCCAATCACAAACCCGAAGTAATAAGTGAAAAGTGACAAGTTATTCAAAGTATATGTATTTCTGGTATCTCTATGGCTAAAGCAAGCTATTTTGCGATTCAGTTCAGTTTGTTGAGGAAAAAAATAAGTGTTATCATACTACTAAGCTTAATATTTAAAATATTTTTTCATACTTAAAAAGAGCGTTATGCTTGAATGGAGACAAATCAATGACTGTGGAATACGCTTTTCACTTTAAAGAGTGGACTGGTGACATATGCATTTGCAGAATTTAGGGTAACAATAGTCTGTTTTTGCTTAAGGTTAATTATTCCCTCTTTCTATGCACTTTAATGGAAACAATTTTTTTGTCAAACCTGTTAAAAGTTGTTCGCACGAAAGTAAGGTAGACATTGCCTTTATTCTGTCTGTCAAAGTGAATATCTCCCTGCATAGAGACAAGATGGAAAAGACATACTAAGTTCTGTTGGTCATAAACCAATTTACTCATTATATATTCTTTCAGGGTATTGCTATTTTCACAATTGAAGAACTCAGTCAACTTATAGACTTTGGAAGGCGGTTAAATTTCTCTTTCGAAAGGTGTCTTTACTGACCTTTGGAACTTCAATAGGCAGCCATACGTCACTGAAAACATCTGCAAACTCCCGATTAGCGAGCGTGCCTGAGGAATCGGTGTCATGCGCCAAAAACTAAACGAACGAAAGGAAGCAAAAAATAAGAACAAGACAACCGTGATGTTACCTTATTTTAGCTAATAGCTTATAGCACAATCACATGTAATTTCCGTGACCTATTTAAGGTATTAAAAGGTTAAAGATAAGTAACACTTGTTCTAAAAACGCGTTTATGTTGTGTTCTATACCATACTTTAGCATTAAAGACGATTTTTTATGCAGAAGGGGTCCTAAAACGTCTATGATTCTAAAGAGGGATGCAATAATCTTCCATCTACCTTAAAATATCTCCATGGAAACATTAGTGAATCCTTCCGTCCTCTCACATCCTCCTCATCAGACACTCAGAACAATTCAGAACTTAACTTACATTCTAACTGACTGACAGACTAACTTATTGAGTGATTAGCACAGTACTTGCCTGTCCCCAATTTGGATGAAAATCGCTGAGTCGCCGAGCGCTAATTTTTGATTCAATCTGCAAATGAACATGAATTAGTTTAGTTTTTTAATTGATTTCTCGCGACTTTCTGCAAGATCACCGGTTAGAAGTGACAAAGCGTCAGTTTTTCTTTGCAACTCTTCCAGAATTAATATTGTTTTTTTTTTTTCCTTAACATAGATACACGATTTAGCGTGTAGAGTGATCAAGAGCGATGAAGGTAAAGATAAAAAATCCATGATATTTAGCAAGGAGAACATTGAGCTGATCTTGAGACCTTACCTACAATCCTGCGCCTACCTGCTGAAAAAGCTCATTGCTGATTTTTCTCGGTGAAGGCCTGTTGGAACCTAGCCCGTAAATTGCGTCAACATATCTACAGTTTCCCGAGTTTCTTTGCTCAGGAGTGCAAGCGCCGGCGGGCAGAGCGATGCCGTCAGCGTACATGGCAGGTGCATCACGTGCTACATCCTCTTGTGCGGCGCCCCAGAACACGTGATCTTTGTTGTTTGAGGTTCCATCTAGACGCCTGTGAAGAGAAATTACAGGTCCACTACACTTATTATGACCCACGGGTTATAGAAAATGGTTTGAATCAATTAGCATTAGTAGTTCATCTTGTGTGATCACCGGGTGAGGGTAGTCCTGAAAAGAACTGTTGTTGGTGACCGACGAAAGTTCAGTCCGTTGAAAGTGAATTGGCAGCTTAGTCGTGACAGTAATTGCCTGTTGTTGGATGTTTGATCTGTTGGCGGATTCCAATAGGTTGTTATCTATCACTTTAAGGAAATTGGAAGCCTAACCTGTACAGGAACAATTACAAGGAACACGAGAAATATAATCCGCAAATTAAGCTCAGCTGCGACAGGCATACTATGAGTAATGACTGCATGCCGTAACCAGAACACCAAGCTCAACTATTGCAAAATACCGTAAGCGGTCTAAATGATTTCTGTGTTAGAGGCTTACCAAACTGACTAATACCTGAAAACTTTACCAAAACTTTACTCTACATTTGCCGAGCGACGCGTACCGTGCAAACGTGGCCCAACGGCCGGAGTTCTTTTTAAAAAAAGTCGACTTTAACTTAGACGAGATTCTTACGTCTTATTAATTCAAGGTGCAATTAGTTAAAAACTCCCCACTAAACACAAATAATGCGCAAAACTAAGCAACCTGAACAGTTTTTTTTTTTGGGAAATTAAAACGGCCTAAACATGTCGCGATGGCTTTAAACATGAAAGGGACCCCAATAGTTTCAAAGGCCATCTGAACATACCTATTCCGGCGTGTTTTGGGTCTTTCTTTGGCAAATGAACAGATTTGTTTTGGTATGAAGAATTGAAAATTAAGACAAAGATAACACGCTCGGTCAAACCTAATGGGACATCTCTTGTATTTATGTGTCCTTCACTTCGGGAGATATATAAAAAATTCTGTGAAAGTTCTATTCGAATCAATATTTAAGTTCTCTGAATTTTGTGATGAAAATTAGCACTATAAACGAGCGACGTTTCCACTGTTAAACAGTCATTTGAACAACTTGAAATTACATGCATAAATGTGACGGAGTGAGTCACATTGTTTGTTGAGTTTCGGTTTTAAAATTCTAATAAAAAGAATTTCAAAAATCAGACAGTCAAGCTTGCTTTGGTACTTCTTGGAGATTTTAAAATTCTTTGCGATGTCATCTAGAGGGTGCTTGTATTGTTCTTTCGTTCCGCGCGAAAGTCTATCTTATTTTCAACGCTTTTAATTTCTTCACCTCTCTTCACCTCTTTTTATCTTGCAATTGTAATTAAAATTTTATATATTTTTTACAGCTATGCATACCATTCGCCTTAATTAAGCGTTTGTTTTACTTTTTATCGCCTGTTCCATACACCTATTTTAGCGTTTTTAACCATTAAATTATGCATGTAATTTTATTCTTCTGCCGAACTTGAAAATGTCCATTGAACGGTCGAAACGTTTCAGATGCGACAACGAGTAAATACTTTCCTAAAAGACCACAGGATCTCATTTCATACCTGTCGTCTGTTACGCTTGGCACCGGCCCTACACTCCTTCCACCTTGACACTGGCTTGCCGCGGAGTGGATGAAAAATAAAATCAGAAAAAATGACAACGAAACGTCTGTTGCTGTTTTGGAACACATTGCGCCAACTTCTTTAATCAGGACTTGAACAGATCTACTTCTGCAGAAAGACAGAAAGTTGGAACTGAAAGAGTTCTGCAGGTAAGACAATCATAAATCACGGATGACTTTTATTCCCGGGTAAATGATACAGTATTACAATAAAACCCACCTCAAAGTGTTCTCTTGATTGTATGAGGTATTAACCGTCTTTCAATGATTATTTTTTGTAGTATTACGAACAGAGAGAGGGAGAAAACATAAAAATCGGCGATTGCGATAAACGCTGAATCTTTTCTTCAAACTGCTAATCAATTTAATTGCAAGTGCTGGGCATTCATAACTTGAATAATGATCCGGTTGCGTGAAAGGGTGTGCCGATATGGTCTAACTAACAAGAATGTGTTTATCTTGCAAATAAGTTGTTTTGCCTAGTAGCAATAATATGATAGATTGCTGTTCTTGGTTTTTGCTCAGTAGCTCGTAAAGATCATCTCAGTCAACTGTAAAACCTAAAACATGAAAACGCCAGAAAACGTGAATTTCATTCACGTGCGGTAGGAGAAGAGATATCGCTCTATTTCAGAGTTATTCAAAACGAGTGATTATATAATATAACAAAAAGTATTCAAAGAAAACTCTCTAGAAGCGTTTATTTTATTAAATCACCACGACTCAGAAATGGAGGTGAAATAGTGTATTGTGTTTTACCGCCTGTGTCTCAGTTTTGTGTTCTTGCTTTTGTTTGACCGTTTCTGCAAGGTTTTTGTTTTCCTTTAATTAAACGAAATCCTTTTGAAGCACAAGTTTTCGCTGTTTGTGGATCCGCTGGGTCACTTTCAATATGAGGACCTGGGTATTTTTTGTAACGTTTAGTCTCCAGGAAACGTATCTTAATTTAAAATGAGAGCTCTTCAGCTTTATTTCAATACTATTTGGTTACTAAAGAACATACGCGGATGGAAATAATTTCAAGCCGTACCATTGCTGTGCCCGACTGAACCATTCTTTGTGTGTCTTGGTTGTTTGAAATGAACTCAGATACTTTTAGCTCGTTCCTCACTTGCGAAACAAGCACATGATAAGCGCTAGTAGCAAAAGAAGCTTATGTCGCGACATGAGCATAAACTTTTGTTCAGTGATTAGGCTTATCCTTACATCGCAGCCGTCCTCACTAGCGCATAAACTTATTTTATGTTTGTGCTTTAAGGACCGAGCTTTATGTTTTCACTGTTTAGATTACCTTGCAACTAACTAAATTCGTCTGGATCATTTTTAATAATTTTGAATAATTTAATAATGGTCGTCGGCCACATACAACGTCTTCAAAATAAGTTATCCGCGCTCCTTTTCATCTTTTGTCACAAAGAAAGTCAAAGTGAACAATAGATGAGGCCATCTTAACAAACTTCAAGAACAAACGTTGCCGCTTTTCGCGCAATCTGCACTGACTACAAACTTTATTAAATTGCGCATCAACTTTTGTAAGGTTCTATGGACTGGTTCTGAGAGGAAATTAAGCTTAAAACATATGCATTGTAATGTCTAACACAGTTATACCGAACACACAAAATATCTACGGGGCCTTCAGACAGCAGACGAACAATCTGGTGGCTTTGTTTTAGCCGTGTTCATATTTTGGCCATTTCTCCCCTCTGCCATACCACCAGTTACATTTGTGCTCAGCGGTCCCAAGTTCAGCTCCACGTCTTGTAAATACCATCTTGCCAGCCACCAACCAGCTGGGATTTTAAACAAGTTTTCATCTAGAGTAAACACGGCAGTGGTAAGTACCGTGACCCTTACATAATTTTTTTTTTTTTTTTTTCATAAACCACGCTGTGTTTTCTTTAAGAGCCTGAAGGCAGACGTCCACAAATGCGATTACACGACAAGAACTATTTATCCAGCCATACTACAGTTAATTATTGACTTCATGTTGTTTGTTTGTATCATGCATTGCAATCTTATCTAAAATAAGATCTCGTCCATAGGTTTTTAAAACCTACAAAGGAACTGCCGCTTTGAATTCATATCTATCTATTTTTGGTCGAGTTGATTCCAGGAAGTTAAACTGAACACACCTGTGTACCACAGGAAACGTTTCTTTTGAGGATCATAGGAATGCAACCCACAAGTCGGTGCTTGGTAGACTGACTACCCAAACTGGAAGTGGCTTGTAATATAGAGAAATTCAAATCTATTCGACTCACGTACCTTTTCAGGCCAATAGCGCGGAGTCATTTTAGATGAGATTGCTAAGCCTCTCTTTTGTTCGAAAAATTAAAGTTTCTAACCTGAAAAACCGAGCCCTTATCTGAGCACGTGTATTGCACGTGTATTGCGTGGTATATTACCAGTTTATTCTGTTACTTCTTATAAAACGTGACTGGAGTTAACTTTACGCGTGGAAGAACAAAAATCAATTTCGATAATTGATTATATGTTGTTAGTTCTCATGATAAAGCCTTGTTGTTCAATGAAGTTGTCTGTCGAAAGCCTAAAAGACTGAAAATTACGAATCCGAGACTACTATATTTTTCCAAGTTTTTACTTCGGGAGTTATAAATTGCAACTGGTTATCTGATGATATTTCATGATTTCTTGTAAATTCCAGCAATAAATGGTCTCTGACTGCATATCCGCGATAATGACCTGAAAACGTACGTGAGTCAAATGTAGTCGGATTTGTCATGGCAAGTTCTATCATCAGGGTGTGTTTTTTTCTGATTTGGGTTTCAATGACATTTTTGAGTGGGGGTTTCCTGTGAGGTCTTAGTGTTTTCAATTCCTTGAAGCCAATCATCAACTATAGTATGGTTGGATGGCCAGTTCGTTTTTGAGCGTGAATTGAACTATAATTGCACTGTTATGAGAAAACGCTGCTCGTATTTATTTAAGGACTTCTGGCTAAGTCAAACATAGAATGGTAAACAGTAAGAACAGGTGCTTTTGCCTATAGAGATGTTGCATAACGTAGCAGGCTGGTCCTACGTATGCAACAATGTTGCAACGCGTTGTTTTGAAATCTTGCGTGTATTTAGCCTGGTCTTTGAAGTGTGAGCCTGTTGTGAAGGGCTGAATTTTAGATTGTTACCACTCCTTGGCATTCAGGCACCAGTGCATTCTTTACTGAAGAATCTTATTAAACAATTAAAGAAGGTAGCAATTTAAATGGACTTTTGTTGTCACTTAGTTCGACAGGCTCGGCAGTCGGTGCCAAATCAAAGAAATATTCATTGTTACATGCAAGTCTTGCTGTTTGTGGAATGAAGCTGCTGAGTTTCACTGAGTTTCCCTCCTGGCGACTTAGCTTATTAAATTCGTACAATGTTACATAATGTAAGCCAAATCCACAACATTCATATGCCGGAAAGGTTTTCACATACTCTCGATGAGAACTGATATGAAGATTGTATAAAAGTTGTCAAAACAGTTTTCTGTCTGATAAGCACATCTCTGGTTAATTAAGCGCCAATTCTGCATTTGGAACTTACGAGATTATGTTATTATCTAGATCTAAATAGCTACTGGCATTTTGATACATCGGCGCCAGATGGGCGCCAGTATCATAGTTATGAAGAAATGTTTTCAGATGTCAGAAAGAGCTGATCAACAGATGATTATTTCAATCTTATATTTCACATTTGTTTTAGACCATTAACTGTTACAAAATCCAAAATAAATTGTTAATAGTTTTTGTTTTGGATAATTTATTATCATACTGTCATTTCCAATATTGTCTTGGAAATGAGGTGGCCGACCTTTTCTTTTGTTTTGTCTAAGAGGACAGATCTGGTTTTAATCTATAGCTACAATTTCAACAGTTTTATCGATCAATATGTTTTGCCACAAACTCTGACAATTTTTAAAGTTGAACCATTAACACCCAACATATCGCTACACGTGGCCAACAACGTTGCGTTGAAATGTTGCGATCGTTTGGCGGGGCATAACATTTCGAGCCAATTAACCAAGAAATAGGTGCTAATCGGTCATGAGAATCGCATAAAAATTATCTTATCTAAGGAAAGTAAGTACGAGTAGAACAAAAGTTAACCACAGAGCATAATAAGATAAGTTTTCAGATAACCTTCTCTTGTGTAAAACGTATGCCCTGTCCCTTTTTGGACATTATGGGTTGCTTTACAGGCTTTTAGCTGTCCATAACTTTACTTGAATTACCATTATCATTTTGTTAGAGACAACGAAGATGCTGGGGTGCCCTAGATGCTACTTATTGTTAACTTCTTTCTTTGCACTGATTTATACACAATTAAATTACGATCGATCTAATTTTGTGGTAATCTTTTTACTATTAAACTATCGCTTGTTGAAACACGTATTCAAAACGTCCATTGTAGGCAATGCCGCATTCCCAGACGACTGCTATTTCAATAGCCACACATGTAGATTAGAGCAATCAGTTGGAGGAAAATTAACTAATAACATTTAAGTTCCTTTGTTTAACAAAGAGTCCAATTTGCCTTTGAGGCAGGATCCAAAAATAACAAGAAAACCGGAACAACACAATTGTTTTGACAAGCATCATCAGCTGCGGAATGATTGGCTTCTTATTAAACAAAATGCTTCGACAGCTTTCATTTCGTGACCCTGCACGCCTTCAAAGTTCTTCATGGATGACATACCAAATCAAATGTGCTAAGTTGCAACATTCACTTACTGCCAAAACGCCTAAAGCAAGTCAAAGAAATACAATACAAACTTAATAATTTAATCTTCACCGCTCGCTACAGGCGGCTAGAAACGTCCAACTCTATTTTTAAAACCCATTGAGCAGAACCAGTGGGAAGGAAATCACTGATGTTAAGGAAATAGCGTCACTGTGTCAACCATTGAAATTCAGCCTCTGAGCGCACCTCCCTCCTCTCTTGGCGCTGTGATCATAAGCAAATTGGTATGTGTTGTTGTATATTGTTCCTTTAGGATAGATTGCGTGCTGACAAGTTAAACAACCGCATAATCACAGAAACAAACAATTAAGGAAAGTTGTAAGATCATAGTTTGAACTCCGTGGAGGATAAGGTGCCGTGTAGAAAAAGGTACGGTGTACATAATTGCGATGATCAATCATTTCTTCCTAAGACAGGCTGTCATTATGTTTTTGGCTCCGCACTCAACGTTCCTGAGCTTTCTACAATCGTATGTGACGGCTGACTACGTTTTTTTTTTTTTTAATACAGGAGCAGATTTGAAAAAGAATTTGGTTTTAACCATGGTAAACAAATTCACCTGCAGACTCCTTGTACTTCTCTTTACGAGTATTTTTCCTGCTACTGCCTCGCCAACGATAATTTCTATGCCCGACCGGTACGAGGTTAGAGATGGCACTTTTAAATTAGCACATCGTGTGGACGATAACGGTACTCAGTGGACTCAAAAGGTGAGCCTGGAAAGGCTTGAAGTTCTGGAGAATGACAAGGCTCTGAATCTACCTTTTGCAAGCTGTACCGAAGAGAAATTTACCGGGCAGAATAAATATGCTGATCACCTTGGACAAGACTCAAAGTTTGAGGAAATACACCAGGTACTATTAAGATTGTATTGCTGAAAAATTTTAAACGGCATCTCTTTACCGGCATTTTTGGAGTAGGGGGAATGGGGGAAGGGAGAAGAAGGAAGGGGGGAGGGGAAACAGGGAGGGGAAGAGGGCAGGAGAGCAAAAGGGAAGGGGGTTATGGGAATTATAACTGATATAGTGGGGAAGTTAACAGATTCTTGGACGGGTAAAATGAAAAAGTATCAAAGATAGAAAAACCCAAGTGTAACTGTTTTCTTAATAAGAGAATGACTTTAGTCTGTATTCTGTACCGGCTTTATGCAAATGTGTTATTCAAACAAATGTAATTTGGCTGTGCAACACTTTTGGCATGCATTAAAAATGATTGGACTTACTTAAGTATTTACCCAAGCTTATAAAGCGGATGAGGCTCTTCGAAAGTCAAGCTATTATTACAGCTGGAAGTTATACATGCAGGCTTTTGAGAAGAAATTTAGGAAGCCGAATTAACGACAATAAAGCAACAAATGAAAAATCCAGAGTGCGACTGAAAGACGAGGAGTATTACAATCAGCAGACAGTTAAGGACAAACAAATGTGCCAAATCTTAGTGCTCGAAGCAATAAAATTTTATTAAACAGAATGTAATTGCCAGTCATTTGAAATTTTATAGTAGTTTATACACTGAGAAATAAGTTGCTTTTACAGCTATTTGTAACTGAAATACCTTATGCGAAGATTTATCTAGTTTTTTTTCCACAGTTTATGTCTTTTATGCAGAAAACAGCACGAGTATAGGAAGTTGTAAATTGCTCGCTTATTTTGTTTACTAAAATGGAAATTTTCTATGCTGTCGCCATCATTTTGTCAACAGCTCATGCTGAGTGAGTTATGGATGAACGACTTTTAGCAGTTGCCTTCGTTCAGGATACTTTCTAAAAGTGTTTAATTTCTTTCCTCGCAGCAAGCTGGCTTTAATCATGTTCATCGCAGCAGCGGTGCCGTGGGTCCCCACTGTGTGTTTGACGTGGTAATACCTTATCAAAACTCGTCTCACAAAGAGAGCATTGTTGGACAATACTGCACTCCTGAGCATGCGACTGGGGGAGCAGCGGTTGGTGATTACGACGGCGACGGAATGGAAGATATTTACTTTACTGTGTTTCACGGCAGGAGTGTGCTGTACAAAAACAATGGTGAGTTGGCGTTCTTGTCTTATCTACATACAAATTTGGTCTTATCATTCGTCATCAACTTTTTCAGTCTTTGTATTGTGTCTTTTTATTTTCTCCTTTTTATGTATGTTGCAACCAGGGTGAAGCATATTTAAAATTTTTCTATCTGCTAGGCTTGTTTAGCTTTCTTACCACTCTGAGTGGGTGTTTTTTTTTGCCTAATTAAATAATTACTTTTATACTGTTTTTCTTCTTTTCTTGTAAATCTGGCAAAATGAAATGGTTGTTTGATGTTACTGTTACTACGGAGTCTGCTGAAATTTAAAAAGTCAGCTAAAATTTAACTGTCAGCTAAGAAGCAAAGCGTTTTGTAACTTATCCGTGAGATCTGAAGTCTTCAAATTTGGCTATGAAATGGGCTGAAATTTTAACTGAAAGCAGAGAAATCACCGAAAAAAAACAACTACTAACTGAGATTTCTAGCAAACCTTGCAAGCTCATACAGACTCTTTTGAATAGCTCCTATCTCTTTAAAAATTGAACTATGCCTCCAATTCTTAATACTTGACAAACAAGGCTTACTGTCTATATTGTAAATTAAAAAAATTATAAACTCTAAATATTGTCGTCCCTAACATGCAAAGTTCGTCAATTACGTTCAGGTGCCCTGGGCAAAGACAATGTTACAAAGTTAAATTTTGCATAATCTTATCTGAGTGTGCTTTGTGACAATTTACTACCAAGTCTTGCTAACAGCAACTCCATTCCGCTCATTTTGAGATCACCCAGTGTCAATATCCTCTAACTCTCTGACGTCTCAGGTGATGGAACGTTCACTGACGTCACAAGCGATGTAAATATCGGACCCAGCTCGCTCGCAAATGGCGCAGTTTGGGCAGACTTTGACCAGGATGGAGACTTAGACCTGTATGTCACAACAGTCGGGGATACAAGGCATTACTTGTATATTAACTATGGAGGCCACTTCAGAGAAGAAGCTATGCAGAGAAGCTGTTCGATGGAAACAAGCGATAAGAGAAAGCTTTCTGGAATGACGCCAAATGTTGGTGATTTTGATAAAGACGGATTTCCTGATATTTACGTAACAGAATGGCTCCCCCACTCTCTGGGAAAGGTGATTCTCTTCTGTCTGTCCCCTACAAATTTCTTGATTGATTGATTGATGTATTAGTACGTGTATACTGCTGTGATAGGATTCCCTTTCTAATACAACACCGCTTCCACCACCACAACCTTCAACATCAACAACACCATCATTACTGAATCACCTCCACCACCATCACCTTTTTCTGATCTCCCAAACCTTCTCTATCAACATAACTGCATCATAACGACCGTCGCCACTACCATCACCACCCATTACCTCCATTGCCACTGCGACTTCCAAGATCAGTGAGGTTCTGATGCTGATACTATTTTACATTTCAGCCGTCAACTTCCAGGCTTCTCAAAAACAAAGGTGTCGGAGATCCTGGGTAAGCTTGGATGGTTTACACGTAGCTCGGAGTTTATTTGCTTGCATTATGCATTTGTTTCTTGATGTGTAGTCCTTTCAACGAGGTAAACGAACAGTAAATAACTACAAATGAACATGAATAAGTTACGGTCATTTTAAGGAGATTGAAAGCTATCCTGGTTTTGTACTTCACTTTTCTCTCATTACTGACCTTAAAGTAACCAATGAGCGAGTGGAACGAGCATAAGGCCATGCATATTCTGTAAGTTGTATGCTCCCAACTTACAGTTATTTCATATCGTTGTTGATAATTTATTTTTTAGTTGTTTCGAAGACGTCACGTTGGATGCTGGTGTGGAAATGGATGGTTACCGCAGTGGCTCAGCGCTCAGCCGAGGAACCTATACATACGGGTCTTCATTTACTGTAAGTTATGTAGAATTGGCAGAACTAAAAATCTCGTCGTTGAAAAATGTGTGGGACTGCACACTTTACGTTTTATACATGTAGTTCTTATTTGACGTGTGATTTTCTTACGGGCTTAAAGGTTTGATGCGTTTCCACCATTTTTGGTAGTGTTTATTATGTAACAGTCGGCCTGTAAATGCTATTTAACTAACAAGCAAAGATGACTTCGTGGAGTTATTAACAAAGTGCGACTTTTTTTCCATTCGTATTGCTACTATTTAGTATCTCAGCTCATAACATTGTACTGTTACTCTTCTAACGAAACCATCAAAAAGCGTACATATCAGACAAACAGCGTAAGTCTTAAGCGAGTTTTAATTGCTTAACTAAACTTATTTTTTGCAAAAAATAAGTTTAGCATTTTTCTAGATGTACAGTTTGGAATTCGCTGTTGGAAACTCTCCTCCATTTGCCCAGATCCAACGTGGCCTTTGAATTGTCACCGGGCAATGAATGAATGGACTACGGATTGAACCAACTTTGAGTGAGACTTGATATTAAAGCAGTTTTTGAGGTGCAGGGCACTTAACTGTTAGAAACTTCTCTCACACTGGCCCCAACTAATGTCGCTGTAGAGAAGCGCGGGCTTTGAATTGACCAGATTGATGCAACATAAGTTAGAGAGCGAAATATTTTCATTATGCCGAAATTGTCAAGAATTTGCTGTTGTGGCTTTCAAAAGAAGACAATTTATTCTTTATTACAAAATTGATAATCATTAATTATTATTTTTTGACTAGACATGTAACGAGATTATCTCAGTCACAAGTTAGCAGATAAACTTTATTGTTAGATGATGTAGCAGTGGCATCTAATGAAAAACGCTCTACGTTACAGGACTTTGACAATGACGGGTGGCCAGAATTGTTAGTGACAGCAGACCATGGTGTTAGCCGAATGTTTTGGAACAATCAAAATGGCAAATTTACTGAGTGCACGGGGTCTTGTGGCCTGGACGCTATGAAGGTACATGAATGAATTGTTTGTTTCGCTAATTTAGTACCTTCTCTTCGAAAAATCGGAGCATGATTCAGGATCAGCGCAAAACTTAGTAGAAATCTGATGGCTGTTTAACATACTTGCAACTCTTGTATGTTACTTATAAGGTAGACTTTCCTGAATAGTATATATCTGGTATAACTATAGAACGTTTTCACTGCGACATCATCTAATTTTGGCATACCTCTGATCTTTTTTCCATCCAATTATTTTGAAATTAGACAGCATGTAGTCTGTTGTATATTCAAGGAAAAATAATATTTCAGAATCTGTAACAAGCCATATCAGGGGGGGGGGGGATCCAGGGTTTCTAAAAGGAGGCGGTGCACCGCTTAGGAATCGCGTAAAAGCGAATACGAAGAAGAAGGCTTTCTTGGGGGTGGGGAGGTGGTGTACCCCATGAACCCTCACCCTAGATCCACCCTGCATATGCCATAGGCAGCATAACAAAAAGGTAATAAGGTACTCCACCCAGTCAGCACTATAGTATAATCAACTCTTGCTTATATACAAACCTTGCACCAATCAATGCGACAAACTTTTTGTTGACAGAACGCTAAGGGTCATGCGATAGGAGATTGGGACAGCGACGGCAAGCTGGACTGGTTTTCTACTGCCATGTATCAGAACCGTAGTGAATGTTCAATGTCTGGCTGTATGTACGTTCACAGTGGAAACGTGCTATTTCGTAATCAAGGAGGAATGCAATTTGAAAAGGCCACAGACCAGGTGATATGTCTTCCCTTTGTACTGAGCTCTTCGTTTGTCATATTATTGAGTTAACGCGATATATAGAGCAAGAAATCAACATTTTTCAGATCCCCTGATTTGAAAGAAATTTCAGGAACAACACTATTTTCTTTTTTTGAGATGGTTAAGATTTTTATCTTCTTATGTTATAAATATTGTGAAAAACGTTTGGCATCATTTATAGGGTTTGCATAAAAGGGTCAAAGTCTATCTTTCCAACGCTTATAATAAGCCGCAGTCTCGGGTTACAGTGCGAAACAGTGATATAACAAACAAGCACCGTGCTAGAATCGTTATTCACGATTGGTCAACTCGGTATCGCTCATGTCCTACCACCATCCATGATTTATTTTGCTTTTTTTGGTTTTATTTTCTAGGCTGATGTAGAGAATGGAGGTATGCCGTGGGGAGCAGCAATTATGGACTTTGATAACAATGGATTTGTGGATTTCATCTCCACCA
>Ga0126337_10000051_pt1 | contig 36880 bp, 42 predicted proteins | sample DipCmetagenome_FD_92527 | JGI IMG/M metagenome (GOLD analysis project Ga0126337, IMG submission 92527) | Coral microbial communities from La Bocana,Puerto Morelos, Mexico - Diploria C A metagenome | ecosystem: Host-associated > Invertebrates > Cnidaria > Coral | place: La Bocana,Puerto Morelos...
ACGCAACATTCAGGATTCGGGTGATACTATAAGCTCAGCGGTCGAAACGGTCGAAACGCTTCCAATCTCCCCCGCAACTTTCGACTGGTAGTTTTCACAGTCTTTCTTTCTTTTTGGAAAGTACTTGATGCGAAAAGCATGATGCGAAAAGCATGATGCTAAAAGCATGATGCGAAAAGCATGGTGGGTACTGCTCCGTCGCTGACTTTTCACCACTGGCAACGGAGAAGAGTTTGCATCAAAGCTCAGAGGCCTTCACTGTTTCTTTAGCATTTCAGAGATAGGTTTCAAAGATTTTTTATTCTACCCCTACTTGGGGAAAACTTGACTAGTATTTTTCAAATGGGATAAAACCACCAATTGGAAGATGATATTCCAACAAACATTTCTACCCGTACTGAATGTGTTTGTTTGCCATTTGTGCATTGCCAACCGTTGTGTGTGGTCTGTCTGTCCGGGGAGTATGCGTATATCTATGTCCTTGGCTTCAGCGATAGCAAGCTTCACAGGTCACCCTTTTGAATGTCAAGTCTACCAACGGACCATTCAGTGTTTTGCCAACTTCTTCTAGGTGCCTTTTGTATCACATGGGCCTTTAAAGTCCCAACGAAGCGGTTAACTTTGATGCATCCAACTCGACCCGTTCACCACGGAGCCCCGAGACCGATTCTGGAATCTGGATTCCGGAGACTTTAAGTGGTGCTGCTGGTGCTGGTGCTGTCGAAAGTCCCAATGTGTTTTAACAAGAAAAAAGAGCGGTGTTGAAAAAAAGCTCTGTGTCGCCTTGGGACTGTGAAGATTTGGAGGGATTTCTTGACGGATTTGATGCTGACTCTGGAGATTGGGAGAATTTTGTTGAAGACGCTGTTTGAGGTGATGGGAAATCGTTGAAGTATTGCGATGGGAAACTGGCGATTTCTTGGTTCGGGGATCTATTACCATGAATTATGGGCTTTTCAAAGTGCCATGCTTCTGAAGCCATTTCAACCAGTGTTTAGGGTAATTACTAGAAACACGGTGAAAACATCATCTTCTTGCAATGTAAAAATGACTGTGCCTTCCCCATTACCTTAGAAAATTTGAAGGTAGGAGTTGTTTCTGGGGCCGAAAAAGTGTCAGAAAGGTGATCTCTTATTGAACACCGATCGTTTTTTTTTAAAAAGAAAAGAAAAGCGCTTCTTGATGAGGTCGAAAGTGAGGTCGGCAACCTAAGAAACACACAAACTTGGATGAAAACCACCCATGTCAAGGTTGACTTGTTACTTTTTCTCCTCGTGGAATTTCCCGAACAATTTTGGGGACCCAATCCCACACGGCTCCACACTCTACCAAAATAGATCCTCAATCTGAATCTGACAAAAAGATTGCCGCCTGGCTGAATCTTCCTGCCACAAAGGGCTGAAAATGCGGCCCCGGAACCCACCGATTCCATCACCATCCACGGGTCAAACTGACCAAAGGAGTGTGGCAGAGGCAGAAGGCTTAGAGGCTTAGATGATGAGCAAGCGCAACTTGGCATGCGAGGGGAGGCAGGGAACTCCACAAAGGTTTTCACGGCGTATAAACGTCATGGATTCCATTTTAGGGAATCCATGGGACCATCACTTAAAATTTACCATATATGGAATGTATTGCTTATTTTATTTTTAAAATGGGATCAATTAAATTAGGTCACCCCACCCCCTCGAAGTTTAACAGCTCGCCTCTGAAAAATGGTGGTTGGAAGGAAGACAAGCCTTTCCTATTGGGAAGGTACATTTACAGGGGCGAACTGTTAAACTTCAGTCCCAGTTTTGGTGAAACTGAAACTTCCCAAAGCTGAAGGGAATGTCACCTTAAAAGCGGGACCAATTTCAAAAGGAAAATAGTCAGTCCTTCAATCATTTTTCAAGGGATATCTGAGTTTTTTGGGGAGTAATGGATTTTGTTTTTAACGAATTTGGAAGAAGTTTTCATGTATAAAATTCCAGGAGTTTTCATGTACAAAATCTGCAAACAATGGTGACAGATGCGATGGTTGATGGGGACAAAATTGACTTTTGGTCAACAGGATGTCATCAGAAGATTCTACTTAGAGGTGCAGGATACTTAGGATACGTGGATAGTAGCCAGGGTGAACTAACCTCTATTTCCGTGGGTTATATGTCCCCAAATCCTAGGGTTATAAACCTACATAGAACCAGTTACATCCAGTATCCTGAACCTCTAAGTAAGCATCCCTCTAGAGTTTTTTTTCTTTTTTTTCAAAGTCCTCAGGTTTGAGTCTTGGTCATCCACAATCATGGCGCCGGATAGCCAGTGGATACCCTTATAGGACTTGAAAGTCCTTGCCCTTAAGGCAAGATGGTTGGGGATGAAGAAACAGATATCTTTGCGGAGGTCAACTTTTGTATTTTGGGGTGGTTTTGATTCGGGTTTTTTGAATCCAAGGGGTTTTCTACAGTTACTGTTGGTCAAAAATGCTGTGTGGGATGGGAGCAAACAACTTTGGAGGCCATTCTTGAGGTGATTGATGTTCAATGCCACACTTTGGGGATCTTGGCGAATCTTTTGAAGAAAAAAAAATCCGCCGGGTTTCCTGGGGATGACCGAGCCAAGCCCCCCCGAAATGTCCGTTGAAAAGACCCGTTTCGGACCCATCACGACTTTCCACAAATTCTGGGTCCATGGGGGAAGCTTGCAGAAAGTGGCTGGGAAAACTTTACCCAAGAAGCTCGCTGGAACGTCACGTGGCGCCACTCACTTTTTTGGATGTTTTTTTTTTTTTTCCATAAGGAAAATCAAGATTCTTCCAAATTTGGTTGGAGGTTGTTTTTCCAGTCTTCGGAATTTCCAGGGTGTATTTTCTTAGGATCTCTACTTTCAGATCGTTCGTTTCTAAGCAGTTTTTTCAGATGGTTGTTTTTGGTGGGGAGATTTTTCGACATGTTGGTGAACCTAAAGGGATTTTTTAATCACTGAAAGCCACCCAGATGCTTCATTTTTACTAGCAAGAAAACCACATGGGAATTGGAAGAAAATCCTACAGCGTAGACGTAGATTCCCAACAGAAAGGGGTGTGTAGCATGGCATTTTCTCTGAGGAGATCACTTCGAATGGTGAAAAATACTATATACCCCGAAACGGATATGAGTGAAACTATATACACAGATGAAGATGATGCCAGACAACATTAGCAACGCATCTACTGTACATGGCTAAAACTTGAACATTTAATCCGGAACCAACTTGAACATCCGAGAATCAAGAATCGCATGCCTTTAAAAGGAAAGGCGGAAAACTGTTTGAACTGCAAATTCGAATGAAAATTGTGAATGGCCGAATCGGAATTCCGGTGATTACTTGGTGGTTAGTTTTTGAGGTATCCAATTTCAAATGTTTCAAGCATGTGCTTTTTTTTCAATCCAAGATGTGGGAAGATGCTGGAAGGTGGCCAATACGAGGATTCTATGGAACCATACACTGCTCAGTTCAAAAAAACAATACGCAATATGTAGGTTTAAAATCACCAACTAGTTGACAACCAAACGGGCTTTTTTCTTCCCATGTTTAACGTTGACTTTCTCGGGCTTCTTTTTTTGATTTCTTTCCGGGCCCGGGGCGGTTTTGTCGGCAGGAGGATTGGGGTTTTGACCATAAAACATCTTCCAACATGCATCCAACATGCTGGCAAACTAACAGGTCGCTGGCGACTGAAAAATGGACCCGTATTGAAGATGTATTTCAATTTCCTATGCTTAGTCAACATGTCTTTGTTTTGTGCCTTGGCTAGGTGTGGGCAGGCGGCCCCGCCAGACGCTTAGGTGCCCACCGGTCTGGCTTTTTTCGATCTTGGACGGGTCGTGTTTCCCCCAAATGGCTCATGCAACGGCATGAGCCTAGAAGGCAACTGCAATTAGGCAGAATGTTCCATTTGGCCAATCGGTTTCTTGGAGGATTTATTGAAGATACCGACAAGAATCTCAGTCCGAGACTCATGGATTTTTAGTTTGGAACTAAAAGCCAAAGAAGAGTTGTAGTAACTTCTGCTCCATTTGACTTCGTGAAACCAGGCTGACATGCAGCCTGTCGGTACGCTGCGACGCTGCATGTACCGGCCTTACCAAAAGGGTTGTTCTGAAGGGACTACCTGGATACATCTGACATCATCTGACTATTTTACCATCTTTTACCAGTTTTTTGTGCGGTTCTCAAGCGTTTCAGCTTTTCCGAGGCCTTTACCATGCCAATGCCTGCTCCGGGGCTACCTGGTTGCAGACTGGAGAGGGTGCTTCCATTTATAAGTTCGACAAGATCAATGGTTAAGGATGGCACCTTCGATGCCTGGTGCTCCAATGCTGGTGCTTGACCTAAGGGCTTTCTTTCAAAGCACTCTTCATCCCAGTAACGCTGCAAAACACAGGGGGCGCGGCACAACATTGGTTACACAATGCATCGATGGTAAGGTGCCTGTTCCAGCTACTGGTCCCCTGCCAGGGTTGCGCCTTGGCAGCACTTGGACTGGGTGCAGGGACCTTGCTGGGTTTTAGTGTTTTTCATGTTTTTGGAGGGTTTTGCAAAACAATGAGGCCAGGGTCGTTGCCACCACCACCCATGCAGCTTGGCTGAATGTTCTCCGTGGCCAGGGGTGCACTTCTCTTGCATCTACACGATCAAAAAAAGTATTCTATAACATTTGATTTTAAAGGATAAACACATGTAAAGCCATACACAGCACAGGGATATTCACTATGAGTCATACCCCATTTCTGCCACATAGCTTCGTCTTTTGCCTGCCATTTTCAAATGTCTGTTTCGCGAAGGAGAAGGACCTTGGCACCCTCCACAAGCTGGTCCAACAGTGTGCCTTGAGCTGCAAGAGACGGATACATCGATACACTGATTCACCTCACCTGCGACGAAAAATTTGTGAAATCAAAGGTTTGAAACACCATTTTCATATCGCTGTATATAAGCATCTCAAGTGCTTCTGCAGCTCAGTTTTCACAGGTTGACCGCTCAGGGTTTTCAAGATCCGTGACCTTGTTCAGTGAGGGCAATGAAGCACTCTTGGCACTCACTGTGCTTGGCGGTGACGCCAGTTTTTTGCCAATATGCCGGAGATGAATGGCCTGGACGTGGCGCCCCAGGTCAGGAAACTGCGTCCTTTGGCTGGGACAACCAACAAGTGCAAGGAGGCGATCCTGACGGTTCCAGCTATGGTTCAACCGCTCCCGGCGACCCAAACAGTTGGGAAACCTCCCGGAAGAAAGCCCTGGACCAATTGTTGGGGAAAATTTCTTCGAAAGATCTCGCGAGGGAAATGGCACAAAGAACAAAAAAGGAGATTGAAGATGAGATCGCCGCCGAGAAGATAATTGGTTACGCCGCAGATGCCGCGGAGGAACGGGCTAGAAAAAAGGAGATGGAAGATGAGATGGCCGAGAAGATAGTTGGTTACACCATCATCATTTTCGCCATTGCGCGTCCTATCTTTTCCATCATTGGAGCATTGGTTTTCCTGTCCCTGCCCAAGAAGCAGCAACCAGAACCAATGCCGCAAGCACAGCGGGATGACTTTGCCTTTGGACTTTGTGATGGCTGTGGCCATCCCGATCCCCGAATTTGTTGGTGTAGCATTTGCTGTCCTACTGTCCGCTGGGCTGCGAATGCCAGTCATCCAAAGGTGACCCTTCTTGGCTCGGGTTTTTGGCCATCACTGCTGAAAATGGAAGTGGCGATATGCCTCCCCTTGATCTTTGCCATCTTCGGCCGGCGGACCTTTGGCATCGGCAGCCTGTGGGTCTTGATCATTTATATCCGGACCCGACACAAGATTCGTCAGGTCTACGGATTGCCAACATGGACCTGTAGTAGCTGTATGGAGGATATTTGTTGCTCTATGTTTTGTGCTTCTATTGGCCTCACCATCATGCAAGAAGCGTTGCAGCTGGAGTATGTGGGAGAGCCGGTTGCACTTGGCGAACAAGTCCACGGAGATCGAGCTGGCGGCCCGCTCCGCTATTCTGATGGACGCGGAGCCGGCCCGCCGTTCCCTGATGGACGCAGAATGGAGGAGGGCAAACCGCCGGAACCATCTATTGCGATTTGTTGCTGACTGACTGAAACAGGAGGTGCAGTTGGCTCCCCCTGTTCCTTCAATTTCCATCCTTTTCCTCAAGGAAAGGCCTTGAAAAGTGTTGCAAAGATCAAAGATCTTTGATATATGTATCATTATGTATCTATATCATCCTGGGAATTACCTTAACAAAAAGAGGAGATGCCTGGGGTGAAAGATCTTTGTCTATATGTTGATCAGCCAGTGAAGCCTCAAAATCCCCACCGCCGCCCGGAAGACCAGAACTGAAGATCTTTGAAGCCTCAAAATGTCACGGTGGACTCTTCCACAGTGACGCCCAAGGGGCTGCAAAAAAACGTACCGTTGAGGTCCCGGCCTCGCCATCGGTCACAACGTTGCCTCCAAAATTTCGCTCGCGATCAGCTCTCCAAGGCGATGCAGGTCAAAAATTGGGGAATTTGTTGGTGCTCGAAGTAAGGGCCATGTTGATGGCATTTTTTGGCAACTCATTTCCATTCATTTCCTGATTCTTCCAGATACTTTTAGATAACACCCAACTGTTTTCAGTGTTTTTCATGCCTGAACCAGGCTGACCTGAACTAAAAAACCGAACTCAGCGGCTTGGAAAAAACTGTGCAGTCGGACGTCCAGGTGCCTTGGAAGGAGGTTTATTTTTTCGGGGCATTTTTTGGGCAACCATTTTCTATTGGGCTGATGGATAATCTGTGAGCTGTTGCACATTTTTGTCGTGGATGTAAACACTTGGAGGTGGTGCGAGATGGTGTCTTCAGAGAGGTTGGAGACTTTTGCGCCAGCAGTGAACCACCCGAGGCTCGTCAGGGTCGCAGATTTTCAAGAGACATGGCATGACATGGCATATCTGACGGATCCATGGGACGATTTGCATATTTACCCACATGAAAACCCATGAAATGAATTGCGAATTGAGGTAAATATACCAGACATAAAGATGCTATGGGTATGTTACACTTGTACTAATGTAACTTCTACATCTGGAGATTTCATCAAAATTTAGATGATCACCATCCAAGTTGCATAACCGCTACGAGTTTCAAACCCGTTGGCTACCAGTGGTCCTTAGGACTGGTATCCAAAATTTCAGCGAGAGTTCATCACATGCAATCCATGGGGGTCGATTGTATGTTGAGCCTACATGAAAACCATTAAAACATCAACCATTTTAGCTAAATATACAATCCTTCCATGGGAATTGTATATAGGTATGACGTTAACGTCTATTGTCAATGAACATCAATTTTCCGTTTCGCGAAAAACGAGGTCTTCATCCAAGTTTGGGAACTTCATCCCTGCGGCTGCATCCGTGACCGTTGAGGGATCACTCGTGACCGAGACAACTTCCTGCTTGGTTGAGAACGCTTCAATGGACAACTCATCTTCACAACAGAAGTTAGGACATTTTTTTTCGGACGATTCAATGTCATGAGTGTGATTTAAAAAACAGATCAGATACATACTAACAATACTCTTCATGAAAGAAAGCCTGCAGCAGTTGAGGTTGGTAGTTTTTCCCATTATTTACAAGGTTTTATACATCCCAGGTGGTGCATGGTTTATGCTCGTAAAATGTGGAGATCATAAGATATGCTGCAAAAACTGTTGCATGTTGGAGATTGTCCATGAAAGCGTACTAGCCCGATTCAGCTTGACTTGAGTTTGTTATCAAGGTGTTTCACTTGAAGGAATCCTTGGAAGTTAGAAGTGCATTTTAAAGCAAAAAACATACACATCTGTTTCAGAGGTCAGTTTCATACATCAAGATTTCAGTTTCAAGTTTCAGTTTCCCACATCATTTTCGAGATGAAGAGAGTGAACTGGGAACAATCCTCCTAACCATAAACAACATGATCAATTGAATCGTGGATGCAAGTCTCGATCAACAGAAAGCTGAATCTTGGATATGCTGAATTTTCACCGCGTCACAAGTCGTACAGTTTCACTAAAAGAGTGTATGCAACGAAAAATCCAGACTTGGTGACCAACATCTTTTCGTTTTTTTTTTTTTTTTTGGCTTGTCGTTTTTGAGCCCCGATTTGGTTGGAGGTTGTGGTTTTTTAAAGTTGTTACGTTCGTTTTGAAGGCTTCAAATTGGACTTCCTTCAGTTGTGTCGGTGGGTTGTGTTTTTCAAAATCGTCGTCATGAAATTTGTCGAAGGCATTTTCCCAGCAAGCTTTTTGAGGTGTTTTTTTCAATATATTACCCTCCCTGAAACTAACGGTTCGCACCTGAAAATGGATGGATGGAATATGATTCGATTCCTTTTAGGATGGTCTATTTTCAGGTGCTTTTACTCGCTGTCAGTTTCTTTTGGAGGGGTCGCAGATTATTGTATTTTCGTAAGTCCTGTGATGGGCCCCGACTTTTTAGAGGGACCAAATGACGGTCAATCCAAGTGAAGAGGTTCCCATCTCGAAAATTGGGGAAGCTGACCGGTGGTTGTTGCAAAGAGTTTTTATTTTCGCCCCTACTTTTCGGGAATTTATACAAATTGGCTCCTATTTTTTCAACCGGGTTGGTTCAACCCATTGAAGTCCTATTTCTGGGGACATTTGATGGGAAGTTATGTCAAAGACTCCGATGAATGCTCACCTTTTTGGGCCTATCAAAAAGGTTGACGCAATGAATGGATACGCCCTCAAGCTATTTTCAGACCCAAGGAACTCGAAACTCAACTTTGAAATCTAGGTGGGATTTCAAGTTTCAAGTTTTTTTTTGATTTTCACCCCGATTTTTCCTAGGGAAATGATCCAATTTGAAACATGTTTGAAACAAATGGGTGGCTCAACCACCTAGAAATTGTATGTAAACTGCGGGATCTGAATGTCCGATTCTATCCAAGATGGGATCTCGAAAACTGGTGGCGACTGGAGATCTATCAAAAAGCACCCTGCGAAATACAGTCATTCACCCCTTTGGGAGGGTCCAATCGCTGACTCTTAGGGATACTACATAATATATATTTGCATGATTATATTGCTTTTCAAATCCAATAAATTGGGGACAAACGCAGCAATAATTCTTGAAAATGAAGCTTAATGAAAACTCAAGTCCCTCATCTGAGTTTTTCGGGCGAGGAACAAAATAAGGCAGCGAACTACAAAAAATCACGTGCGTTTTAGGGTCAAATTAGATTGTTTTCTTGCTATTCTTTTGGATATAGGACGATATTCTCAACTGTTCAAGCATTTTGCATGTTGCGTTTTGTTGGTCGTGTCGCAACTTTTTAAAGTGAACATTTTTTTTTTTGGCTGAAAAAAAAACGGGTGTCTCGTCCTTGGGGTTCATGGCTGTCGCACGGCTTGCCGACCGCCGATTTTGGTACTCAAGCCGTAGACTGGAGTGACCCGGCGCCACGGCCCGGCACCTCGGGCCCGACCTGGGGACCGACCTGGGGACCTGCTTGGGTGTTGGTTGTTGGGTTTTCGTATTATTCAGTGAGTGAAACTTGGACAAAGAATCACCCGGGTGTTTTTTGGTTTTCGATGAACCTGGAGGTTTTGAAGGCTGTGAAATGAATCATGAAATTCCATGATGGTCAACCCGAAGCTCAGGTCCTGTCGGTCGGCGTGACCTACGATCTACTGAAACGATATCGTTGGGTGTTTTGCTTTCACCATTGGTGGTGGAAGTTCAACCCCAACAAACCACCAATCTTCAGTTTCACTGATTCACTGTCACCATCTTTTCGAAAAAAATAATGCCTCAAAGTTCAACCTTCTAGACTCAAAGTTCACCAAAACCGTCGTGGGGTGTTTTGTGACAGTGAAATCCGAAACCTGTGAAAAAGTGGTGGTAGAATCAAGCCATGTATCGGCGCCGTGTTCTTGGAGTGCCAAAGGAGGACATTTTCACAACTTGATGTCTAAGTTGTCACATTTGACAACTTGATGACTTGATGTCTTAACGAATATTCAGATATATTCAGATGCTTGTTGTGCTGAACTGTGCTGCCAAACGTCATCTTTTTTCTCTTCACCCGTGCCTTTCAACGGATAGGATCGATCAATTGCATATACCAACAGCCCAGTTTCCAAGGCGGGTCGGTGGTGTTTTCACATGTGCAAAGCGAACAGCGAACGAATTTTGGTTGTTTGCCACCCGCGAAAAACAGGACGTTCCATCAAGCCCAGCGGCAAGTGAGGCGGAAAGAAATTTCCAGAAAAAAATATGACTTTTTCAACAAAGGGATTGGCACATTTTTTTGGCACCCTCCAACAGATCATTGTCATATCCGACATATCCCCACCCAGCCAGACATGTTTGAAGTCGATGATTTCGTTTTCCCCGTTTCCCCCCGGTTTCGCCGAGGTTTCCGGTGTCATCCCGTTAGCCAACGTGCAGGGGTGCTCAGGAGCGCTCTCCTTGCTGCACCGTTTCACTGAACAAAAAACATGGGAAAAACTTCATGGGAAACACCATTGTTGTGTTTGGAATGTTGGGTATATTTCCAATATATCCAGATATATCCAAGAACTGTTTTTGGCCAGGCTTTTTTGTTGATGGCAACGCCTTTAGCAACCTTTGGTTCCGAAAGGTTGCTAAGGTATTGGAAGGTTCTGGAGGTATTTGCAAGGTTGGAGTCCTCCAGCAAATATGATTCCCGCATTCCCGAAGGCAACGACTGTATAGTCTTTAGTTGTAAATAAAGACAAGCAAAGTGATGCAAAGTGGCGATGTGTGCGAATCTGAAATCGGAAGCCATGAGAACAGTTTTGTTACAAAAGGTGCCTGTTGGAACAGCATGTTGGAAGCTGGCCGGGTCTCTGTCACAAGCTTTCTGAGATTTGACCTGCACTTACAGTAGATCATCTTAAATTTGACCTTACTCAAGCGAAACGTAGGTGTGTTTAGTTTTCCCCTGCAACACAACGTCGCGGTGTCAAAAATTCTTCAGGCTCTCCAGGGCACCGTAGAGTTATGAGTCGATAATATAGTAATTAGCCTCCAGGGAACGATCACATATCCCACCGAAAGGGAAAGGAACATCATCGACTTAAAAGTGCCGGATGGTAGATGTTAGTTCCCAGTTCCCAGGAGGTTGCCGAAAAGACGTATGATAATAAGCTAGAAATTGGTAAGTCTTGCGACTTGCGACCTTCAATCTCCACGAATCGCCGCAGGATCGCCATGTTCACACCAGGATGGACAGAAGTTCCTTGGCAGAGAAACAACAGGGTGAAGCCGCTGATCCACCGAAAGGTTCGTTCACCTGGCGCATCACGTTTCAAAAAACACTTAAGGAACCTCCGGGTCAAATCACCCGGACAAAAAATCCATGACTTGGGCTTAAAGATTCATGTGAAAAAGTTTGAAACAAAATTCGTTGTCAGTGTGATTTTTCTCACGAAAAGTTAGAGAATTGAGGTTCAAGTCAGATGGACACAGCCAAGAACTCAGGGATGACTGTTATCCTCCCACGGGTTCACGATCACATATCCCCCAAAAAAAGGTAACTGGCTCCCGATGATTTTTCCTCCCCAGGTGGGATATGTGATCGTTCCCAGGGATGAACTAAAGCTACTAAGCATGCACCTGAATATTGCTTGGCTGGACGTTTCTTGAAGTTGCAAGATGACCCCCCTCAATCCGCCTTGTGGACACTGACACGTTCTTAGGTCCCAGGAAGGAGCGGAAGCAGCAGCGCAGGAGATTTTTGGGTGAATTTGTTGGTTTTGTAGCCTCAAAGCTATAGATCAACCAATCTGTTCGTTTCGTGTGGCTATGAGTTCTGATGAAGACCACAGTGAGCAGTGACCGATCAGGATTTCATGGAATGTCATAAGGGCTTTCTGAACGTTGCTCCCGTTCTTTGTTTCTTGCATTTTTCCTGTTTTTTTTTCCACTTTCTCCAACTTGGATGATCCGCTCAGTTCTTGATTCTCAAGAAATTGTCCACCCTAAAAATGGTCAAGTGTATTCAGATTCCGCTAGTGCTTCCCCCGGGAACGTCTCTTGCAGCAGGTTTGCAAAAAATTTCAGCCAAGAATTTCAGCATGGTCAGCAGCCTTTTTGGATCCATGGGACGAACTTGTATATTTCCCTACATTTACCATAAAAACTCAACCATTCAGGTAGGTAAACATAGCATACATAGATGGTATGGGGTATGTGGAATTCCAGCTATCTAAGACCAGCTGTGGGATTTGAGGATGCTGCATGAACTACACCGGTGCATGGCGCAGTCTGGTTTGCTTCCAAGACATTTCTCCTCGAAAATTTGTTGGAAGGGGAAATCAACCGAATTTGTGAGAAGACCATAGACAATATGCAAATGCAACAGATGTGAACTCAAAGACTACCCTCCCTAAAACTAACACTTCGCACCTGAAAATGGATGCTTTTTTGCAGACGATCCGATTCCTTTTGAGGAAGGCCTATCTTTTCAGGTGCTTTTGCTCGCTGTCAGTTTCAGGGAGGGGGTATTTTCCTACCAAGTTATATAAAACCCCTGTGAATCTTCAAGTGATGAGGTCATCTCCTACCACCCAAAAAAACCACACCACCGAGGTCTAGTGGCTTTCTCCTTCAGTGCATCGGCGCTTCAAAAAAGGATGGATTCCCTGTTGAAGTTGGATGAGGCCGGAAATCTCTCTCCCACAAGATGGGTGGAAATCGTCCCCACGATAATAAGTTATATATTGAATGAGGTTATAACTCAAAAAAACCCCTGTAAATTGGCCGGAAAAATAAACGGGTTTTTTGGGCCGGGGATGAAAGAATCCCGGAAAAAAAATTGTGGAGTTAGTTTCCTTGATTCTGTTGTTGGGGTGGGATTCCTGAGGGTTAGATAAGGGGTTTGGCTGTAAAGGTCTCCAACTTTGCCTTTCAACGTCTTGTGGTTTTCAGGCTTCCAAATTCAAGAGTCGTCGCGGTGCAGTGGCACCTTCATCAGGTTCATCTGCAAGGCCGGTGAATTTTGCCAAGTCAATGATTCTGAGTGGATGGGGATTTTTATCCAAGTTGATTTGACAAAAAATCAATGGATATTATGAACAGCGAACAAATTTTTGTAACACTATTTTGGGTATATTTTGGGCTCCCTGGTCTTTGACAAGCTCTTCCTTCTATCCAAAAAAAATCAAGAACAGTTTTTTCTTCAGAACGTTCGTTTTGATGTGGTAGTGTGGTGGCGCTGTTTTCGCCTAGTTTTTCAAAACCCCAGCTTGACTGTGGTATGTTGACAGCAAGGTTCCTACTTAGCTTATTACGCCGCTGACTCAGTTGCGACAGCAAGGAAGTCAGTCCTCTAGAGGATCTATTTAAGCACGATGACATACACAACCTTCCCCAGAGTCAAGCTAGTTACAGTTGTTTCTGGTTTTGCAAAGAAACCAAAGGCAATGAAGCGGTAGACTTCGTAACATCATTTTTTACATTCTCTGCACTCCCACACTTTGCAAACCGGTGCAAAGGCTCCTACTTTCTGCACTGTGTGGCATTGGTGTCTGTCATTGTGCATGACTTGCAGGAGGCGGGGTTTTGAGGCTCTGAGTGTCACAACACCACCATGGAGGTCCCGAATCATGTCCGACATTCACGTCTTCCAGAGCTTTCCCTAAAGGCCATTGGCGAATCACCCTTGCGGCGATCTCAACGTCGGGGTGAAACAGAAGGTGCCGACATGCCGACAGCTGCAATTTGACCATTCGGTGCGATTTCAACGAATCTTTTAAGTGCCAGACTTTGATGAAACCCTTCCGACATGCTCAAGTTTGATCATTGAGAGGCTTAGACTTTGATTCAGCACCTTTGGCCCTTTTCTGGGTCTTCTGGCTGAGTTTATGTGGTGGAGGTCTTTACTTGACTTCTGGAAAACCTTCATTAGCTTCCTTGAAGCATGCTCTGTTAAGAATGTAGGAAAAAATATCCAGCCGCTATCTACTACCCAACTCCATGTCTCATATTTTTGATATACCCCCCCAAAGTTTAACATAGCCCCTGAAAATAGGGAATCCCAATTTCGGAAGGCCTCATCTTCCTTTCCCATCCATTTAACAGGGGCTTTTGCTGTTAAACTTCCAGGGGGTAAGTATATTTTTTAGGCAAAGCTGGCAGATGAATCCTTGCAGTTCCAACGAGGCTGTGAATTGTCTGATTCTCTTCAGCCTGGCGTGTGGCGGTTTGTTTGCCTTGAGTTTCATTGCACAGGTACGGTCCGAAGAGTCCCGACTGTCGGTTCCCATGTGGGTTTTTTCATGGCGCCAGGAATTCCCTTAAGGGAATGAAAGGATTGAATGAAGCTTTAAAAATTTGGTGATTTTTTGCTGGGGATGAAATTCATTCCCCTCATTTCCTAAGGACCAGTCAGTTTCAGAAGCCACTTTTTGGCAGAAAGATGTTGAAGAAAGTAGAAAGGATCATGTTGACCGAAAGCTTCATGATTCTCATGATTTTTTCTGCCTCATAATGAGCTTTAAAAATTTTCCCTTTATAGATCTGGAGTCACACCTACAGATTCTCATATGTTTTTTTTCATTTCGCAGGTCTTCTTCAAGGAGGAAATCTTCAGTGAGGAAACGTCCAGCTTTGTGTAACTGGATGAAGTCGTTATGACAGTTTTGCACCATGGATGGTTGGCTTTCAATTAGCAAGGATCATTAAATTACCCATGTGGGCGGGGAATCAAAGCAGCTGCACATGTGTGGTATTTTTCATGGGATTTTCCCTGGATTTCGTGCATTGTTTGGGTTGGTAATTCATCATGACCCCTGATTAGTTTGGATGGAAATCGTCGGCAAAAAAAGATTCAATTTTCGTTCATCTTTTCCAGGAGATGATCGACATGAATTCTGAGGGAACAACCATGAAGGTCACGAGGTATGGATCTCGGGGGTTGGAGAAGTTGAGAACAACCTCTTCTGACATTGCTGGCGATCTTCGAAGATCGAACATCTGAAAAAAACACCTTTCAGACCATTTTTTGCTCAAAATTTTGAGAAAATGCTAAGCATTATCAAGTAGTGCCCTACTTGAAGTGCAGTTGGTCCTATCTTTTGCAAAGCAAAGATGTACACATTCTATTTCGGAGTGTGATCCAGCAAAAAGGTCTGACTGAGCCGACGTTTTAAAGATTACATATAAAACTTTGTTTATATTTATAGATGTATACACTTTCACTTAAACAAACTTTTATATAGATCGCGTACAGAGTTAATGTTTAATGTTTCGTTTCGGGGGTTCAGCAGACATCGACCTGTTTTTTTTACCAAAACGAAACACCTGGGAGGCTTGTGTTTCGTGTGGTCATGGTAGCTTTCGCCCCTCGGCCTGGCATTAATGGGGGGGAAATGGCATTTTTAGTGGGTGGTTGAAACAAATTGCCCACAAACGAAACGTCAGTTGCCTGTGACTCGTCGCCGGGTCGACCGTTGAAATTCTTCAAAAAACTGCCAGTTCCAGTGAAACTGTTTTTTTTCGGCTTCTCTCAGGTGTCATTTACCTCAGGCCCCTTGGCGTTGAAAAAATGTTTCATGGTGTTTTCTTGGCCAATTTCTTAATGTTTACTATGCCTACTTAGAGGTTCAGGATACTTAGTAACTGCTTATATGTATATAGGTTTATAACCCTATTTAGGGGACATACAACCCACTTATAGAGGTTGTAACCCTGGTTACTATCCACTTACTAAGTATCCTGAACCTCTAAGTACGTGTCCTGGCAGTTGAGGTATGGGCCTTCGGGTGATCCATCCGATCCAGTCTGCAATGCTTTGTGGAATTTGACCTCGGATTTGTGCAAAAGGTTGGGTAGTGGAGGTTCAGCAACAAAAATGGTTTCCAGGTTTTTGAGGTCCCCCATAAAAATTGGGCAAAATGTTGTAAACACTTTTTAAAGATCCAATTTGGTAGTGCTGAGGAAATACCTTTTTGATCATGTCCGCACAAAAAAACAAGGATGGACATAACCTCACACCACTAACGCCAAAAAGATCAATGAGTTGACCGACCACACTTCTTCCTTGACAAATAACGAGGGATGATGTTAATGGTGGCACGCGGAAAAATCCAGTTTTCCACAACGGAAAAAAAGGGGCCGTTTATTTTTCACAAGTGTCAGGACATGTCAGGTCAAATTTTCCATCAGACCCTTTCACAGATTTTCCTTCTACTTGTGGAAAACTTCGATCTGCCAATTGCCTCCGCAGTAGATGAGGCTCCAAAAAACCGTATACGTTTGGAGGGTGTCTGTCCGTTACGTTACTGGCAGCCCCTCCTGGCAGCCCGGGAAGCTTCGCCCTGGTTCGCACTCTCGTCACTTTGGCGCTTGATGATGTGGACTTAATAGAGGAAGAGAAAAGTAACTACCCCCCCAAAAACTAACATGACAGTGGAAAATCCACCATTGAAAATGGGAATTTTCCAATGTCATGTTAGTTTTCAGGGGTGTAACCTTTGGGTAGGATGGGACTAGTCTATGAGAGTTTTTGATTACGTCCAAGTGTGGGAAAAAACAAGATCACCATTTTCAGTTCATGGGAAGAATGAAGAAAACCCTGGTTGTTTTGGTTGCATAGGGGTTTGTAGTATACCCCTTGCTATAGGGTTTATTATATCCCAATTATAGGCATCCCTATTAAACAGCCAGTGAATAAGGAAAGTAACAAGGGTTCTTTTCGTAGCTCATGTGTGTTTGTTGTAGACTCATTTTCATTGAAGGCAGATGAAGTTGAGAGTGCACCAGGGCTGTTTGAAAGCTTTGTAGCCGGTGAGTGATTGGCAATGCTTCAAAAGTTCCCCCGGAAATCCTAGAAATTCATATCCTGCAGAGTTTTGGTCGACATTTTTGCAAGAAAAAATCCAAGGAGTTTCATCCAACTGAAGCGTTGTCATGTCAGCTTGCAAGTAGTAGCATTATGGAGGGAGATACGTGTCAACGGGTGGCGACTGAGCGCCGTTCCGAGAGAACCTTCGTGTTGAAATCTCATGGAACGTTCCCAGCGGTTTTGGATATCAGTTTTCCCCATAGCACACTCAACATAAGAAAACGTTTCAGAAAGAAGACCTGTTTTTCAACTGGCTTGTTTTCACACTTGTTTTTTGCTCTGTCTAGGTGTTGGATAGCTCATGGATTGTATTGCAAGATGAGCCACATGTGTTGGGACTGTTGCAATACCTCGCAGGTTCTTCAAATATCCTTCTTCGACTACCTAACACATCAAATTTTCGCTTATCTAACGCGCGGTTTGGCAGAAAGGATGGACCAACTTCACTGTGACGTACAGCTTCCACAGTTTCGGGAAATAATGGACCATTGGTTTTGTCAGGTTTCAACCTCAAAGCCCTGGTTATGTACAAGTGAACTGCTGGAATTTCCATGAGTTGTTTTCTACGTTTTCTCCCGTTCGCCGCGATGGTTGTTATCCAGCCACACAAGCCTCGAGAAGCATGTCTATGGCTAGGAGTGTCTCTAGAAAAAGGATCAGTTGGCAATGCCGAACCTCCTCGTAGCCTTACCATCCATGTTTTTCTAGGCTTGACTTACAGAACACCTGTGATTGCTGGGAGTTTGTGTACCTTGACCACAACTCTCCAGACATGAAAGATGTAGCAAATGAGCTTGACTAGGGTGGACTCTCTAAAGTAGACAAGAAATCCTATATCAAAGGTCGGTTTCAGAATGATTTTGTCGGAGAGGGAAAAGCTTCAGCTGTTTTTGCTGGGAGTGGAAAGAGGATCCGGAAGGATTTGCCAAGTTTTTCCTGCGTTGAAAAGAGCAGAAAGAACAGGATGTTGAGTTCAATCAGAATTCATGTAGTTTCGTCTTTCCAAAAGCCAGCAAAAAATCCCATGCGCGAAAGCCACAACCGACCCAACCGGAGAAATTTCTTTGACTGCGAACATGCTGTTTTTTTTCTTGGCGATTCGTCCCTGCAAGTGTTGTTGCCTTGTTATTTCCTGAAATGATTCGGAACGTTCACAGACTAAATAATTATGAAAAGAATTCGGGCAATGGCAACAACTGAGGATAGCAAAAAAGATAAACCAAACAGGGGGAAAAAAAAAGCAAAAACGACAAGTCACAAAACAAGAGACGCAAAAAAATAGCAAACATAAAACAACAAAATACAAGTGACAAAACGAGAAACAAACAAAAACAACAACAACTTCTCGTTACAGAACAAGAAACAAAAACAAAACACGGCGATCGCCGGAAAATCACAATTGTTAGGAAATACATCTTCAATTGGTTGTGTTTCAATTGTCATGTTAGTTTCCAGGGGTGTACAGAGAATAAGATGTTGCCATATCTTCAGGTTTCGAATCAAGGCATTCGCTTGAAGGACGTCTGTAGCTGGTGAGGCTTGAAAAAAAGCTCTCTTTCCGAGCTCTAAAAGAAGAACCCGGGGTTCCTTCTTCCAGATTGGTCAAATTAGTGAAACTTGGGTATGTATATATATATATATACATAATATATATAGATATATATCTGTAAGTCAAAGACCATCAAAATAATAGTCACCTGGAATTGTTTATTGTAAATCCCTACTAAAATAATGGTCTTTTTGGAAAGGCCACTAAATTTTCATGGTTTTTGGACCCCCAGGGTATACATATATATGAGTTTTCTGGTTATGTGGCTGATTGGTAAAGTGAAAAAAGGCTTGTTTCAACACTTGAGCCTTTCCACATTTCACAATTGGTGATTGATGATTTCTGAAGGCTTTGTCAGGAGATTGTCACAATTGTGCTGGGAGACTGAAACCTTCAGGGGTTTCTTTTTTGGGTTTGGCATTGAACTTCGAAAAAAAAGGACGCTGCTTTTTTTTTTGCATCTCCGGGATGCAAAGGTCCAAAGGTGGAAACTCCTGGAAACCCGTGGCACGCTGCGGCATTCCTGCTGGAGCTTCCTCCTTGGATTCCTGGATTTACTGCCGAGATGCTGCGGTTCCGCTGAGATTCAAGAGATGCTCCCCAAAGAGATTGCACAGAAACCGAAGCCGAAGATTTCGAAGAAAATTGGAAACCAAAACCATGAAATGCAAGAATTCTGCCTTCAGAGTTGGGTGTGTTTTGTAAATTAATGATCTTTTTATACTTGGTTTTTACCGTAGTGCTGCTACAATAACTTGTTCGCAAAACTGAAGCCTGAAGACCTGAAGAGCATCCAAAGGTGACTTTCAGCGCTGCGAAAGAGATTTCGAGTACTTGATAACTTGCAGAGTGAAAAAATTGATGATCATATGGGTGTTTCCAAAACTAGGGGTACCCCAAAATGGATGGTTTATAATGGAAAACCCTATTAAAATGGATGATTTGAGGGTACCCCTATTTTCGGAAACACCCATATCATGATCATCATAGCCGTTCATCGCCTTGCACACTGGAAGGATTTTTTTTTGGTATTTGAAAGGCGTCCATGGGAAGATTGATTCTTGTACATAGCAACGTCGGCTCAACACATTGCAGAATTCTAGAGGTTTTTTGATTCTGTAGATCTGTGTGGAATCCGGGACGACGTCAGGATCCTCGTTGTGTAGTCAGTGGGTGAAATCGGTTGGATTTTCCTGATGGGTCAACCGACCGCTTCCCCATGGGCCGTACCACGGTACGCCCCGAGGATTCAAAGGATTTTTTCAAAAGGCCGAGAATGAAGGGAAACCAGAAAGATCATTCCATCCACCCGGCAACACCGTTAAAAAGGTCTCTTTGGCTAAGATCTGAATTTTAGACTGAATTTTAGATTTTTTTCCAAAAAATCCCAAGATTCCCAGTTTTTCCCAGTTTTTTCCCAGTCACGTTCCACAGTTTTTCCCAAATTTTTTCGGTTGTTTCAGACAGAAAAATCCATCCCCAAGGTCATGGCGACACGGGTCTGATGCTGAGTCTCCTAAAGTCGCTAGTAGTCACTGTAAGCAGATGGCAACAAAGAAAATTCAGAAACACCATCTTTGAAGAACTCGGGAGGTTTTTTTAGGAGATTTCTTGATCAACGAACCAGAGATACTGCGCAACGCACCTATTCTTTACACATCCAGGATCCCAATTGTGGTGCTCAGGCGTCAATGATGCAGCCCATACCTGCTGAGATCAAAGTAGGTGTGAGATGTCAGGCGAGCAGAAGGGAAGGGACATTCCGGGAGATTCCTCCGGGGATTCCCATGATCAATATCCAGGTAGGTAGGGAGGTAGGGAAGATTGCAAAAAGAGTTGTTAGAAAAAAACCGTGTCTTCTTCTTGGATGATTTTGTTCTTTTTCAATGTTTGACTTTGAGATGGATTAAAAATGGTTGGATGCTCAGCTATAATCTTCTTTGGTTTGCAAGTTTTGCTATCATTTTGAGTGTCTAAAACTAGGTGTTTTCGTGCTGAAAGGGTAGCAGGTGCTGAATTGGGGGTGTATCAGTAACTGTATCACAAATGGAAGAAAGCTTACATGCAGTGAGACACCAAAGCGGTCTTGCAGTTTACTGTTCATGTTTGATAGGTGAACCTCTTTTTGGAACTTAAAGACACTTTACGGGTCGAAGGTTTCCCACAGCAGGAGAATTTTCCATTCTCCCTTCGTTTTCCCAATCCTATCTGTTCCTCAATATACCGATTGTGAAGAGCCAAGCCTTTTGTTTATTGGCGAGGTACTTGGTAAATTCATGGGCACCGTGAAGTTTGTTGGGCCATTCGGCACAAATGGGGATTGGGAAAGGTTCTTTCACAGCGCGGGTTGGCAAAAGAAAGCAAAAGAGACTTCGATGAAATAAACTCATGCTTTCAACAATCTTTGTTTGAGTTGAGGGGCTCTTTTAAAGTCTTTTTGGAGTAGTGACTTCCTTTTGGAAGAATGATTCCATCATCATCCCCCCCCAAAAAAAAACTGCAAATTAATTTAAAGCCACCAACGAAAAAAAATCACAGCAAATCTCTCTTTGGGGTCAGATTTTATATTGGAATTTCATGGCCTTTTCCTTCAACCTTTTTTGTTTTTTGTTTGGTGCCTGGGGGAATCCGAAGGTTTCCCCCCCACGGGGTTTGACCCTCACCGCGTCACCCCCCCACGTTCCTGAGGGTCACGAAATTTGCCGCTGGCCCTTGGGTCGGGGTGGAGCTGGAGCCCCCGAAACCCGTTGGAGAGACGTGGCGTCGGAAACGTGACGGTCGTACCGTTTTTTCAGTGAAGGGTTGATACGTACAACCGATGCCACTTCGCAAAGGTTGGGGGAAAGGGGGGGTATGTATATACTGTATGTTCTCATGGTGAAAAAATGTCAGATCTGCAGAATTTTTTGAAGGGATTTGGTGAGTGGTGAAATTATGAAATTGACCAGATGGTTAAGTGCTTCAGCTCACTTCACTGTTGTGCTTTTCGTGGACACTCCCTTCAGCTTCTTGCTGCGGCCATTGCCAACTGGCAGGATGCAGAAGAGGGTAAAAACGATGGCACTGTGCAGGGTGAAAGGTGCCTGCTGCATGCGATTTTTTTTTGCTTCAGGCGACCAACATGTTTTGTGTGTCAAAACACGCTGCAATTATAGCAAATGGAGGGCTATGATGATACCTGCAAGAGATTAGATATGGGGTCCGAGCATTTTATCCTCCCATTTACTGTGCTGGTGAGGTACTTTGAGAGCAAGCCAGGACTAAATAAACTCATTCTGCGGATTTTTGAGAGCAACAGCATTTGCGACTAAACAATGAAATCATACCTTCAATGAAAGGTCATTCCACCCCACTGTTAAATGCTGCAGGACACGGCATTTTCGCCCGGCCCAACTCCGTGAGGTGTGGGTGTTTTTTTGGTACCCATGGGGTGGCAATGCAAATACCCATGGGGTGGCAATGACAGGCCTGAACCTTCATTGAATGGCTTCGTCTGGACCTTGGTGTTTTTTCCCTGGTGAAGGGAGGGGTGGGTTCCACTGATTGGGTATGTGTCATGGTTGGTGCGAAAGATGGATTTTTCCCATGGCATTTTCATGGTTGGATCTATTGCAGTATTTTTTTCCATGTTGGCAAACGGCAAACGATCTGTTTTGACTGATGCTACGAATATATGTATATATCTATATATATAGACATAGAACATGTATGCGAATTCGGATGTTCTATCCATTTTTTCCGGGTCTACTAGTCAGAAATCGATTGATTCGATGCTTTCAGGCAATGCCAGGAGAGATGCCAGATACCCCTGAAAGCGCGCCTGAGAGTGCACAGGCATCACCATCATCTCTCGAGGAGCCATAGCCTTAAGACCTTCATAACAGACAAAAGGACACAACTCACCAGCTTCTGAAGACTTTTCTGCCAAGGTCCATTCCCTCGCAAACGTGGACACGTAGAACCAGTATAGAAACTGATCTTAGGCTCAACATTGGGAAAGCATGTTGCCTTGGCATGAATTCCGTTGTTTGTCATTGATCATGGGCATGATTTTTTGATGTAAGGTTTAATGCGCAGGACCTTTGGAAAATGAGTTAAGCTATCATTGTTATTTTGGTTGGATGGGTGGTTTGCTCATTTTTTTTGAAATTGTTTTCTGAAGCCTTTCTGTTTGAAAAAGAAGTTACACCCACCATTTTGTGTCCGCTGGTGCAGGCAAGATATTTGCGTGGAAGAGCGTGTTGATTTGATTAGCCTACTCAGTGGGACGCCTCAGTCGATGATGTTTAGTCAAGGGCCTGGTATTGTTTTGGTTAAAAATCCTCTCGAAATGATTCCAAACTCTCACGACTTGTTTTTTTCACAGAAAAAAAAGATGATTCAAAACCACAGCTTTGGAGATTTTTTTTTTTTTTTAAAACAGAATGAAGCAAAAATGTCAAAGTGTCAAACAACCCGTGTTTTTTTTGCACGGCCGGATAGCTATCTGGCCGTCCACTATCCAAACCCTGATAGGTGGATGTGCAGATGAGGTTCAGACTTTGACAGAGGTTGGCATAGGGAATGAAATCATGGTATTGAAAAGAAAGGTAGCATAGGTTGGCATTTGTAGGGTCATATAATCAGCTTTGAGTTGGCAGTTGTAGGGTCACGACAGCGTTGTACAGGCACCCTTGTAAAGGTGGGAACCCTCATCCAGCCTGCCTTGTACAGGCAGTCGATAAGGTGGCTTCAATGATGCAAGTGGCCGACGCCCCAGACATGTCAGGCGGATCAACTCCTGGCAGGTTGGCCCGGTTGGCCCGTTTGGTATTGGGAGGGAGCTGAAGGTCCGAAGCTTCTGGCGGCTTCGCATGACATTTAAATTGCTGGGAATCATTTGAGCTGAACATGTTTGCCAGGGGCAAAAAGGGACATTAAAAAGATTCAAAAACAAAGGCCAAAGTGGTTGAAAGCAACATTTTGCTTCTCAGCGTGTCATGGTACTTGGCCTAGTAGAACTATCGCTAGAATATGATATTGAATGCACTGCATAGTAAGCTGCCTCCAGTGTGTTAGTTGTGATGCCTTTAACTTTTCCCTGTATTGAACGTGTTGCTTCGCTTGGCGTTTTCCAAACACAACATACAACCCAACATACAACCCTCTTTGAGAACACATGTCCATTTCTCCATCAGATTTTACACAGCATTTTTTTTCCAAAGAAATTCAGAAATTGCCCAACAAAAAGACCAAGTTTTCCCAGTGGGTTGATTCATCAATTCATGGGTTGAAATAAAGGGCACCTTGATGTTTTTTTCCCACGATTTTTCGCTGCTACTGAGGCCGATGAATCTAGGTTGGGATCTAAGTTCTTAAGAGATCCGTTCCGTGGACCTCTTCCCTTCCGTTTGCTGGCAAAAAATATGATGTTTCACATCCCCCCCAAAAAATGGATTTAACATAAGATTTAACCGGTTTTGGTTGTTGAACTCAGGGAAAAAAAACGGGAAACCTGATTTTTGAAACGCAGAATATATTTAGATGAAGGATTAACGATTTAAGGATTGTTTTTTTTTGCTTATTTTTTCCCCATAGTGAGACAAGAGATGTTGGGTTCAGCGTTATGTTGAGAAGCTTGTGCTTGTTTGTTTCATCAGCCAGCGAATGATGGGGTGAAAACCACGCTCTCCATTCTCATTACCCTGACAAAAGTGACCATCAAGATCATGCTATGATAAAGGTCATGATGAGCCATGATGAGAGTAAGACAGTTATTGGTAGCACTATTGTTATTAGTCTAATTATTATTTTGCTGGCGCTGCTTTTTATGGTCATCATTATGACTACTGTATGTTCTTTTTGTTGATGATCATCATATGACGCTGGTAGCTCCATTGATACTGGAGTGAGATAACTGCCCTCGCAAGGCCTGCTGAGGCACAGGCACGTTGCAGTAAAGACATGGTTGCCGGATCCAGATCAGTTGGACATGATGCACTGGGATCACATTGAGATAACATGATTGGTTGACTTGAATCTCATCAAATCTATATACACCCCTGAAGATTAACACGGAACATAATCATGGAGGTTTGGTTCAGATCATTTTCCTTTCTAAATGGGTGATGGCTGTAGGTTCCAGCCGTTAATCTTCCAGGGTGTACACAACTCCTGGAAACGATCACATGCCCCTTCCCAAAAGGTACTTTTTTGTTGTCGATGATTTTTCCAGCCTTCCCCGTTATGTTTGGTGGGTCCCATGTTTCCCCGTTGGAGGGTGTTCCCAGCTGGGTGTTTGAAACCGCTCCCGCCAGAAGCTATCTGCTGAAGAGGAGGCCCTTTTTTTGTGAGCAGTTGAAAAACACCCAAACAGCGGGCTGTTTGGGTCATATACGGAGATGTTTTGAATGTTTTTTTTTATATAACTGTCACCGTTGGTTAAAGGGATTATTGAATATACCCCTTTTTTGGGAATCACTATTAGCCAGCCAGGAAAATTGTTGTTGGTGTTGTTGTTGCTGGGGTTGTTGTTGCTGGGGTGGTTGTTGTTGTTGTTGTTGTTGTTGTTGTTGTTGTTGTTGTTGTTGTTGTTGTTGTTGTTGTTGTTGTTGTCGTTGTCGTTGTCGTTGTCGTTGTCGTTGTTCATTGCTCAAGTGGTCTGAATGGCTACAACACACGCACACACTAGGACGATTAAAGCACAATTCTATATGACTTTATAAGCTTCTACATGATTTGTGTTGCCAGATGTAAGACTGCAACTGGATTGGGAAAGGCTTTTTTCACGGTTGCTGGGCTCGCAACTCATGTCACAATTGACCCGTTTTTTTTTTATGATGATGCGATCATCACCCTTGTTCCAGGATTCGAGTCACCAGGTCTGGTATTTGGGTATCCCTTCATACGTGTGGCCCCCCTCACAGGATTCCAGTGGCCTTTTTTAAAGGTTTAGTTAGGGATTAGATTACCGAACCTTATCAAAGAAAATCCGGCTGGTCACGGTTCCATCGAGGGGAGCCATATGCAAGGTATCCAAGTATCCCAACCCAAAGGCTTCATTCCATTTGCCACGGGGGGGAGCATCCATTTTGGGCCCCAGCCTGGTGCCCTACATGTTAGGCTTGGCTTAACTCTGTAACAGATCAATTGGAGAGGCCACCCGGCAATGCGGGAATTTTTTTTCATGTCCAGAAAAGAGAAAAAATTGGAGCAAAATGTAAGTCTTGACATTTTTATGTCGCATCAGACTTTTTTTCGATTTTGTATAGCCAGTTTCACCTCACTAGTATTTTTACAAGATATTTTCAAAAGCAGTACCGAGTATTCTTGTACTCTTGTTGTAAACAATCCAGGACAAGATCAAAATTGAGGACACTTTGCAAAAAACACCGAGGAAACTTTCACCAGCTTTTTTCGGGAGGAGGAAGGGTTAGAAAGGCCCCCCCAAACAAAAATGGTGAAGAAACAATTTCCAATTTCTTTCACTGAAAGATGCAGCCATTGGTTGCAGCCTAAATCTTTGAAGAGAACAGATGCAGCAAAAAATGGTTGCATTCGCAGTTCCCCTTCCGTTGGTGCCAGGAAACTCGAGGCGCCGGAGAGGGGAACGTTGGAACTTTTGTGTTGCTTTCCGAAAAACCCTTTACGTTTTGTAAGTCACGAGGTTGCTGGTTGTTGCACACAAGCAAACAAAACTCACCATCACTTCAACTCCTTCGGATTGACAGGGCGTTTTATAATCACTGCCGTGACCTTGAGAGGATTAGGTTAGTCCTTTCTGGAGGATTACAGATCTGTAGAGCAACTTTCCCCTTCCGCCCAACAAAACATCCTTGAAGTGAAAATCTGACCTTTTTCGTGCAGGAGAAGTTGACCCCAATGCTAGAGCAGATGATGTCCTCACTTGTCAAAGTGCCTCAGTTGAAGTGTTAGAAACCTTGGAAAGCTTGGAAAACTCAAAGTTCCTCAGAGATTCATCATGCAAAACCTGCAGCTCCGAGCCAGAATGACTCAAAATCACAGGGTAGTCAACAAAAAACACATTTTTGACAGTTTTTCCGGGAGTCCTGCCGTTGTTTTCATCCTTGGATTCAACTGAACGGAGGCAGCTTAGATTCCGGAGGCTTGGAATCGGGGGATGGAATTGATGCAAGACTCGATGCAGGTGAGACATGAAGGGTCAGACATGTAGGATTTGCAGGATTTGTAGGATGCAATGGGCAAACCAAACACTTGCAATAGGGTTAAACCTTGTGGTTTTCTGGTCTTGCAAGTTTTCTGTGGGATTTTTTTGTTCCCCCCCAGAGTCCTATATACAGATCACTTTTCCGTAATTTTTTCGACCTTGAATTCAAGGAAAAAGAGACATTGCGAAGTATCACAAGAGGTCGGTCCAGAAAAACCACCAACTCCTGGCGGTTTTTCCCAAAAAACCCTCCAGGGAAGTAACATACCTGCCATGAGGGCGAGTGATCCATCTTCACCCACCGCCAGGGTGACAAGTCCTTGGGAATGATGGGTTTATACCCAGCCGTGCAAGTCGCAGAACTTCGCTTGATCAGTCGCGGACCGCTGCGAGATGCACAGCTTGGAAATGGAACGGAACTCCCGGATTTTTTGGGATTTTATGTACCCCAAAAAAAACAACGAACAACTCATGTCATAAGTCAGGAATCCCGGGCCAAACAGACCTTTTCTTCCTTTTTGTTTTTTAAAAGTTGTTCACTTATGGTCAGTTGTTGATTTAAAACCGCTATCATTTTTGCCAATGAACTTGGAATTTTTGGGCATCCTGAACTTTGTTGTTGATTCGGTTTCCCAGCCGATGTCTTTCAGTCCACCCACTACCCAAAGCAAAATTCAGGGCAAGTAAATTTGTGCCTGTCAAAAAAAGTATACATATGAGGTTTCCTTTGCTACAGATGTGTATATGTACACACACTCTATACAATCGTAAAGATGTATTATATATATATATGTATTATATATATACATCATTGCAGTGTACGAAGATATTTATGTAATTGAACTATGTATATATATATGTATATATATAGAGAAAATATATACAAATCTATTTCTAAAATAGTAGTATCAATGATTGTTCAGGTTTATCTTTGGGGATCCACCTGCCGATTTGACATGACGAAACGCTGTAGCTAGCAGCTCTCCTTGACAGATTCGTCCTTGTTCGTCTTCCCAAGGAGGGGAATAGGACCTGCACGTAGCGACGTAGCGTGGCAAGAAGACAGCATCCCAGTGAAATCAACGCAAGAAATCTGCAACAACAAGAAATCTGCAACAACATCCGGTATATATACCTTTGAAGGTGTACGATTCTCAAATGAAACTTGCAATTTCTATCGTTAGTTTTGCTGCAAATCAGTGAATCGAATCATTCCTCCTCTTTCAGAAAGATCTCAACAAAAATCCCACAGCTCGCTGCGGAAACCGCTTCTCGTTTGTTGCCCCCTAAACCAGCCTCTCTGACCAAGTCAAGAGTGGTTGAAACAGCTGGTCTTTTTTTTCACGGTGCGTTTCAGCGTTTCAGCGATTTCCAAAAAAAGATTGGGGGGTTTACCTGGTGCCGCTCAGCAGGTGTATGTGTCCATCGGTCAAAATGCTTAGGGATCCGAAAAAGTGATCCAGTTGTGGAAGTTGGAAGTTTTGCCAAGAAAAACAATCAATCTGTTCCAACTTGTTTCAACTTGGAAGTTTTGCAAATCTGTTTTGAAAAGGGATCCAGTTGCTTTACAAAATCAGGAGACTGGCAGGTTGATATGATAACTGCAACTTGGCAATCTCATCAAGCCATGAAGTTGTGACAGCTGCTTGCCGTTGAGGAGGAAAGACGTCACTCTCTAAATATAGTTCCTTCAAAAAAAAAAACAAAGGTAAAGGAGATGCGAAAAACCATGATGCCTGGAACAGACATTCTTCCCAAAACTATATATATATATATATATCAGTTCGATTTTTTCAGGCGGCCACAATGTCCGAATTTCACTCCCATCCATTGAGATTTCGCAGCAACAGAAGTGTCTTCATGCCGAGATGACGGAAATTTTTTCGTCATGGCGCTTTTGGAGGGCATTTTTGCCCACGCGCTTCAGGTGGGGCATTGAACACGCCGACTTTTTTTTTTTGATTTTCGCTTGCGGTTGGATTGTTTGAAGCCCAGAAGCATGATGATTTTCTGAATCTGGCTCTGAATTCCAAAGATTTGCCATGTTGGGAGTTTTAATGCATTTTTTGTGAAGGGGCATTGATGGTGGTATCTCAAAATCTCGGGGAAACCTTAAACATTAATTCCATTGAAAGGTAGATGAAACTAGGGGATACTGGTTCAGGAAATCCGGCGTTCACCAATTGAGGTTGGTAGTTTATCCCCCATGATTTACCATGAGTTCTAGCACCATCCAAGTGGGTTTTCTTGTTGGATTTCTGCTTGCCATCAACAGTACCATGACTCGGTGCTGGCAACTCAAAATATTCTTTGTTTTCACCCCTGAAATTTGGGAAGATGAAGCCATTTTGAGGAGCATATTTTTCAAATGGGTTGATTGAAGCCACCAACTAGATGAGGGATGTTGAAACCACCGATCAAGGCTCCAAGTCAACCAGCCTTATTGTGGTTCGACCCAACGGAGCCAAAGCAGCTTCAGGCCAAAGGGGTGAGAACAAAAAAAAATGGTTGGGGGGGAATTGCCTAGGAGGGGAAATGGGGCTCAAATTTTTGGGTCACAAAATGATTGATATATGTATAAACGTAAAGGGGAGGAGATTTGCTGCGGGGCAAAGGTGATGAAATGTTTGTGTGTGGGTTGTTAATTGTTTTTTATTAAACTCTTTGGCTTAAAAAGCGATTGTGGCATCACTGGCTGTAGGTCCAAAGTGTCCAAAGTTGCACATTGGTTGGTAAATTCCGTTGTCTCTAGGTTTCCTTTAGGTAGATTCCCTGGAAGTCCTGCTGACCAAACAAACTGGCTGGTCTTTAGGATGATCCATGTATAAAAAACTAACAGTTCGCCCCTGAAAATAGGCTTTTTGTCCCAAAAGGAAATTTCTTCGTCTTCCAACTTACCATCCATTTTCAGGGGCTAAACTGCTGTTAGTTTCATGGCAACTGTACCAATTGAAAAAGTTTGGTCGACTTCCCCCATGGTGGGCGAGGTTTGGACCTATCAGCAAGTGTGGTCAGCTGCAAGCCGAGCAGCATCACATTTGCTGGAGATGGCCAAGATACGACTGGGATCCACACATGTAGGGATGATGCTGGCAGGTGAGGGGGTTACTTTTTTGGATTCAAGTGGTGAGGATTCAACTTCTATAAGCGTTTTTTTTTGTGAAGTCAGATGTCTTGTTGCAAGCTGACAAGAGGATTTGCCTTGATGTATGGTTGTTCATGTGTAGGTGGTGCTGCATTACCTGTGCTTGAACTGGCTACTTTGCTGGCGAAGCTGGTCATCATTCCTTTAGGAACAGAGCCGCTCCCACGGCTTTCTCTCATGTTGGAGGAGCGGTAGCTGATTGGGAGATGGGGAAGTTGCACAGATGAGAGTTGTTGGTTGGTTGCCACTGCAGTCATATGGAAGTATTGCCTTGCATTCCTCTGTCTTAAAAGTACAGTCCGAAAAAGGTTGTAAATCACCAACTAGAGGATTGTCTGGCTGGATAGCCAAGAAGAGCTACCCTCCGGTAAACAAACATAGCAATGGAAAATCCCCATTTTCAATAGGAAATACGGAAATACATCTTCGAATGGTGGATTTTCCATTGCTATGTTAGATTTCCGGAGGGTAAGAAGAGGGAATTTTGGAACCAACATCCATGATTTCATCACTGCTGGGCGCTCCTAGGATGCCGCTCCCCTGCTAGCTATCATTGCTGGAACGAAAGAGATGGACTTGGCAAAACAACTTATTGAACTGTTGGAAGGAACATGGGGGGGAGACCCGGCTCACCGTGGTGGTGGTGGATAGAGATCCCCAAATCCAAAATCTCGGTGTTTTTTTTGCGAAATTGATTGTGTTTGTTAATGCAAAACATAACTCCCAAAGGTAAAGAATCTGGAAGTTTAGATAGTCCAATCAAAGGATCGTTGCCTTTAGCACATTTATGTACTGTATATAATGTAATATATATATATATACATATGTCTACATTATGCATCGAAGACTTGCAAGGATCCGACTTGACGTGGAGGTAATTTGATGATGACCCTGATGGACTGCACATTCTACAACACACACACATTGTGATGCTACTTAGGCACTTAGATACGAAAGCATTGATTGAGAAAGATGGATTTGCAAACTTTTTTTTCTCCAAATAGCTGTAGCTGTGGGGGTTCTTACTTCAAGTATAGGGGGTGAGGGTTCGCAGATTTTTTTTGGATCTATATATATATATATATATGCTGGTATAGTTATCAATTTTTTTGTTGTTTCTTGGTGGCCAAAAGAGGCGTCTTCGGTAGTTTGCTTCAGTGGGATGACAGGCGGAACCGTCTTGATCAAAGCTTCTGAGCTATGTCAGCATCTTGATGTCATGGAGGACCTGCGTTTTTTGTTGATGATGACTTTGGCCATGCTGTTGATGCGTCAGAAATCCAGTCTAACTCATTATTTCCTGGGTTTGGGATACATACCAGGTGGTTGTTTGGGATTTCTGAACCACCAACAGTATTTTTCCGCATTACCAAGAGTACATTGCATCAACAAATTGGTTGAATTATGTTGAATTTAAGATCATTTACACCCTGGAAGATTAACATGGAACCTGAAAATGCATATTTTGGAAGATGAATTTCCTTTTGGAATGGCCCATTTTTCAGGGGCGAACTGTTAGTTTCAGGGAGGGTAAGTTTCCACTTTTGCGTTTCAGAGCTGTTAGGAGTTGCCCTCAGAATCTTGCCCAAGTGGAGATCCTGGAGATCCTGGAGATGTGTCGCATATTTTCTTCACTTCTGGTAGCACTGGACGGCCGAAGGGTTGCATTTGTAGCTTCGAGAATTTGCTGTCATACTGCAAAGCCAAGAACAAAATACATGAGGCTGGGCATCTTGTGATGAAATTTCATGAGATTTGGTGCGTTATTCCATCATGGCACACTTGTACTTGGTTTGGTGATCTTTACTCTCCCTGAAACTAGCAGTTTCGCACCTGAAAATGTATGTATGGTTGGAAGACGATCGTTTCCTTTTGGGATGGCCTATTTTCAGGTGCGTTTGCTGGTAGTTTTAGTGTATCGTAGTTTGATTTTTTTCGCTTTCAGGAAGCCGAAAAAAGGCGAGTATTCATGGCACACTTGTATGGTTTGGTGAGATTCATTTGATTCAACTGATTTTTTTGATGCTTTTTTCATGGCCCAACATGGCCCCCCCAAAAAAAGGTGGAGCGAGACAGTGTGGTCTTTGTTGCAAGTCCTCATACCTTTGATCCGTCGGGGTTCACAGAGGGATACGGTGGATCCGAAGATTGGAGCCGGCACTTTTGGGTAAGAAATCTTTAGATCTCATTTGTTAGGTTTGGGGCGGCTAGGAAAAGGAGGTTCACATGCCTGATGAGTTCATTGATCAATTTATTTTTCAAGTGCCATTTTGGCTACAGATTCAATTTTTGCAATAGCTTTGACCCACCATCAATCATCCGTCATCAATCATCCATCATCCATCAACAATCATCCATCATCCAGCATCCATCATCCATCATCCATCATCCATCATCAAACATCATCATCATCATCATCATCATCATCATCATCATCATCATCATCAACCAGTTGTACTCATCCCTAACCAAATTCTGCACCTGAGTTGCAGTTACAAAAATCAACCCTTTATTTGGCCATTTTATTCCCGATGAACTCTTTTGAACTTTGGAGGGATGGGGTCCGGCGGCTTGATTATTTAGAGTTGTGGCTAAGGATGAGGATGTATATGTAGACAAACACACACCAGAAATCTAACATAGATACCAAAAATGGCCATATTTTAAAGGAGTCCGCCTTTTCCAAACCATCATTTTGGATATCCATGTTAATTTTCGGAGATGTGTATGTAAAATAACATGAAAACGCAGAATCAAGCGAATTATCAGAGTTGTGAAGGTCAACAGTGACCAAATCCCTGGCTATTTGCTGTAGCGGATTATTCTACCCAGTTATATACGGATTTCAATAAGCCATTTTAAGCATCACTATTTCCCAAGCAGTACAATAGAAAACCAACTCATTTCAAGGTCTTTGGGTGACTTCTTCAGCACGTGGCTGGCTGGTGCCTGTGTGGCACTAGCACCCGACGTGCCCTTGGGGCGATCTTTGGAGGCGACGAAAGCGAGTCATGTGCCTTTGCTGGATTTCTTTTTTTGTTTGGGTTGGGTTGAGCAGGGATCATCACATGGGACCCATTTCAGAACAAAAATCAAACAATGGCAGCAAATGTATGGGAAAAAATTGAGGGTCCCAAATTTCCCCGGAAAAATGGTGCACTTTTTTGGGTTCGTAATTCATCATGACCCTTGTTGAGTCATCTGAAACTCTTCACTTTTTTTCGTGTGACTTTTGATGAAAAACCCGACGGCTGTCAACGGTGTGACGACTCAGGTACAAACTACCCCAGCCCACTTTGCCACGGTGGAGGCGAACCAGTCAAAAACTTGTTGAGTTTCGGTTGATTTAAAAACCCGGACCCGGGGGAACGAGAAAAACATGGGACCCACCGAAAAACGTAAAGGAAAATCATCATTGACTCGAAAAAGCCACCTTGGGTAGGGGATATGGAACGATCATTCCCAGGAGTGTAGCTCCTTTTGGCTTGCTTCATCCCCAAACTGCTGGCGATTTCGATTTCTGCCTTGGAAATTCAACGTTTCGCCCTGGGTTTTCGAAGCCCTTGGTTTTCGAGGTTGATAGAAAGCTGATGCTTCGCACCGTGGCGTTGGGAGGCTGCTGATTTTTGAGTCTCACATCCATCGTAGCTACTTTGACTTGAGACGAATGTGTGAGAGGTAGTGTTGTTGAATATTAGTCGTTAACGTAGCTGCTACATGTTGAAAGGCGAGTTGATGGCACAACAGATTCTGGATGACTGGGCTGGACGAGTACGTTTGGGGCCTTCAGTTGGAACTTGATGCAGCTGAAAACAAATCTTACACCCGAAGAAGATTAGCTGGTTCACCTACAGCCGTCACCCATTTTGGAAGGAAAATGATCTGAACCAAACCTCCATGGAATTATGTTCCGGCCGTTAATCTTCAGGGGTGTACTCCATTCATCAAGGTTGCATATTTAAGTCCCCTATACATTTTCGGAAACAAAGCCACAGATGGTACCAAGCTGGATCTAAATATTGGTGACACCAGGGTTTGGCGGCTTGATTCAGGGCCAAATCTACAACCCTGTTCATTGGTTGCTTCTCCTTTCAGGTCTTCTGAACACCTATGGGGTGACGGAGTGCACGGTCTATCAGGCGTTTGCATGCGTTTGCAGCATTTTGTCGCCGACACGAGCAATGAAACAAACCCTGGTTGCTTAGGGGATTTGTAGGGGATGAAAAACTAGACTGTTATATGTGGATTATTTCATAAACCATGAAATAAGGATCACTATTAAACAACCAGTAATTTTGTCAAGTAAGGCCGGGTATTTTTTCGTGGCTCACGTGTGTTTTTTTGTGGTGACCACTTTGGTGAGGCTGCAGCAGTTTTCGGTCCTGAGAGCTCAAGACGTGAACTTGGTGCTCCATTACCAGGACTAAGCTTATTTCTGGCGGCTAAGAAAGGTGCAGTTGGGACGACTGGCCGGTTCCGGTGGCGGTGGCGATTCGGTTTAGTGGCAAGGTTGCGGTTGCAGCTTCGTTTCCCCAGATTAGGTACCAAGCTGGCTGGATATCTAAATTATAGGTGACTTGAGGGTCTCCAGGCGGTGGCCCTGACAGGGCCAGAAGCTACACAGCGGCCAAATGTCTGAGAATTTTCTTCCCATGTCGTTGCTTAGCTTCGAATTTTTTTCAACAGGTGATGATCCCACAGACTGCGTCGAGGCGGGGGAGTTCACTTGCACCCTTGTGAACTCAAACTGCGAATCGAATCATTTCTTCAGGCAAAGTTGTTGTTGTGCTGTCATCAAATCAGATTCTTCATGTTTAAAGTCTTGAGAAATCTTTGTTTGAAGTTCATCTTTTACTTCCAAAATTTTTTATTCAGCAAAACATGGGAAGTAGTTCGTGTTCCTGGGAACTATATAATCTACGTTAGTAGGTGGTGGTTTCAAATATTTTTTATTTTCATCCCTACCTAGGGAAATGATCCAATTTGACTTCCGCATATTTTTCAAATGGGTTGGTGAAAAACCACCAACTAGTAGTATAATATATCCCACCAAACAGGGAAGAGGTTGGCCCATCACTTTCCGAAAGCGACGGGCCACGCAGGATGGAAGTGGAGAGATTGGAGAGCTCTGGATCGCAGGGCAGCAGGTTGGCCTCGGTTATTTGAGGTGCCAAACGTGACCTGCAACGTTTTTTGCCCCCAAGATTTGGTGGGAATGACATGGTTTTGGGGATGGCGAAACAGGTTTATGAGAACAAAAATGGAGGAAACAAGATGATGTTGCTTCCCTTCATTTTTTTTTGTGATGGTTCCTCTCTTGGTTGTTGCTGTATCCTTCCAAGCAAGCAAGACTCGATTGCTACTGATGTAACCTTAGGAGGTTTGCCAATCTCTGTCAAAAAAATCTGCAACAGAGACTAGACAGAGATGTGCAAGTCTACATCTGTTTGGAATCCTTTTCATGCTTCACGTGTTTTTTTTCCAAATCAGTTTATATAGTGTATATACAACTACCAGCACCCTCAAACAAAGGGTGTCAATTCACCATCCTTTAGGGTTTAATTAATAATTGGCACCCCTTTGAAGGTGCTGGTATATACAAACATACCAAAAACACCTGATAATGCATACTTAGAGGTTCAGGATACTTAGCAACTGGTTATATGTAGGTTTATAACCCTAGGATTTGGGGACATATAACCCACCACTTATAGAGGTTATAAGTTATAACCCTGGTTACTATCCACGTATCCTAAGTATCCTGAACCTCCCCGTTGGAAGGTGCCCGGAGTTGACGTTGGAACGTTTCCAAGTTCTGCCCGAGATTGGGCGATGCTTTCGAAGTGCCGCACCGAGAACAGCCGGCTTCGTTGATTGGAGTCATATGAGCTGACCCAAAACCATTGGTTATGAATGATGTATATATATAGATAGGGTATGAAATACCGGACCCAGGCATATATTCTGTAGGGGTTTGCAACACTTCGTGGAAATAAGGATGGCCGTCATAAACCAATCAGTAGAATAGAATGTCATGTCAGGGTTTTCGGTTTCTCACTCATATGGGATGAAGCAAAACCTCTTTGCTCGTACGATACCATCCCTGCAACTACCCTACCAAGTAGCCCCTGAAAATAGGGCCATCCCAAAAAGAAACGATCGTATTCCAATTCCAAACATCCATTTTCAGGTGCTTTTGCTGTTAGATTCAGGGAGGGTATAGTTTTTTGGATCTTTTATGATTTGTCTTTCAGTTCTTCAATGAGGTGGTGATTTAGCAGTGGCCAAGGAGGCAACAGCAGACACAGGCAAGGAAATCCATTGCTGCACTGGTTTTGAAATCAGACTCTCAACCAGCACCTTCAAAGGGGTGCCAAATGGTTCCTAAAGGGTGTCAATTCACCATCCCTTAGGGTTTAATTGGCACCCCTTTGAAGGTGCTGGAAGAGGGACACAGTATTTTTCCAACAACTTTGATCAATTTGCTTTAGTTTGGACAGATTCCCCTTCCGGGAACGAGCAAGATATCCCCATACAATCGCCTAATTAATCCACCAACGGCTGAGTCGATGATGTTGCAAAAATTTCCCGTGAATGGTGGGTCCCATGTGATAGTTCACACGAGGGTATCTAGGTGGTGGAATTTTCACCCCGGATCCCTTGGGGAAGATGAACCCATTTTGACGAATATTATGTTTTTCAAAAATGGGGGTTGGTTCAACCACCAAAACTTCTACTGTAGTAGGTATGCATTTTCCTCATGTGGGTGTTTCCGAAAATGGTGGTACCCCCAAATCATCCATTTTAATAGTGTTTTCCCTTAATAAACCATCCATTTTGGGGTACCCCTATTGTTGGAAACACCCATATATTGCCATGTTAGTTTCGGCAGAATGTTACTCGAGGCACTTTTTTTTTGTTTTGTTTTTCGATGATTCCGAGAGGTCGTGGTTGGCAACTTCTTGGGCGGCGTGATGGGATGGTGTCCATTGGAGTGAATTAACTTTTCCGATCGTTAAAAATGTCAGGAAAATTGGTTACCCCCCCCCCCCCCCCCCCCCCACACCCCAAAAAAAAAACCACCCACCCCCCCAAACAAATACGAGTGGGTGGTTCTTTGCCTCGCTTCTTGTGCGGGGTGGGGTGGAATCATTTATTA